>Ga0105238_10001142_pt1 | contig 26796 bp, 25 predicted proteins | sample KBSC34metaG_FD_81526 | JGI IMG/M metagenome (GOLD analysis project Ga0105238, IMG submission 81526) | Corn rhizosphere microbial communities from Kellogg Biological Station, Michigan, USA - KBS C3-4 metaG | ecosystem: Host-associated > Plants > Roots > Rhizosphere > Soil | place: Michigan, USA...
ATGAAAGAGGCGTTCTCGACCGGGTCCCAGAACCAGAAGCCACCCCAGCCGAGCTCATAATAGGCCCAGTAGGAGCCCATGGCGATGCCGCCGGTGAGGAACATCCAGGCGACGAGCGTCCATGGCCGCACCCAACGCGCCCAGGAGGCGTCGATACGGCCTTCGATCAGCGCCGCGACCGAGAAGGAGAAGCAGATCGAGAAGCCGACATAGCCGAGATAGAGCATCGGCGGATGGATGGCGAGGCCGAGGTCCTGCAGGATCGGGTTGAGATCGCGGCCTTCGATCGGCGCCGGATTCAAGCGGATGAACGGATTGGAGGTCGCCAGGATGAACAGGAAGAAGGCGGCGCCGATCATGCCCTGCACGGCCAGCACATTGGCTTTGAGCGTCGCCGGCAGGTTGTTGCCGAAGACGGCGACGAGCGCGCCGAAGAAGGTCAGGATCAGCACCCAGAGCAGCATCGAGCCTTCGTGGTTTCCCCAGGTGCCGGTGATCTTGTAGATCATCGGCTGCAGCGAATGGGAGTTCTCCCACACGCTCGCCACCGAGAAGTCCGAACTGGCATAGGCGCTTGAAAGCGCGGCAAAGGACAGCGCCGTGAGCGCAAAGCCGGTGACGGTGACCGGACCGCCGACCGCCATCAGCCGCTGATTGCCGGTGCGGGCGCCAACGAGCGGCACCAGCATCTGCACCAGCGAGAGCGCGAAGGCGAGGACGAGCGCGAAATGTCCGGTTTCAACCATCAGTTCGTGCTTTCCTGCCAGACGCCCTTTGCCTTCAGGCCGTCGGCGACTTCCTTGGGCATGTAACGCTCGTCATGCTTGGCCAAGACGCTGTCGGCAACGAACACGCCGTCGGGACCGAAAGCGCCCTCGGTGATGACGCCCTGATCCTCCCGGAACAGATCGGGCAGGATGCCGGTATAGGTGACCTTGACCGATTTCTGCTTGTCGGTGACCGAGAAGGCGACAGTGGCGCCCTGCCCACGCACGATGGTGCCTTTCTCGACCAGGCCGCCGAGCCGGATCCGCTGCCCGGGCGGCACGCTTGCGGCGGCAAGATCGGCCGGCATGTAGAAATAGGACGCCTTCTGGCCGATCGCATAGAAGGTCAGCCCGGTCGCGGCGGCGAGGAAAGCCAGTCCCGCCAGGATCACCGACATTCGCTTCTGCTTGCGCGTCATTGCCTTACTCCGTCGCCATCACGCCGAGCGAGGCGGCGAAGGCGGTGAATTTCTTGGCCTGTTCGCTGTCCGCCCCAAAGGCGGCAACAGCGCGGCCGAGCGCGTCGCGCGCCTGGTCGGCCTTGCCGAGCACGACATAGGAACGAATGAGGCGCATCCATCCTTCCTCGTCGCGGGGATTTTGCTTCAGGCGATCGTCGAGGCCCGCGACCATGGTCTCGATCATCGCCTGCCGATCCTGCGGCGACATCTGCTGCGCGGCTTCTACCTGTTGCGCGTCCGGACCATTCGCCGGCGCACCCGCCGCGACCGCCGGCCCGCCCGCCTCGCCAAGCGCCTGCTGGACGGCGCTACGCCAAGGCGAATCCGGCGCGAGCTGGCCGAGCATCTTTTGCCAGGCCGCGACAGCTTCGGCCTTCTTGCCTTCCTGGGCAAGGCCGACAGCCAGGTAGAAATTCGCCTTGGCATTGGCCGGATCGAGCGTCAGGGCCGCCTCGAAGGCTTTTTGGGCGTCGGCCGAAACGATGCCGCCGGCGGCGCTGGCAATCGCCTCGCCGAGGCCGGCTTGGCGCACCGCGCTGTCACCGTCGAGACGGATCGCGTTGCGATAGGCGGTCACCGCGTCAGGGAAGCGCTGCAGCCGAAGATAGATCGGCGCCAGAATGTCCCACCCCTTGCCGTCCGCAGGATTGGCGGCAAGGTGCGCCTCGGCGCGGGCGACCAGCTCGTCGACCGAAGAATCGGCGGGGTTCTTGGCGAGACGTTCGGCCAGCGGCTGCGAGGGCAGATCGGGAGAGCCAAGCATGCCGTACAGCCCCCAGCTCAGCAGCGGAACGACAAGCACCGCCACGCTGGCGACCAATCTGGCGCCGCGAGAGGGGCCGGGATTGGCGGAGCCCGTTCGCTCAGCCGCGCCGAGACGCAGGATGCGGCGGCCGATCTCGGCGCGCGCTTCTTCAGCTTCCCCCGGCTGGATCAGGCCGCGCGCCATGTCGCGGTCGAGCTCGGAAAGCTGGTCGCGATAGACTTCGAGGTCGTGATCGCCGGCAGGCGACGCGCCCTTCATACCGCCGGTAAGCGGCAGGAGCACCGCCAGGCTGGCGCCCAGCGTGAGGATTGCGGCTATGACCCAGAACAGCATGGCTCTTCCAATAAAGGCAGAGCCTTGCCCTGCCAACACAAGCATACTGCGACGCTTTGACGGCAGATCGGCCGTCTGAACCTTGATCGACGTCAACCCGGCCGAATAATGGGGCTGGCCTGGTTTCCTTTCTAGGTCAGCGGTGTCCAGCTGCCGTCGGCGTTGCGGCAGGCGGTGCCGCGCGCGGTGACGCCCGCGCCGCTGGTGTAGACGGTGTGCGTGTACTGGCGGCAATCCTGCGAGCCGACCCGGTAAGGCTGGGCGGCGACGACCTCGCCATAGTGCGAGGAGTTGTCGCTCTTCCACGTCACCTTCTGGCCGCTGGTGTTGTATTCCAGCGCCTTATACTCCGCTTCCAGCCCCTTGCGCTTTTCGGCATCGCTGAGGCTCGAGCCGATCGATCCGCCAATAAGCCCGCCATTCATGGCCGAAACGATGCTGGTCGACACCTTGCCGCCGGCGGGCGGCGTCGACACAGGCGTGACCGGAGAGGTTGGACCACCGCTGCCGAGCGTCGTGCAGCCGGAAACGGCGAACAGGGCGGAAACGAGCGCGACGCGAATCTTCATGCCGACAACCGGTTCTCTTGAGCAGGATGGAACTGGATGGACTGGGGGCCGCGCCATCAGGGAATTTTCATGGCCATAGTGTTGATATTTGTCGGAAATTTGGCCGTTGGCAGCCGCACGCAAGTCGATAAAAAGCATCAATGAAGGCTCCGCAATCTCACCACCGCCCTCAAGCCGCCCATGCCGGACCGTTCCAACGCCAACGAGCCTCCATACTCGTTGACGAGGTCGGCGACAATGGCCAGCCCGAGCCCTGTTCCCGGCTTCGTCTCGTCCAGCCTCTTGCCACGCTTCAACACTTCGCGCGCGCTGTCCTCGGGAATGCCGGGGCCGTCATCCTCTATAACGATTTCGAACAGGTTGCTCATTCCCGGCGAGAGTGCAACCGAAACAGCGACTGCGCTCTTTGCCCATTTCATCGCATTGTCGAGCAGATTGCCGAGCAGTTCCTCCAGATCCTCGCGTTCGCCGGCAAAGACGATCTCCGCCGGCGGAAGCGACAGCGTCAGCCGCGTTTGCGGGTTGAGTTTCTGCAGCACGCGCACCATGCGCTCGACTAGCGGCGAAACCGGCGTGCGGAAAACGACGCTGTCGCGCTGCGCGGCGACGCGGGCGCGCTGCAGATAGTGTTCGACCTGCTTCTGCATCGAGGCGGCCTGGTCGGCGATCAGCTGACCCTTGGCGCCGCCGAGCGCGCGGCCCTCGTTGATCAGCACGGCGAGCGGCGTCTTCAGCGAATGGGCAAGGTTGCCGACCTGGGTGCGTGAGCGCTCGACGATGCGCCGGTTGTTCTCGATCAGCGCATTGGTCTCGTTGGCCAGCGGCTCGATCTCGGCCGGGAAGCTGCCGTCGAGGCGCTGCGCCGTGCCTTCGCGCACCATGGCGAGCGCATTGCGAACCCGGCGCAAGGGCTGGAGACCCAACAGGATGGCGATGGCGTTGATGGCGATCATGCCGACGCCGAACAGCGAGAGATAGGTGAGCAGCCGGCGCTGGAAGCTGGCGATCTCCTGCTCGAGCTCGCTGTGGTTGCCCATGACGCGGAAACGGGCGGCGCGGTTCTTGGAGTCCAGAACGAACTCGCTCTCGAACACTTCGAGTTGCTCGCCCTTGATACCGTCCATCGAGTAGCTGCGCTGGAAGTTCGAGTTGAACGGCACTTCCGCGACGCTCGGCGACAGGATCGAGGTCGTCATAGAGGAGGAATGGATTTCGCCATGCACGTCTTCGGAGGCAGGCTCCACCGACCAGTACCAACCGGAATTCGGCTGGGAAAAGCGCAGGTCGCCGAGGTCGGGCGAGCCGGTCAGCGCGCCGTTGTCGGAAATGCCGACCGAGCCGATCAGGTTGAACAGATGCGCCGAAAGCAGGCTGTCGAAGCCGCGTTCGCTGGCCTGGCGGTACAGCGTGGTGATGAGGGTGAAGATGACGACCAGCGTCAGGATCGCCCAGATGGTCGAGAAGGCGATGACGCGAAAGGTCAGCGAGCGCGGCCAGAGCCGCAGCCTCGAAAGCCGCGCGCTTATGGTTGGCTTCAGCGGTTCCGCGTCACGCCTCCGGCTCACGCATGCGATAGCCCATGCCACGCACGGTTTCGATCATGTCGATGCCCATCTTCTTGCGAAGCCGGCCGACAAACACCTCGATGGTGTTGGAATCGCGGTCGAAATCCTGGTCGTAGAGATGCTCGACCAACTCGGTGCGCGACACCACCTCTCCCATATGGTGCATCAGATAGGCGAGCAGCCGGAATTCATGCGAGGTGAGCTTGAGCGGCACGCCATTCACATCGGCCTTGGACGCCTTGGTGTCCAGGCGCAGCGGCCCGCAGCTGAGTTCCGACGAGGCATGGCCGGCGGCGCGGCGGATCAGCGCCCGCACCCGCGCCAGCACCTCCTCGATGTGGAAGGGTTTGGTCACGTAGTCGTCGGCGCCGGCGTCGATGCCGGCCACCTTGTCGCTCCAGCGGTCGCGCGCGGTCAGGATCAGCACCGGCATCTTGCGGTCGCCGCGGCGCCAGCGCTCGACGACGCTGATGCCGTCCATCTGCGGCAGGCCGATGTCGAGGACCACGGCATCGTAAGGCTCGGTATCGCCGAGGAAATGGCCCTCCTCGCCGTCATAGGCCCGGTCGACGACATAGCCGGCATCGACCAGCGCATCGGCCAGTTGCCGGTTGAGATCCTTGTCATCCTCGACGACGAGCACGCGCATGGGTTGAAACCTGTTGTTGGGTAGACGTATAGGCCGATTCCGCCGGCCCGGGAAACAAGAGGGTCAGCCCGCCGGAACGACGATTTCCGAGCGGCGCGGACGCTGGCCGTCCTTGCCGGGGACGAGCACGACGATGACGCAGACCTGCTGGCCGCCCCGCGTCGCCTGCGACGCCTTGGCCAGCGTGCCGCCATTTTGCGCGGCGACCTGCTGGCCGATGGCGTAGCAATCGCCAGCGGCGAGCACGACCGGTTGATCGACCGGCGGCTCGATGACCGGCAGGGCGATCGCCTGCGACGCAAAGAGGCCGGCTGCGGCAAGCGCCAGCCCTGCCTTGCGGAGATGAGAGCCAAGGTTTTTCATGATCACGGTTCTAACGCATATGGGCTGAACGTGAAATGAACGGTGAACAACCGAAAGTCCATGCCCGCCATACCCCTTAGTATTTGTCTGGGCAATTCCGGACGGAAAACCGCTGCGCCCTTTTTCTGGAATTGCTCGGGTGCGAGACGAATGAATGAGATTCCGCCGCCCGAGTTCCCTCAATTCGGGCTTGGCGATACATAGCCGGAAAATCAGCCTCCCGGCTATGCTTTTTGGATGCGGATTCTCCGCCTCGTGCCAGCTAGTGTAGAACGGCCCGCTGACCATAGGAGCATGCGATGACGCGTGAGGATCTTGCCGAGCTTTACCGGGGCTACATCGCCTGCCTGAACGACCAGGACTGGGACAATCTCGGCCGGTTTGTCGGCGAGGAGGTGCAATATAATGGCGAGACGATCGGGCTTTCGGGTTATCGCGGCATGCTGGAAGGCGATTTCGAGGCCATTCCCGACCTGCGCTTCAACATCGAACTTCTGATCTCGGAGCCGCCGCGCGTGGCGGCGCGCCTGCATTTCGACTGCCATCCCAAAGGCGTGCTGTTCGGCCTGCCGGTCCACGGCAAGCGTGTCTCTTTCGCCGAGAACGTCATCTACGAATTCCACGACGGCCGCATAAGCGAGGTCTGGTCGGTCATCGACAAGGCCGCGATCCAGGCGCAACTTTAGGCTAAAGCGCGTCGCGCTCAACGGATTCAGGCGGCTTCCTGCGTCAGCGCGCGGAAGCGCAGCAATCCATGATGGACCGCCAGGTCCTCGTCGTAGCCGGCTTCGGCGAATTCCAGCGACAGGCGGGTCTGACCGCGCGAACCGATGGAAAACGCCGCGCCGTCGAGGCGCGCCCTGATGCTGTCCATGATGAGGCGTGTCTCGGCCCCGCCTTGAGCCTTCGACCAGACGTGGAAGGTGACGAGCTGATCATTATCGTTGTCGGCACCGCTTTCCAGATTGAAGGCGCTGGTGCGGCCGTAAGTGACGTTGGGAAATGCCGCTTTGTCGCTTGCGCTTTCGAGCAGGCCGACGCCGCCCAGCAACGCCGACAGCGAGGCGTCGGTCTTCAGCCGCAGGAACAGGGCCTGCATCAAATCGCCAGGCGTGGTCATTTCTCTCCCTTCGCCAACAAGCCTTCGCGGCGCAAGGTAACCACCTTCAACTTGCCGCGCCAGATCACGAGGCTTCCGCAACCAGCCGGTGGTCGCAGGCCTGACACCGTCTACATCTGACGGATAGCGTGCGGCAACCAAAAGACGTCGCGATCCCATTCAGGCGAAATCGGCGGCGGTCAGCACATATATGCTCTTGCGAGTGCGGGCGTAGGCCTTGCTGGCGACGTCATGGATGGAGCCGGAAGCCGTGTCGAAGGCCGCCAGATAGGTTGCTTCGGCGGTCGCCGTTCCTGGCGGCGCATTGGAAATGGCATCCGCGGCGACAGAGAACGAAATCTGGAACATGCCGTCATGGCCGACGAAGCGAATTCGTCTGCCGGCCTCGTCATAGCTGCGGCTTCGGTTGGGGAATGTGAGGCTCATGATTTTACCTCCTTCGACGCGGCTTTCTTCGCCGTCTGCGGTGCCCGCTTCTTTTTCGGTGCAGGGTTCAAAGCTTCGGCAACACGGTCGGCCTCTTCCTTGGCCAGCCGCAACTCCCTCAGCCTTGCCGTCTTGATAGTCCTGGCCTTCGCCTCAGATAGATACTCAGCCGTCGCCTTGTTTCGCTCCACAGTTTTCTTCTGCTTTTCCAGGAAGCGGGCTTCAGCTTTTTCCATGATCGTTTGACTGACTTCGGCCATCGTCGAAATCTCCTTTTTACGGCTAGCGCGGCGAAATGAATTCACCTGTTAAGATAGTTATTCACAACTGAAATTTAAATTTTCTAAATATTTTGATCTTTTCGAATCTCTTGGCCCGATCTGCAAAATAATACTTTTCAATATTTTCCATAGCCCGCGAATAATTTTTGGCACTCCTATCTATCGAGTGCCAACGGGTCTATAAGAAAGGCAGCAGCCACCAATGGCGGCCCGAACTGGAAAAAAATCATGTCCGCCAAGGAAATCAAATTCTCCACCGATGCCCGCGACCGCATGCTGCGCGGCGTCGAGCTCCTCAACAACGCGGTCAAGGTGACGCTCGGCCCCAAGGGCCGCAACGTCGTCATCGACAAAGCCTATGGAGCGCCGCGCATCACCAAGGACGGCGTCACGGTCGCCAAAGAGATCGAACTCGCCGACAAGTTCGAGAACATGGGCGCGCAAATGGTGCGCGAAGTGGCCTCGAAGACCAATGACCTTGCCGGTGACGGCACCACCACCGCCACGGTGCTGGCCGCTTCGATCCTGCGCGAAGGCGCCAAGCTCGTCGCCGCCGGCATGAACCCGATGGACCTCAAGCGGGGCATCGACCAGGCGGTTGCGGCTGTGGTCAAGGAGATCCAGGCGCGGGCCAAGAAGGTCAAGTCCTCGGCCGAGATCGCGCAGGTCGGCACCATTGCCGCCAATGGCGATGACACCGTCGGCGCCATGATCGCCAAGGCGATGAACAAAGTCGGCAATGACGGCGTCATCACCGTCGAGGAAGCCAAGACAGCCGACACCGAGCTCGACGTTGTCGAAGGCATGCAGTTCGACCGCGGCTATCTCTCGCCCTATTTCGTCACCAACGCCGACAAGATGCGCGCCGAGTTGGAGGAGCCTTACGTCCTCATCCACGAAAAGAAGCTCGGCAATCTGCAGGCGCTTTTGCCGATCCTGGAAGCCGTCGTGCAGAGTGGCAGGCCGCTGCTGATCATCTCCGAGGACGTCGAGGGCGAGGCGCTGGCGACACTGGTCGTCAACAAGCTGCGCGGCGGCCTCAAGGTCGCGGCCGTCAAGGCGCCAGGCTTCGGCGACCGCCGCAAGGCCATGCTGGAAGACATTGCCGTGCTCACCTCCGGCCAGATGATCTCGGAGGATCTCGGCATCAAGCTGGAGAACGTCACCATCGATATGCTCGGCCGCGCCAAGCGTGTGCTGATCGACAAGGACACGACAACGATCATCGACGGTGCCGGCGCCAAGGCCGCCATCCAGGCGCGCATCGCCCAGATCAGGGGACAGATCGAGGAAACCACATCCGACTACGACAAGGAAAAGCTGCAGGAGCGGCTGGCCAAGCTTGCCGGCGGCGTTGCGGTCATCCGCGTCGGCGGCGCCACCGAGTCGGAGGTCAAGGAAAAGAAGGACCGCATCGACGATGCGCTGAACGCCACGCGCGCTGCGGTTGAGGAAGGTATCGTGCCGGGCGGCGGCGTGGCGTTGCTGCGTGCCAGGTCGGCGCTGAACGGTCTGAACGGCGCCAATGCCGATGTGACCGCTGGTATCTCGATCGTGCTCAGGGCACTCGAGGCGCCGCTCCGCCAGATCGCCGAGAATTCTGGCGTCGAGGGCTCGATCGTCGTCGGCAAGCTCTCCGACAGCAAGGACCACAATCAGGGTTTCGACGCCCAGAATGAGATCTATGTCGACATGATCAAGGCCGGCATCGTCGATCCGGCAAAGGTGGTGCGGACAGCACTTCAGGATGCCTGTTCGATCGCCGCCCTGTTGATCACCGCCGAAGCCATGATAACCGACATACCGGCCAAGGATGCAGCGCCTTCTCCGGGCGGCGGCATGAGCTACTAACGACGACCGGAAAAAGGCTCTGCAATGCCCGGTGCCGGCAAGCCGGGACGCTTGTCCGGTCACGACACCGGAGCCGCACCACCCTCCGCGGTGCGCTTTGCGATGAACGCGTCCAGCGCGTCGGCGGTAGCGGCAGCAGCCGGCGGCGGCTGGAAATCGGCGAGAACCCGCTTCCAGATGCCGGTGGCACGCTCGGTGGCGGTCTTTGAGCCGGACTGCGTCCAATTGCCGAAATTCGACCAGTCGGCCACCAGCGGCTCGTAAAAGGCCGTACGGTAGCGGGCCATGGTGTGGGCGGCCGAGAAGAAATGACCGCCCGGCTGCACTTCGGCGATGGCCTCGAAGCCGATGGCGTCGGCATCGCCCGGTGTGCGCACGCAAAGCTCGGCGACGGTCTGCAGCGCCTCGATGTCGGTAATCAGCTTCTCCAGGGAAACGCTCAGGCCGCCTTCCAGCCAGCCGGCGGCATGGATGCAGACGGTGGCGCCCGCAAGCACCGAGCCCCACAGAGCAAACTGCGTCTCGTGTGCTGCCTGCGCGTCGGAGATGTTGGCGGCGCTGCCGCCGCCGGAGCGCCACGGCAGGCCGGTGAAACGGGCGAGCTGACCGGCCCCCAGCGTCGCCTTGACGTGTTCCGGCGTGCCGAAGGCCGGTGCGCCCGACTTCATGTCGACATTGGACGAGAAAGAGCCATAGACTACCGGCGTGCCAGGCCGCACGATCTGGGCGAGCGTCAGGCCCGCCAGCGCCTCGGCATGCTGCAGCGTCAGCGCGCCGGCAACGGTGATCGGCGCCATGGCGCCCGCCAGACAGAAGGGCGTGATGATCGACACCTGGCCGGCGCGGGCAAAGTCGATGATGCCTTGCGCCATCGGGATGTCGAGCTGGCGCGGCGAGTTGGTGTTTATGACGGTGTAGCAATAGGCGCCGGCGCAAAACTCATCCTGCGAAAGGCCGCGCGCCAGCCTGACCATCTCGAAGCTGTCCTCGACCTGCGGCGTGCCGCGGGCGAAGACGAACGGCACCTTGTCGGACAGCGTCAGTTGCGCCCGGCCGGTGGCATAATGGCGAAAGCGTGTGTCGACGTCCTGCGGCTCGACGCAGGGGCCGAGCATGTGCAGCACATCGAAATGCTGCACCAGCCGAATGAAATCCTCGAAGGCGGCAAGCGTGCCCGGCCGCCGGCCTCGCTCGAGATCGGTGACGTTGGGGGCGCCGCAACCGGCGAGGAAGGTCATCGTGCCAAGTTCGAGGTCGAGATCGCGGGAGCGGTCACCGGCGCGCATCGGGATCGAGCGCGGCGCGGAGGCAAGCGCCGTCGTCACGATGTCGCGACCGATGCGCACCATCTGGCTGTCCTCGTCGACCAGCGCGCCGGCCCGGGAAAAGATGGCGCGCGCCTCAGGCAGCAGCACCTTGATGCCGAGCTCTTCCAGCACGCGCAGCGCCGTGTCGTGGATCGCGGCGACCTGATCGTCCGAGAGGATCGGCTGTGGCAGGAACGGGTTCTTCAACGAATGGTAATTCGGGCGACGGCTCGACTCACTGCCGGCCTCGCCGGTGCGTCCGCGCCGGCGCTCGCGCCTGAGGTCACGTGCGGCGTCTTCAACCATGCCCGATCCTCCTTATTGCCGCACTGCCTTGCCGTCCGGGTCGTAGGGCGAGTTCGCGATGACGCGCGCCTGCCGTTCGATCCCGACAATGTGAACGGAAAGTTCGGTCCCCTGCCCGGCGAATTCGTCGTCGACCAACGCCAGGGCGACGCTCTTGCCGATCGAATAGCCGTAGCCACCCGAGGTGACGAAGCCGACGCGCCGGCCTTCGTGCCAGACCGGCTCGAAGCCGCTGGCATCGGCGTCGACGGCATCGACTTCCAGCGTCACGATCCGTCGCGAGACACCCGCCTCGCGCTCCTTGAGCGCGGCTTCGCGGCCGATGAAGTCGCCCTTGTCGAAAGCGATGAAGCGATCGAGCCCGGTCTCGCCGGGCGTGTAGCCCTGGGTGAATTCGCGCGACCAGATGCCGAAGCTCTTTTCCAGCCGCAGCGAATTCAGCGCGTAGTAACCGATCTCGGCTAGGCCGAGATCCTCGCCGGCGGCAAGCAGCGTCCCGCGCAATGTCGAATGCAGGGTAGCGGGGCAATTGATCTCGAAGCCAAGCTCGCCGGCGATGGACAGGCGGGCGACGCGAGCGCGAACCATGCCGACGTCGAACGCGCCGCAGGCCATGAAGGGGAAGGTTTTGGCGGAGAGGTCCTGATGCGTGGTTCGCTCGACGATCTTCCTTGCATTCGGCCCGGTGACCAGGAAACCGGATATGGCATCGGAAATATCGGTGACCGTGACGCCATCCGTCAGATGCGCCTCGAACCAGCGCATATGGAATTCGCGCAAATAGTAGGAACCCATGATCCAATACTCGCCGCCCCAGTTGAGCACGGTGAGATCGCCCTTCAGCCGGCCATCATGACCGAGCATCGGCGCGAGCTTCGCGCGGCCAGGCTTCGGCAACCGGCAAGCGAGCAGCCGGTCGAGCCAGGCCTCGGCGCCAGGGCCTGACACGGCGTGGCGCGAGAAGGCCGTGGTATCGACAAGGCCGGCGGCGCGACGGACCTGCAGCACCTCGTCGCCGACGATGTCGAAGGCGTTGGAGCGCTTCAGCGTCGTTTCCTCGCGAAAACCCATCGGCGCGAAATAGGCCGGTATCTCCAACCCCCAGGAGGCGGTCCACTCGGCGCCAGCAGCCGTCATGCCGTCATAGGCCCCAGGCCGCTTCAGCGGCCGGCCCGCGGGCGGACGCTCGTTGGGGAAGGTCATGACGAAGCGGCGCGCGTAGAACTGGCGTGTGGTTTGTCGCAGATATTCTCGGTTGGCGGCGAACGCGCCGTAGCGGGCGATGTCCATGCCGAAGATGTCGGCCTGCGGCTCGCCATGGATCATCCACTCGGCCAGCGACTTGCCGACGCCGCCGCCCTGGCTGAAGCCGGCCATGACGCCGCAGGCGACCCAGTAATTGCGCAGCCCCCGGACGGGGCCGACCAGCGGATTGCCGTCCGGCGTGAAGGTGAAGGCGCCGTTGACCCACTTGCGGATACCGGCCGTGGCAAGGCACGGAAAGCGCTCATAGGCTTTTGCGAGCTCCGGGCTGATGCGGTCGATATCCTCGGGGATCAGCTCGATGCCATAATCCCACGGCGCGCCGTCCATGTTCCAGTGCTTCGGATTCTGCTCGTAGACACCAAGCAGCACGCCCTTTCGCTCCTGTCGCAGATAGGAGAAGCCGTCGAGATCGACGGCAAGGCCGAGTTCCTTGTCGAGAGCAGCCACCTCGGGAATGTCCTCGGTGACGAAATAGTGGTGCTCCATCGGCGTTACCGGCAAATCGACACCGGCCATCAAGCCGACCTGCTTGGCCCACAGGCCGCCGGCATTGACGACATGCTCGGCGACGATCGTGCCCTTCTCGGTGACGACGTCCCAGCCGCCATCGGCGCGCGGCCGCAACTCGACGACACGGTTGCGCAGTATGACGTCCGCTCCGCGCTTCTTCGCGGCGCCTGCATAGGCGTGCGTGGTGCCATAGGGATCGAGATGACCTTCATTGGAATCGTAGAGGCCGCCCAGCACATCGCTGACATCGGCGATCGGGCAGATTTCCTTGATCTCTTCCGGCGTCACCAGCCGCGCAGTCTCGATGCCGACCGACTGGAACACCGCCCAGGCCGATTTCAGCCACTCCCAGCGTCGCGGGTCGCTCGCCATGTTGACGCCGCCGGTCATGTGCAGCCCGGCATTCTGGCCGGACTCAGCCTCGATCTCGCGATAGAGCTTGATCGTATAGCCCTGCAGCGCCGCGACATTGGGATCGGCATTGAGCGCGTGGAAGCCGGCGGCCGCGTGCCAGGTCGAGCCGGCCGTCAATTCGGCGCGCTCGATGAGCGCCACATCGCTCCAGCCGAACCGCGCCAGGTGATAGAGCACCGAGGCGCCGACCACACCTCCCCCGATGACAACAGCACGATAATGCGACTTCACGAGCCTCTCCCTCTCGTTGGAGGCCCTTACGATACATAGACTGTACATATGTGTCTAGACACTTCTGTCCAGAGCTTGCGCACCACACCGCGCCGTGCCACTTGTTGTTCATGACCATGACAGTTCCCCAAGACGAACCGGTGCCCGGCAACATCAAGGTGACGCGCCGGGACTGGATCAATCTCGCGCTTGAAACGCTGATTTCCGAGGGCATAGAGAGCGTGCGCGTGCTGACGCTGGGACAGAAGCTTGGCGTGTCTCGCTCCAGCTTCTACTGGTATTTCGAGAGCCGGCAGGATCTGCTCGATCAATTGCTGAAGCACTGGCACGAGACCAACACCGAGGCGATCGTCGAGCGCGCCAGGCGGCCGGCCGATACCATCATCATGGGCGTGATGAACGTGTTCGAATGCTGGGCCGACGAGCGCCTGTTCGACCCGCGGCTCGATTTCGCCGTCCGCGAATGGGCCAGGCGCTCGGATGACGTGCGGCGAATGATCGACCATGCCGACGACGAGCGCCTGAGCGCCATCCGCGACATGTACCGCCGGCACGGCTACGACGACGAGGACGCCTTCATCCGCGCCCGCGTCCTCTATTACATGCAGATCGGCTATTACGTGCTCGACCTCAAGGAACCGGTCGAGGCGCGCGTCAGTCACCTTGCAGCCTATCTGCGCGCCTTCACCGGGCTGGAGCCGAGCGAGGCGGATGTAGCGCATTTCATGCGCTTCATCGCGGCGCGGTGATATCGCCGCGCACAATCAACCCAGCGTTCAACAAAGCTTGTGCTGTGGCTTCGCTGCCCTTGTGAGCGGTGATAAAATGGTCAAATAGTTTGACAGGGCGCCATCCTGAAACTGCCCGCATGCAGTTTCGGGTGAAAGCGTCGGGGCGGAAGTTGGAATGGCAAGTCCTTCGAAACCACGCAGGAGAAGAGGCCGGATCGCTTCGGCGCTGCTCGGCGTCGACGCGTGGCTCGATTCCTCGCTCTATGAGATCGGTTTCAAGGCGCGCGAATTCTGGGAAGCGGCAACCATCTTTTCCCGCCGTTTCCGTGTGCATGGCTGGCGTCGCGCCATCATCGAGGTGCTGAGCGAGGGCTTTACCATGGGCGCCGGCGGCTTCGTGGTGCTGCTCGCGCTCGCCATGCCTGCCTTCGACATCACCACCGGCGACTGGCGCAACCAGGGCGACTTCGCCGTCACCTTCCTCGATCGCTACGGCAACGAGATCGGCCAGCGCGGCATCATCCAGCGCGATTCCGTGCCGGTCGACGAGATGCCGGATATCGTCATCAAGGCGGTGCTGGCGACCGAGGACCGGCGTTTCTTCGACCATTACGGCATCGATGTGCTCGGCCTGTCGCGCGCGATCTTCGAGAATGTGCGCGCCAATTCGGTGGTCCAGGGCGGCTCCAGCATCACGCAGCAGCTTGCCAAGAACCTGTTCCTGTCCAACGAGCGCACCTTCGAGCGCAAGATCAAGGAAGCTTTCCTGTCGCTATGGCTGGAAGCGAACCTGTCCAAGAAGGAGATCCTGCAGCTCTATCTCGACCGCGCTTACATGGGCGGCGGTACGTTCGGCATCGAGGCGGCGGCTGATTTTTATTTCGGCAAGAGCGTCAAGGATCTGAGCCTCGCCGAGGCGGCAATGCTTGCCGGCCTGTTCAAGGCGCCGACCAAATACGCCCCGCACATCAACCTGCCGGCCGCCCGCGCCCGCGCCAATGTGGTGCTGTCCAACCTGGTCGATTCCGGCTTCATGACCGAGGGCCAGGTGCTGCAGGCGCGGCTCCACCCGGCCGATGTCGTCGACCGCGGCGAGCAGAAGAGCCCGGATTATTTCCTCGACTGGGCCTTCGACGAGGTCAAGAAGATCGCCAAGCCCGGCCAGCATTCGCTGGTCGCCCACACCACCTTCGACGCCAACATCCAGAAGGCGGCCGAGGAGTCCGTCGAATTCCACCTTCGCCAGTTCGGCAAGGAATACAACGTCACCGAAGGCGCGGTGGTGGTGATCGAGACCAACGGCGCGGTGCGCGCCATCGTCGGTGGCCGCGACTATGGCGCCTCGCAGTTCAACCGCGCCACCAAGGCGCTGCGCCAGACGGGTTCCTCCTTCAAGCCCTATGTCTACGCCACAGCAATGGAGCACGGTTTCACGCCGGACTCGGTGGTTTCGGGCGGTGCCGTCAGCTGGGGCAACTGGTCGCCGCATAATTACAGCGGCGGGTCGGCCGGCAACGTGACGCTGCTCACGGCGATCGCCAAGTCGATCAACACGGTGCCGGTGCGGCTCGCCAAGGATTACCTCGGCATCGCTCCGATCAAGGCGATGGCCGAATCGATGGGCGTCGAATCGCCGCTGGAATCGCACAAGACCATGGTGCTCGGCACGTCCGGAATGACGGTGATGGACCAGGCGACGGGGTACAGCGTCTTCGCGCAAAACGGTTTCGTCGGTTCGCGCCACGGCATCACCCAGCTCGTCACCCGCACCGGCGAAGTGGTTTATGACTGGGCCAAGGACGCGCCGGTACCGCATCGGGTGCTGTCGGAAAAGGCGTTGAAATACATGAACACCATGCTGGCGGCGGTGCCGGTTATCGGCACGGCGAGACGCGCCCAGTTGCCCAACATAGTCGTTGCCGGCAAGACCGGCACCACGCAATCCTACCGCGACGCCTGGTTCGTCGGCTTCACCGGCAACTACACGGCGGCCGTCTGGCTCGGCAATGACGACTTCACGGCGACCAACAAAATGACCGGCGGCTCGCTGCCGGCGATGGTCTGGCAGCGCCTGATGGTCTATGCGCACCAGAACATCGACCTCAAGCCGATCCCCGGCCTCGACCATCCGTTCGTCGATCCGGAGGTCGCTGCCAAGGCCGAGGAAGCGGCAAAGAAAGAGGCTGAAGCTTCGGCCGCCCAGGCCGAGGCCGAGCGTCCGCCGGTGCTTTCCAGCCGCACCACCCAGACGCTGAGGGACATGACCAAGACGTTCCAGGCCGCGCCTGTGCTCGACGCGCCCACCCTTCCGGAGACGCTTTCGGCGCTTTAGCGCCGTCCTTGCGTGAAGCCGGCTTGCCACGGCACCCCACGCCGCGATATCCCGAGCAACCTCCTCTGTTTGCGGCTCTCATGCTCAAGAACGCCATCCTGACGCTGCTTTCGCTTGCCATAGCCATCGGACTTGGCGGCTATAGCGTGTGGTATGCGCTCAATGCGCAGGACGGCGTCGGCGCGATCCGCATCGGCCAGTGGACAGCCTTCCCCGAAGTCGGGACTTTAGCCGCCGACCCCTATTCCAAGGCGCGCGTGGCGCGCGAGGGCGTGCTGGCGCTTGGCCAGGCCGAAGGGCTTGCCTTCGTCGCCGAGCGCGACGATGCCGGCGAGCCGCTGAAACGCGAATGCGCCTACACGATCGAGGGCGGTTATCCGACCGCCCGGTTCTGGACGCTCTATGCCGCCGACCAGTCGCTTGGCGTGATCGACACCGGCAAGCCGAGGCAGTCGGCGCTGCAGTCCTACCAAGTGCTGCGCCAGCCGAACAATTCCGTCGTCATCTCCGTCGGCAACCGTCCGGCCCCCGGCAACTGGCTGCTCACCGGCGGCTCCGGCAAGATGTATTTCGTGTTGACCTTCTACGACACGCCGATCGCCTCGAGCACCGGCCTGTCCGACGTGACGCTGCCGCGCATCCTGAAGGCGGGCTGCAATGCGTAGGCTGCTGCACACCCTGATCCTCGGCCTGCTCGGCGCCGGCATCGTGCACATCGTCGTGCTGTTCCTGGTGCCTGAATTTTCCGAGCGCGACGCCTGGTCGCGGCTGGCCATGGCTTCCGACCTCTACAGGATGACGCGGCTGGACGCCGAGGCCGGCGGCGCGCCGGTGGTGAAATCGGTCGACCCGCTTTTTTATGCGGCCGCCTGCCGTTTCGACCTCGCCGACGGACTGGTGCGGATCAAGGCGCCGGGCGACGTGCCGTTCTGGTCGGCTTCGGTCTATGACCGCAACGGCCACAACATCTATTCCTTCAACGACCACAACGCCAATGGCGAAAAGCTCGACACGGTGGTGCTGACGCCAGCGCAGATGATCGATGTGCGGCGCGACCTTCCGGAAGATCTGCAGGGCGCGATCTTCGTCGAGGCGCCGATCGAGGAAGGCATTTTCGTCGTCCGCGCCTTCGTGCCGGACGAGAGCTGGAAGCCGACCGTGTCACGCTTCCTCGAGCAGAGCGCCTGCGAATTGCAGGACTACTAACGCAAGCAATTCCGGGAAAAGCGTGAAACAGTTTGGTTCGGCGATTTCGCCGTAACCTTCCGTCCGGAATTGCGCCAACGCCTATCAGTGATGTGGCGTCGAAGGTGGCGGCGAGCCGGGCTTGTCCGGACTGCCGGGCTGAGCCTCGCTGGCCTGTGGACGCAATTCATAACGGACGCCGGGGAAAATGATGACCGCCGCCGCCGTAGTGGTGTCGTGACTTGCTCGATTTACAGGTGCCGCTCGCGGCACAAAAGACAGGACCATGCCCATGGTTCGCGCATTCCCTCTCGGTTTCCCCGGAGCACAACGCAACGCCTCCAAAGTTGATTAAGAGGCGTAGAGGGTTAACGGAGCGCTAACGGATCGCGGCTAATTTGATGTTTGTTTTTCCTGGAGTTGCGAAACCAGCCCGGCTGGATTGCGCGGTTCAGGATTGTGTCGAGTGGCGGGCGTATCCTCCGTGTCATCTTCGGATTTCAGGCAAATCGCTATCCGGACCGAAACGGGAAAGGCCGAAAGGCTGTTCCGTGCCGTCGTGTCTGCGTTCTGCTCGCTGACGCGCCCGTCGCGGCGCGAGATCGCCCAGCTCGAGGATTTGACGCTGCCGCTGTTCGACGACGTGTCGGTCGATTCACGCCGCTATGTCGCCGCTGCCCTTTCCGAATGCGAATATGCGCCCAGCGCGCTGGTCAGGCGGCTGGCCGAAGAGCCGGTCGAGATCGCAGCACCCCTGCTCACCCGCTCCAACGCGCTGAGCGACATCGACCTCATCGCGCTGATCGGCCGGCACGGGCTGCCGCACGCACGTGCCATTGCGCGCCGCAAGGAGCTCAACCCGACGATCGCCGACCTGATCCGCGCGCTGGAAAGACCGACACTGGTCAAGACGAAGCCGCCGGAGACAATCACCAGGCTTGCGCCGAAACCGGAGCCCGCACCCAAAGCGGACACCAGTCCCGTGCCCGGCGAAGCAGCGGAGAATGCCCGGCGCCGCCTGCGTTCGATGATGCGCCCGGCCGACGACAGTGCCGACGTCAACACCTTCCTCGGCCAGCCGGCCTATATGAAGCTGCGCGAGACGGCGCTGACCGGCAATGCGGCTTTCTTCCAGACCGCCCTTGCCGACGCGCTGGACATCGATTTCGCGACGGCACGCTCAGTGACCGGGCAGTCGAGCTATGCTGCATTGCTTGCGGCGCTGCGCGCTCTCGACCTCAGCGAAGACCGGGCCTTCCTGATCGCAGTCGCGGTCTATCCCGGCGAGTTTCCGCATCCGCAGGCGATCCGCCTGTTCCTCGACCGCTACCGGCTGCTGCACCGCGAGGCGGCGCTCGACAAGGTACGCGGCTGGAAGGCCGAGACCTTGTCGCGGGCCATCCGCGGTAATGCTTCCGACACAACCAGCGCGGAGCGACAAGACGCGTCGAACAGCGATGAAGCGAGCGCCAGCCTGAAGGCCTCCTGATCCGGCCCTACTCCGTCTTCACCGAAAGAAGCTCTTCGACCGGAACGGCTCCTGCTTCGATCTCGACCACCCAGATGTCAGGATCGAATTTCTTCTCCCGCTCCAGGCGGGAATCGACGGCCAAGCCGTCGTCGCTGGTATCGAGCAAGGTGAAGAAGCGCTCGTCAGGTTTGGCGGAATCGTAACTCGTCTGCGGCGCCGGCCCATAGAGCGCCACCTCCCCCAGACGCCCCCGCGACAACACGAAGACGGCGCCCGCCTCGGTCGCGCCGCGCTTGACCACGGCGGCAAAACCGCCGGCGCCGAATACACGGCGTACGAGGGCCGAAACCCAGAAATCGGTGGTTACGCGCATGGCGAGGTTCCGGATGTCATGCGCGGTTCCTTACAGCAAGAGCAAAGGGACCGAAACGATCGCCGCCGACGCTCAGTTCGTCAGGCCGATCTCGCGCATCTTGACATAGACCGCCTCGTCCGGCTCGCCGGTCTCGGGCAGGCCGAACAATGCCTGGAATTCCTTGATCGCGGATTTGGTGCGGGCGCCGACCTTGCCGTCGAGCTGCATGTCGTTATTGCCGAAGGCCTTGAGGCCGGCCTGGATCTTGACGATGCGGGCGTCGGGCGATTGCGTGGCGCCGTCAGCCGGAGCGGAGACCGGGATCACCGGCGGTTTGGCAGCGGAAGTGTTGGGGGCGACATCGGCCGGACGCGGGATCGGGTGGGGAATTGCCGCCGTCGTCTGGCGGGCGCCAAGCTGGTCGAGCAGTGCCGTGTCGATCTCGCCCGACCCCGGCAGCCCGACTTTCAGTTGATAGGCCTGGATGGCCTTGCGCGTGGCCGGGCCCGTGAGGCCGTCGACCGTGCCGTCGTAAAAGTTGAGGTCCTTCAGAATGCCCTGCACCTGCTGGACGACCGGATCCGGCTTGACCGCGGGCTGCGCCGGCGCCTGGCGCACGATGTTGATGGTGGTTTCCGGCTCGTTGGAGACGGTATGCGGGAAATTCTCGATGCTCCTGGTGGCGAAGAAAGCGCTGGTATGCGGAAAAGGCTGATACCAGAGCGCATTTGCCGAGACGTAGAACAGCGTCACCAGGAAAGCGGTCGAACCGCCGACCAGAACCGGATTGCTGGCGACCAGCTGGCCGACGGCAACCGCGCCCTCGGCAAAGACGCCGCGCTCGGGTTCGACCACCTTAGGCCGTTTTGCGGAGCGAGCCATTCCTCTCCCCATCTGCATCCCCCTTCGGCTTGGCCGCCGGCATCGCCAGCACGCCGGAAGGCGTACCGGCATGCCGCTTCGGCCCGTTCACCGGCAGCCCGATCGTCACCGTGGTGCCCTCGCCTGGCGCGCTCTCGATCGACATCGTGCCATCGTGCAGCGCCACGAGGCCCTTAACCAGCGACAGGCCGAGCCCGGTTCCCTCGAAACGGCGCGTGTAGTCGTTCTGGATCTGCATGAAGGGCTTGCCAAGATTGGCCATGTCCTCCTCGGCGATGCCGATGCCGGTATCGCTCACCCAGAAATGCAAGCGCGAGCCGACGCGCTTGGCGCCGATGACCACGCTGCCGCCTTCGGGCGTGAACTTGACGGCGTTCGATGCGAGATTGATCAGGATTTGCTGCACCGCGCGGCGGTCGGCATTGATCTCACCGGCGTCCGGCGCGATCTGCGTGGCAAGAGTTATGCTCTTGACGTCGGCCAGCGGCCGCATCATCGAGCGGCACATATCGACGGCCTCGACGAAGCGGAACGGCTCCAGCTCGGTCGCGTAGGCGCCCGCCTCGATGCGCGAGACATCGAGGATCGAGGTGACGACGGACAGGAGATGCTGGCCGGATTCCTTGACCAGGCCGACATATTCCTTCTGGCGCGGATCCTTGAAGGCGCCGAACATCTCATGCAGCAACATGTCGGAAAAGCCGATGATGGCGTTGAGCGGCGTGCGCAGCTCGTGGCTGACCACGGCCAGGAAACGGCCCTTGGCCACCTCGGCGGTCGCGGCCGCCTCCCTCGCTTCGGCAAGCTCCTCGCGAAGCGCGGCGACTTCGTCGTTTTCGCGCAAGACCAGGGTGAAGAGGTCGCGGTCGGCTTCGCCGCGCAGCAGCTCGAGGCTGAACGGACGGAAATTGTCGGCCGGGGCAGAACCCTCGCGCGGCAAGCGGATGCGCAGCTCAAGCCGGCGCTTCGGCGCATCCTCGCGCATGTCGGCCAGAGCGGTGAGATAGGCGACGCGGTCGGAAAGATGGACGCGGTCGAACAGGCCGGTGCCGAGCAGGAGCTCAGGCGCCAATTTCAGGATCGAGCGTGCCTTGGCGGACGCGTCGAGCACTTCGCCCTGGCGCCCGACCCGCAGCACGACGGCGTCGATGACGTCCTCGAGACGATCGGCGGCAGGGTCGGCCGGCCGCAAGCCGGCCGGATTGGCGAAGGCGGCGGCACGCGGCAACAGCGTCAGCGCCCAGGCGAGCGGCAGCAGCCAATGCCAGGTGGCGATTTCGCCGAGCGGCATGACCTGGCCGGCAAAGGGCTGCAGTACGATAGCGCCAACCGCCGCCAGCGCGCTCGACAGCGCAGCGCGCCGCGCCCCCGAGACCCACCAGGTTTCAACCGGCAATGCGACGGCAAGCAGCGCGACCGGCGAGGCCAATCCGCCTGCGGCCGCCATGGCGCCGGCAAGGGCGAGGCCGCCCGATACGATCGCCAAGCGGCCGGCGAGCGTCATATGGCCGGTGGCGGCCACCAGAAGTGCTGCGAACCAGCACAGGCCGAAAGCGGCAAAGATCGCGGCTATGGTGACGGCCGCACCGAGGCTCGAGGTGACCAGCGTGACCGCAGCACCCGCGGCAAGGAAGGGCGCGGCGAGCATGACGCCGATGAAGCGACGCTGGCGCAGGCGTTCTGCCTCATCCGTCACGGTCGGATGAACCATGCGTTCGCAGCCGGCGGCAACCGCGCCAGGCAATTGAACGTATCTGGCTGAAATCGAACTCAACGCACGCATACCCGGTCGTGAAAAACGCCCTGCCTGGCAGGTGACTCATCAATTGGCTTGAAACTCGCATCCAGCGTTTAAGGAATGGATAAGGCTGACGGAGCCGGCGACCCGCCCAAGGCAAATATTGTGATGCGGGCCGCGCAAAGCACGCCGAGTTGCCACCATGGTAAACGGCGGGTTAGCCGGAAGGCCTGTGCCAAAACGGGCAGAAACTTGACCCGGCTAATCGTCGTCGGAAATAAAGTCGTTTAATAACAATATGATATATGGTTATCGTAAAGTTAATGCGATCGATGAGATTGGAGATTAAGTCGGTGGCAAAATCAATCCTTTCGGATTTGCCTAAAATTTGAGGAAAATTCGAGGCTTCGACGCAAGCCGTCCTTTGCGTGACCGTGCCACTATCGTGCCCATAAAAGAGGTCATGCCGATGGATGCATGATCCGTCACGGACGAGAGGCAATTAAGATGGGCTTTCTGATCAGGATGGCTTTCTGGTTTTCGCTGGTGCTGCTGGCGTTGCCGCTCGGCGTTGGCCCGGGTGAAAACGGTCAGCAGAGCGTCGGGCCGATCCAGGCACTTTTTGCTGCACGCGAGGCGGTCGGCGACATTGCCGGGCTGTGCGAACGCAAGCCCGATGTCTGCGAAACCGGCAAATCCGCGATGTACACCATTACCGTTCGCGCCAAGGAAACGGCCAAGATCGCCGCGGCCATGATCGACGACCAGCAGTCCGGGCAGGCAAGCACGCCCGAGACGAAGGTTGCGGATGGCTCCGTCACGACCACCGGCAGCGTCACCGGGGACATCGTGCTGCCTGCCAAGGTCAACATTCCGGTGATGTTGACGGCGAAGAACTGAGATCTCCTTCAGCCGTTCGCATTTTGGTTCTGACGCAATTCCGGACGGAAGGCTACGGCGAAGTCGCCGAACCTAAACGCTACGCACTTTTCCTGGAATTGCTCTAACGCCGCGGGCTCGTCCGACCTCTCGACGCCCGCGGCGTCTTTCTTTTTTCCGTGACGCAGCTGTGTCGGGCCACTATATGCGGGGAAATGACCACCCCGATCCAGACGATCCGCGACGACTTTTCCCTGCTCGACGAGTGGGAGGATCGTTATCGCTATGTGATCGAGCTCGGCGAGGGCCTGCCGCCTTTCCCTGATGAGGAGCGCACGTCCACGAACAAGGTGCCTGGCTGTGTCAGCCAGGTGTGGCTCACCACCGAGCAGGGAGCGGGCGCCGACCCGGTGATCAGCTTCCAGGGTGATTCCGACGCCCATATCGTGCGCGGCCTCGTCGCCATCATGCTGGCGCTGTTTTCAGGCCGGCGGGCAAGCGAAATCCAGAACACCGACGCCGAAGCGACGCTGAGGGAGCTCGGCCTCGACGAGCATCTGTCGCCGCAGCGCGCCAACGGCCTGCGCTCGATGGTCAAGCGCATCAAGCGCGACGCGGAAGCGGCGCTGAAGCAGACGGCCTGATACGGGCCGACATGGCCCGAGATATCCAAATGCTCCCTGTTCAGACGCCGAACGGAAGGCTACGGCGAAGTCGCCGAGCCTAACCGCTTCACACTTTTTCCTGGAATTGCTCTGGAAAAGCAAAACGGCGCCGCAAGGGCGCCGTCGAACTGCTTGAAGCGCTTGGCGGCCTATCAACGGCCCTTGCGCTTGCGACCCAGGCCCATCTTCTTGGCGAGCTGCGAACGTGCAGCCGCGTAATTGGGAGCCACCATCGGGTAGTTGGCGTCCAGGCCCCACTTCTCACGATATTCCTCAGGCGTGAGATTGTAGTGGGTCATCAAGTGCCGCTTCAGCGACTTGAACTTCTTTCCGTCCTCAAGACAGACGATGTAGTCGTCGTGGACGGAGCGCTTCGGGTTGACGGCCGGCTTCTGCTTCTCGGCCGACGGCTGCTCCGGCGAGCCACCGACACGGCCCAACGCGGCATGGACGTCGGCGATAAGGTTCGGCAGTTCTCCAACCGGCACCGGGTTGTTGCTGACATAGGCGGCGACGACATCGGCGGTCAGCTCGATCAGCGCATCACCGTTTTTCGAAGGTGTTTCGACGATTTCCATAGTGCTAAGGCCCCAACGAGAGTTGTTTCTAAAACTGCGCCCTTTTTCCGAGATCGGGCATCGCACGAATTTCATGCAGGAAAAGCCCCACGATTCGTGTCGCTTATCTTAATGACGCCGCATTGCAAGTAAGTCAATTCGCTTATTGACTTATATTCGCCGATATTCATCAAATATTGCTGATTCAGCTTCAAAAAATCGTGCACCGTGTAACTTCGCGAGATTTTTCTGGCCAGACCAGCATGCCGTGACGTTGCGTCATCCATATGTTAGACATCCGACCGCCACTCGACAGGGCGCTCAATGCTTGACCAATGCTTGGATGCCTGTTGCGCCGGCAGGATGAATCCTGCGACGCAACGGCGCGCAAAGCCGTCGCCTTGCCGGCCGAGTCAACGAGGCGGGGCGACGGGATCCCTCAATAGGGCGCGATGTATTTGCCGTAGACCCAGCCGGTGACGAAATGGCCATTCTGCGAGGGATCGTGCCAGACCTCGCACCAGCGATAGCGGATCGCCTGGCGCTGCTTCCACTGCGGCTGCCGGGCGATATCGAGCAGGTTCACGCCACCGATGCAGCGGCCGGTCATCTGCAGCACGGTGCCGTTCGGATACGCGGCCTGCTTTTGCGATGCGTTGGAGGGATATTTTCGTGCATTGAGCGTGTCGCCGAACGGCACGCCCGCCACTTGCCAGGCGGCAAAGACGGTTGCATGAGACTGGCTGGAAAAAGCCAGAACTGCCGCGGCGACGGCAGCGGCCATTGCGGTAGAAACACAGGATTTCATCTTTCCCCCTCCAACTTAGCTTCCGAGACCATCTTGAACCGCGCCCCTTGAACCGCCGCTGAGCGGCGTGTTCATTTGTCATTCAAGCAAATTCCGCAGCGAGACGTAATGACCAGATCTTCCGCCTTCCCGACCACCAGTCCGCCGATCCCTGAGAAACATCCGGTTTCCGACACGCATCACGGCATCGCCCGCAGCGACGACTATGCCTGGATGCGGGCCGACAACTGGCAGGCAGTGTTCCGGGACCCTTCCCTGCTCGACGGCCGGATCCGCGCCCACCTCGAGGCTGAAAACGCCTATCAGGCCGTGCTGATGGCAGGCACAACGGACCTGCGCGGCAAGCTGTTTGCCGAGATGAAGGGGCGCATAAAGGAAGACGATTCGACGGTCCCGATGAAGGACGGCCCCTATGCCTATGGCTCGTCCTTCCGGCAAGGGGGCGAGCAGCCACGCTATTTCCGCACGCCCCGCGACGGCGGCGCCGACGAGATCTTGCTCGACGGCGACGCGGAAGCCGAGGGCAAAGCCTATTTCCGACTCGGCGGCGTGGACCATTCGGGCGACCACAGGAAGCTGCTCTGGGCCTTCGACGACAAGGGTTCGGAGTTCTTCACGCTGCGCGTGCGAGATCTTGCCAGCGCCAAGGAACTTGCCGACCAGATCCCGGACACGGGTGGCGGCGGAGTGTGGAATGCCGGAGATGACGGCTTCTTCTATACCCGTCTCGACGACAACCATCGCCCGTCCAAGGTGTTCTTCCACGCGCTCGGCGACGGACCTGAGAACGACCGGCTGATCTATGAGGAGAGCGATCCGGGCTTCTTCATGGATGTCGGCGGCACGCGTGCCAATGACTGGATCATGATCGGCATCAACGACCATGAGACATCCGAATACCGCCTGCTGCCTGCCAACGATCCATCCGCCGAACCGCGGCTGGTGGCGGTGCGCGAAAGCGGTCTGCAATACGATCTGGAGGAAGGCGGCGACATCTTCTTCATCCTCACCAACGCCGACGGCGCCAAGGATTTCAAGATCATGACCGCGCCTGTCGAAAATCCGGTGCGCGCCAACTGGCAGGAACTGGTGCCGCATGAGCCCGGCCGGCTGATCCTCTCGGTGCTCGGTTTCAAGGATCACATGGTCCGGCTGGAGCGCAAGGACGGCTTGCCGCGCATCGTCGTGCGCGAGCGCGCCAGCGGCGAGGAGCATTTCATCTCCTTCGACGAGGAGGCCTTCTCGCTCGGCCTCTCCGGCTCCTACGAATACGACACCGAAGTGATGCGCTTCACCTATTCGTCGATGACGACACCGGCGCAAGTGTTCGACTACAACATGCGCAGCCGCGAGCGCGTGCTTTTGAAGACGCAGGAAGTGCCCTCCGGCCACGATCCGGAGCACTATGTCACCCGCCGCCTGATGGCGCCCGCCGCCGATGGCGAACTGGTACCGATCTCGCTGCTATACCATCGCGATACACCGCTGGACGGCTCCGCGCCCTGCCTGCTTTACGGCTACGGCTCCTACGGCATCACCGTTCCTTCCGCCTTCAACACCAACTGCCTGTCGCTGGTCGACCGCGGCTTCGTCTACGCCATCGCGCATGTGCGCGGCGGCAAGGACAAGGGCTTTCGCTGGTACGCGGGTGGCCGTCGCGAGAACAAGGTCAATACCTTCACCGACTTCATTGCCGCGGCCGAGCACCTGGCGGCTTCCGGCTTCACCTCCGCCGGTCGTATCGTCGCCTGGGGCGGGTCGGCGGGTGGCCTCCTCATCGGCGCCGTCGCCAACATGGCGCCGCAGCTATTTGCCGGGATGATCGCCGAAGTTCCCTTCGTCGACGTTCTCGACACCATGCTGGACGACACGCTGCCGCTGACGCCGCCCGAATGGCCCGAATGGGGCAACCCAATCCTCAGTGAAGCCGACTACCACACGATCGCGGCCTACTCGCCTTATGACAACGTCACGGCGCAGGACTATCCGGCGATCTTGGCGCTCGCCG
>Ga0105238_10001143_pt1 | contig 26765 bp, 24 predicted proteins | sample KBSC34metaG_FD_81526 | JGI IMG/M metagenome (GOLD analysis project Ga0105238, IMG submission 81526) | Corn rhizosphere microbial communities from Kellogg Biological Station, Michigan, USA - KBS C3-4 metaG | ecosystem: Host-associated > Plants > Roots > Rhizosphere > Soil | place: Michigan, USA...
GCGAAGGCGGTTCTGGACAATGCCCAGCTGCTGGCCCGAACCTTGAAGGAAGGCGGGCTCGATATCGTGTCCCAGGGCACCGACTGCCACCTGATGCTGGTCGATCTCCGCCCCATGGGCGTCACCGGCAAGGCCGCCGAGGCCAGCCTGGAGCGGGCCGGCATGACCTGTAACAAGAACGCCATCCCGTTCGACCCCGAGAAGCCGACCATTACCTCCGGTATCCGTCTGGGCTCACCGGCGGCGACGACGCGCGGCTTCCGCGCGGCCGAGTTCAAGCAGATCGGCGAGATGATCCTCGAAGTGCTCGCCGGCCTTGCGAAGAACTCCGACGACAACAGCGCCGTTGAGCAGCGCGTGCGCGGCAGGGTGGCCGAGCTCTGCAAGCGCTTCCCGATCTACCCGACGCTTTAAAGGACAACCGCCGATGCGCTGCCCTTTCTGCGGTAACGAAGACACCCAGGTTAAGGATTCGCGGCCGACCGAAGACAACGCCGCGATCCGGCGGCGGCGCATCTGCGGCAATTGCGGCGCCCGCTTCACCACCTTCGAACGGGTCCAGCTGCGCGAGCTGACCGTGGTGAAAACCGGCAACGACCGGGAGCCGTTCGACCGCGAGAAGCTGCTGCGCTCGATGCGGATCGCGCTGCGCAAACGCCCGGTCGAGGCCGAGCGTGTGGAGCGTGTGGTGAATTCGATCGTCCGCCAGCTGGAAAGCTCGGGCGAGACCGAGATTCCGTCAAAGCAGGTGGGCGAGATGGCGATGCAGGCGCTGCTGCAGCTCGATCAGATCGCCTATATCCGCTACGCCTCGGTCTATCGGAACTTCCGCGAGGCGTCGGACTTCAACGAATTGCTCGACAGGCTTCCCACCGAGGATTGATCGATGGCTGATAGCTCAGCCGATCGTAAATTCATGCAGGCTGCGCTGGCATTGGCCGGGCGGGGCTTGGGCAATGTGTGGCCCAACCCGGCCGTGGGCTGCGTGATCGTCAAGGACGGCATCGTCGTCGGCCGCGGCTGGACCCAGCCGGGCGGCCGCCCCCATGCCGAGACCGAGGCGCTGGCCCGGGCCGGCGATGCCGCGCGCGGCGCGACCGCCTATGTCAGCCTCGAGCCGTGCAGCCATACCGGCCAGACCGGTCCCTGTGCCGACGCGCTGGTGGCGGCCGGCGTGGCCCGGGTGGTGGCCGCGATGGTCGATCCCGACGAACGCGTTTCCGGCAGCGGGCTTGCCCGGATGCAGGCGGCCGGCGTCTCGGTCGAGAGCGGGCTGATGGCCGCCGAGGCCGCGGCTCTCAATCGCGGCTTCCTGACCCGGGTCGGGCAGGGCCGTCCGATGGTGACCTTGAAACTGGCGGCGACGCTGGACGGGCGCATCGCCGCCCATAATGGCGACAGCCAGTGGATCACCGCGGAGGATGCCCGCGCTTTTGCCCACGGGCTCCGCGCCAGCCATGACGCCGTCGCCGTCGGCTCCGGCACCGCCGCCACGGACGATCCGCACCTGACCTGCCGCCTGCCCGGCCTGCCGCTGCGCCCGCCCGTCCGCATCGTGTTCGACAGCCGCCTGCAGCTGCCGCTGACCCGGCAGCTGATCGCCACCGCCCGCACGGTGCCGACCTGGGTCGTGACCCTGGCCGAGACGGCCGAGGAATCCGCCGTCGAGCGGGCCGAGGCGCTGCGGGACCTTGGCGTCGAGCTGATCACCACCGCGCCCAACGACAGCGGCCGCATTTCCGTTGCCGAGGCGCTTCAGGCGCTGGGGGAGGCGGGGCTGACCCGGCTGATGGTGGAGGGGGGCGGCAAGCTCGCCGCCTCGTTCCTGGCTGAAGGCATGGTCGATGAGATCGCCCTGTTCCGGGGGGCCTCGATCATCGGCGGCGACGGCATTCCCGCCATTGCCGGCCTGGGGCTGGACCGGGTCGCCGATGCGCCGCGCTTTCGCCTGACCGACAGCCGGCGGCTTGGAATCGATACGTTCGAGGCCTACAGCCGCGCCTAGCCCATCTTCGACAGGAACATCAGCGCCAGCAGCGCGATGGTCACGCCCTGCATGATCACGCGGGCGCGCATCAGCTTGTTGCCGTTGCGCTTGTTGAAGTCGCCGCCGCGAATCATGGTGATGACGCCGAACAGCAGGATGCCGAGCGTGGTCAGGGCGGAGATGATGACCAGCGTTTCAAGGATGCTCATAGGGTTCACAAGAGATTTGGGGCAGGTTCCGGTTTGGGCGTAGGCTCACCTCAAACCGGAGGTTGACCATGACATTGCTCCGCCATGTCGAGGCATGCAACCGCTTCGACCCTCGCGACTATCGCCGCTTCTGCATTTCGAGCTGCGCCACCGGCTGGATAAAGCCGGAAACTGCCAATTTTCTTGAGGCGCGAGGTCTGGCCAAGCGGACGGAGGACGGGGTCACGGTCCAGGGCGGCGGCTTCAACGCGGTCAGCGCCCGGCTGGCCGAGATCGTGGCGGCGCTGGACGAGGCCAAGCTGATGGCGCCCCGGCGCAATGAGATGACGCCGGTGTTGCGCAAATGGGGCGCCGGCCCCTGCGCCGAAATCGACCGCGCCGGCCTGCCCGGGCTGGGCCTGCCGGCTTTCGGCATCCATGTGAACGGGTTCGTCAATACCGACATGGGGTTGCATCTGTGGGTCGGCCACCGCGCCAGGGACAGGCAGGTTGCGCCGGGCAAGCTGGACCATCTGGTCGCCGGCGGCATCACCATGGGCTATTCCGCCGCCGAGACCGTGATAAAGGAGGCCGATGAGGAGGCGGGGCTGCCGGCCCAGATCGCTATGCGCGCAAGGCCGGTCAGCCAGGTCACCTACCGCCTGTCTTGCCCTGAGGGCATGCGCAACGACACGCTGTTCGTTTATGACCTGGAGCTGCCGCAGGGCGTCGTCCCCGTCGGCGCCGACGGCGAGGTCGAACGCTTCGAGCTGATGCCGATCGCCCGCGTGATCGAGATCCTGCGCGAGACCGACGACTTCAAGTTCAACGTCAACCTTGTCCTGATCGACTTCCTGGCCCGCCACGGCCTGCTCGACCCGGACAAGGAGCCGGACTATGCGGCGCTGATCAAGGGTCTCAGGCAGTAGCTATTTCCCGTCCCTGAAGGTCAGCGCCCAGCCGGACGGGCCGTTCGCAAGGGTCGCCGGGCGGTGAAGCTGCGGTTTCTCGTCGCCCTGCGAGAATGCCAGGTCCAGCTGGATGCCGTCATCCTTCCAGGCGACGAAATCCACCTCCTCGGCGCCGATCGTGTCCGGGGCGGTCCACAGTTTCTTCACCATATCGCCGTCGCGGCTCCACAGCGCGATCGTGCCGGTATCGCTGTCCTCATCGTTGCTGATCACCACCAGCAGGGCGCCGTCGGGCGAGAAGCGGGGAAGCTCGGTGAAGTCGGTCCGTGCCCCGGTCCTGTCGTCGATCAACAGGACCTTGCCGCCTTCGTCATAGCTTTGCGTGACGAGGAATGCATGCCGGCTGGGCAGATAGGCCAGCAGGGTGAAGTCATAGCAATTCAGCGGATCGGGATGGTCCTTGGCGCAGCCACTTTCGTCGTCGGTCAGCGTGACCGCGGCGCCTTTCTCCACGTTCAGGCGCAAGGCCGCGCCGTCGCGCTTTGCCCAGCCGCCCGACGCCGCGATCACATCCGGCTCCAGCGCGATCATCTTCTGCGGATCGTACTCGGCCGCGAATGCGGCGGTCAGCTGCGCGTCCTCGGCCTGCAGATCCGCGCGGGCCGCGGTACACGCGAGCAGCGGAACGAGGAAAAACGCAGCTTTCACAGCGGCTGACACGTCGCCATCTCCTTGACCTCTTCCGGCGTCTTTCCCTGCGCGCGCAACACGCGGATGCCGACCGCGCCGTCGCGTTTCGACAGGCGGGCGCCGTCCGCATTCGTCAGCAGGGGGTGATGGCAATAGTCCGGCGGGGCATAGCCGAGCAAGCCCTGCAGCAGCCTGTGGATGTGCGTCGACGGAAAAAGATCCTCGCCCCGCGTCACCAGCGTCACGCCCTGCAGTTGGTCGTCGACCGTGACCGACAGGTGATACGAAGTCGGCGTGTCGCGCCGGGCGATCACCGGATCGCCTTCGATGTCCGGCGTGGCGGCGACGGTCCCGGCGCGGCAGTCGCGCCAGGTCAGCGGTCCGGTAAGCGCGAGGCCGGCCGCGACATCCAGCCGGACGGCATAGGGCTGGCCGGCCGCGATCCGCCGGGCGCGGTCCTCACCCGAGCGGTGGCGGCAGGTGCCGGGATAGACCGCGCCCGGCCCGTGCGGGGCCGTCTGGGCGGCGGCGATATCCTTGCGCGAGCAGAAGCACGGATAGGTGACGCCCATCGCATCGAGACGATCCAGCACGGCGCGATAGTCGCCCATATGATCGGACTGACGGCGCACTGCGCCGTCCCAGCCTATGCCGAGCCAGGCCAGGTCCTCCAGGATCGCCGCCTCGAACTCGGGCCGGCTGCGGGCCGTGTCGATATCCTCGATCCTCAGCAGAAACCGCCCTTGCGCCTCACGCGCCGCGCGCTCGGCGATCAGGGCCGAGCAGGCGTGGCCCAGATGCAGATAGCCGGTCGGGCTGGGGGCGAAGCGGGTGACGATCATCGAGCGGTGTTTAGCAGCCGCTTCTTACATCGTCATTCCCGCTTTCGCGGGAATGACGGAACGGGAAAGGTTGTCGGTTGACTCCACCGCGCGCGCCAGCGACAAGGCCCCATGACCGACACAGACCTTCCCAAGCTCTCGGGCCCGTCACGTGCTCCCGCCGCCGGCGGCGCGCCGAAACAGCTCGTCATCTTCCTGCATGGCTACGGCGCTGACGGGGCCGATCTGATCGGCCTGGCGCCCTTCTTCGCCCAGGCGCTGCCCGGCGCCGAGTTCCTGTCGCCCAACGCGCCCGAGCGCTGCGACATGGGCTTTGGCTATCAATGGTTCAGCCGGGAGAATTTCGGCCCCGATCTTCTGCCCAAGGCTGTGCGCAAAGTGGCGCCGGTGCTCGACGCCTTCATCGACGATGCGCTCAAGGCGCGGAACCTGGCCTATGACCAGCTCGCCCTGATCGGCTTTTCCCAGGGCACGATGATGGCGCTGGACCGCACCATGCGGCGTGGCGACGCGGCTGCGGTTGTCGGTTTCTCCGGCATGGTCGCCGATCCGTCGGCGGCTCTGCCCAAGGCGGCCAGGCATCCGCCGGTGCTGCTGGTCCACGGCACCGCCGACCCGATTCTGCCGTTCGCCAGCCTGGGCGCGGCGGAACACGCCTTGACCACCGCCGGTTTCAAGGTCGAGACGCTGGAGCGGCCGGGTCTGGGCCATGGAATCGACCAGGAAGGCGCCACACGCGCCGCCCATTTCCTGGTCGAACACCTGTCCGCCTGATCATTTCACAGCAGACGATCCGGTTGTTTTCAGGCCGCGAATCGCATATTAGGGGCGCATCTCTAGCAATGGCGTAGCTTACTGGCGGGGATGTGGAGATGACTCCACCACTCGAAAGTTGCCCGGCTCTCGTACTGAATGCCGATTTTCGGCCGCTAAGCTATTTTCCGCTCTCTCTCTGGTCCTGGCAGGATTCGATCAAGGCGGTTTTCCTCGATCGGGTGAACATCGTTTCGCACTACCAGCAGGTGGTGCGCTCGCCTTCGTTCGAGATGAAGCTGCCCAGTGTCATCGCGCTCAAGGAATACGTCCCTTCGGCGCGTCATCCGGCCTTCACCCGGTTCAACGTGTTCCTGCGCGACCGGTTCTGCTGTCAATATTGCGGCACGCCGTTCCCGACGCATGAGCTGACATTCGATCACGTCATCCCGCGCTCGAAGGGCGGGCGGACGATGTGGACCAACGTCGTCACCGCCTGTTCCTGCTGCAACCTGGTCAAGGCCAGCTTCCTGCCGCACGAATGCGGCATGCACCCGCTGCGCGAACCCTATCAGCCTACGGCCTTCCAGCTCCAAGAAAATGGCCGGGCGTTTCCGCCCGGTTTTTTGCATGAGAGCTGGCGTGACTTCCTGTATTGGGACAGCGAGCTGGATTCTTAAATCCGTTCGGCCGGTCAAATTCCCGTTTTCACGCCGCGCTCGATCGCGCCCATCATCGCCCGATAGCCGGGGGTCTTCCCGGCGCAGGAACGGCGCGAAGCACCCGTGCAATGGAACGTTATCTCGTGCGGGTGGAGGCGCCCGTTCACCACCGAGAAGGGCCCCCGCGATGGCCATGTCAGCTGCCAATCGAGCCGTGTGTTGGTTTCTGGGCGCCTGCGCTCTGATGCTGGCCTATTCAGCCGGTGCGCTGGCCAACCCGACGCCCGATATCCTGCACGAATTCAACCTCAAGGACGGGGCCGTTCCGCTCGCGGGCCTCGTCTGGGACAAGGGTGAACTCTATGGCACGACCAGCCGCGGCGGTAACACCGCGTGCCAGGGCGGCTATGGCGGCGGCTGCGGTGTCGTATTCAAGCTGACGCCGCCCGCCAGTGGCGAAGCCGTCTGGACCGAAACGGTGCTTTACAAGTTCGCCGGCGCAAACGACGGCCATTTCCCCAATTCCGCTCTCATCGTCGGTAAATCGGGCGTGCTTTACGGCACCACCGCCAACGGCGGCGACAATACTGCATGCCCCACCTACACCTACGATATCGACATCTACGATTACCCCGGTTGCGGCGTGGTATTCAGCCTGGCACCGCCCGCGGCCGGCAAGACGGCGTGGACGTATACGACAATCTACAAGTTTACCGGCCGAAGCGATGGTGCATTCCCGAGCGGCGGCCTCGTCATGGACAAATCCGGCGCGCTCTACGGTATGACCTCCGCCGGCGGGGATAGCGCAGCCTGCCCCAACGATCCGTATCTGGGTGCCCCCAGGGGGTGCGGCGTTGCGTTCAAGCTGGTCCCGCCGGCCGCCGGCAAGACTGCCTGGACCGAGACCGTGCTTCATGATTTCGCCAGTGCAAAAGAGAGATTTCGCCCCAGCGGTATCGTCATGGACGATACAGGCGCGCTCTATGGGACGGCCACCACCGGCAGTAACGAGTCTCTGGGCATTGTCTTCGAGCTGACGCCGCCGGCCGCTGGCCAGGCATCCTGGACTTCGACCGTGCTGTACAAGTTCGCCCGCTCAAGCGGTGGGATAGGTTTGGTCGACGGCTTGATCATGGACAAGGCCGGCGCGCTCTACGGCACCACCTATGAAGACAAGACAGCAACGACATCCCAGCCGGTCACCAGCACTGTGTTCCGGCTGCAGCCGCCGGCTGCTGGTAAGACCGCCTGGACCGGGACCGTGCTGCACACATTCGCGGGCCACGGTGCCCCGTCTTACCTGGGCGGCCTCGTCTTCGACAAAAACGGCGTGCTCTATGGAACCGCCGCCGAGGGCGGTGGGTCACGCGGCGGCTTCGGCGTCGTGTTCAAGCTGACCCCCGCCAGCGGCAACAGCCCCTGGCCGCAGACCGAGGTGTATCGCGGGGGTAGCCCCGTTTCAGTTGTTCTGGGCAGCTCCGGCGCAGTTTTTGGCGTCGCCAGCGAAGGCGGCTCGCCCAATTGCGAGTGGGACGGGCTTGCTTACGACAGCGGCAGCTGCGGATACATATTCAAGGTGGTGCCGTGAGGGTTCAGACCCTCTCGGCCAGCCAGATCGCTGTCTTCACCCCGCGCTTGATCGCGCCCTTCATCGCGCGATAGCCGGGCGCTTTCTCCGCCTCGTGCTCCAGCGCCGTGTCGCGATGGTGCAGCTCGTCGGCATGGAAGCGCTCGATCGCGGCTTTTAGCACCGGCTCCGCCTCGCCCAGCGCGTCTTCCTGGGATTTGTAGTGCTCGTCGATCGCTTCCTCGACGGCGACGGTGCAGGCCATCGCGGCCTTGGGGCCCATCAGCGCGGTGGCGGCGCCCAGAGCATAGCCGGCGACATGCCAGAACGGGTGCAAGGCGGTGGGGCGCACCCGGCGGGCGACCAGTTCCTTGTCGAACCAGGCCAGATGCTCGGCCTCGGCCTCGGCCATCTCGCGCACCGCCTCCCGGGCAGGGCCTTCGCCCAGCACGGCCAGCTGGCCCTCGTAGATGCGCTTGGCGCCGTATTCGCCGGCATGGTCGACGCGCAGCACGCGCTCGGTCAGCCTGGCGCCGGCAGGTTCGCCGGGCAGGGGGCGTCTATGCTTTGGCATGGCGTCTCACAGCGAAAAACAGCACGGCCACGCCGGCGGCCAGCGATACCAGCCCATTCCAGGCCGCCATCGACAGGCCCAGGAATTTCCAGGCGATCTCGTCGCACTGCACGACCTTCTCCTTCATCAGCATGGCCTTCAGCTCTTCGATCGTCCTGGCGCCCGACGAACCGCTGGTGCATTCCGCCGGGCCGGGCCACCAATGCTGTTCGACGCCCGCGTGATGCAGCCCCAAACCGGCGCCGACCAGCAGGGTGAGGCCGATCAGGACCAACACCCAGCGCGCGGGATAGACCAGCCCGGCCAGGCTGAGCCCGATCAGGAGATACCAGGGCAGCCGTTCGCGCAGGCACAGCTCGCAGGGTGCATAATGCTGGACATGCTGGGCGAACAGCACATAGCCGATGATGGCGATGCCGACGATCAGCGTCGCCAGGAAGGGGGTGCGTTGGGTGATGGGCATGATCGCTCAGTATAGACAGCGCACGATGTTGCGGTCACGGGGCAAGCACGGTAATGATGGCCCCTGCCGTTTACGGCCTGCCCCAGTGGTGAAATTGGTAGACGCGCCGCACTCAAAATGCGGTTCCGAGAGGAGTGCTGGTTCGAGTCCGGCCTGGGGCACCACTTCAAGCTACGCCGGCATTCGCGGGCGCCTCCTGAAGATCCCAGGACGCTGGAATTGGGCCACGCGATGGCCGCAACAGCCTTTCCCCACCGCTCAGAGGCGACCAATCGCTCACGCGGCGGACCTCTATGCGATGGTCAAGCTCTGACGACAGCGGCCTGGGTAGCACGAAGCTGAAGCCGCAATCGCCCAGACCCGACGCCGTCAGGTCCTCGCGCCGGCAATTGGCCAGCGTTTCGCCCACCACCGCGCCATTGACCACGATCGCCAGCCTGACCGGCTGCGCGCCTTGGGCCCAGCCCTCCACCACGGTGCGGGTGGCGCGGTCGACATAGCCGCGCCATGCGCCCGTTCCCACCGCTTTCCGGCTCGACCGTTCCGCCAGGCGGCGGCAAAGCGCCTCCAGGGCATGGCCACTCTCGACGCGGGGCGCGCAGAATTCTGGAAAGCGCCGGCGCGGCTCGCCGGGATACAGCCGGCGATATTCGTCGGCATTGTGGAACAGCATGCGGCTGTCGTCGTCGACGAAGCTCTCGGCCGCCGCCCCCTCTGCCACGACCACGACATGGCGGTCGAACTCGAGATGGAAATATTCGATATCGTCGATGCCCTCGCATGTCACGATCGACGTGCCATTCACCAGATGCCGCGCCGGCACCAGCATGCCATCCAGGAACATCGCGTGCTCCGGCGACACGTAAAGGTCGCGCGCCGGCACGCGGTCGGCCAGCGACCCGGCCTTGAACAGGATGGGCTGAACGTCCGCGTTCCCGATCGCCAGCCAATCGCGGTAAGCACGCCGGCCGATCCATTTGAGCGGCAGCGCTTCCCCGCCATGGATCGAGATCAGTTCACCGATGCGCAGATCCTCCACCGGCCGGTCGCCGCCGGGCGTGCGGATGCGGGTGCCCCTCAGATAGCAGGCGGCGCCGTCTTCCTCGACGAATGCGCCGCCGTGGCCATCGTCGGCCAGGTTGAAGACATGGCCGGTGAAGTCGCCGACCATGTGCAGCGTGTCCAGCACCGTAGTGCCGTTCGCGGCCAGGATGCTCAGGACATCGCTGACGCTGTCGAAGCTGACCGTGTCGTGCGCGTTGAAAACCAGATTGGTGATGTCGAGCTTGTCGTGCGCATTGAAGCCGTGGATGGTCGGCGCGCCGAGACCCGCCTTGGTGCCGGTGATGGTCCAGGCTGCACCGGAATCGATCGTGATATTCTGGAAACCGACATATTGGGTGCCGAAGCTGGAAATCGTGCCGGTGGCGGCGCCGGAGGTCAGTTCCAGCGTGTTGGATGCAATGGTCGCTGCGTCGACGATGCCGTTGAAGACGGCTCCCGCATCAACGATTAGCCTGTTGGTACCGGGCCCATTAAAAAAAACCGAAGCGTCGGTGATGCCGGTGATGGTGCCGGCATTCTCCAGCGTGGCGTTTACGAGAAAGATCCCTTTTCGGTGGCCGATGATCGTGCCGTCGTTTGTCGCCGTGCCTCCCTGATGGATAAATTCGCCGTAACCACCGCCGTAAATGCTGCCGTGGTTGACAACGCTTCCTGTTCCCAAAAGGACGACACCAAAGCCGCCAAGGGCCCTAATCGTGCCGCTGGCTTCATTGGTAAAAGTTCCTCCGGCGATTTCGCCCACACCAGAGTTCGATGAGAGTATCGTGCCGGCATTATCAATCGTCCCGGTGGCATTCTTAATTTCGACACCATATCCGGAGCTGTCGATGAGGCTGCCTACTGCGTTGGTGATCGAGCCGCCATCGCTCAGATACACACCAAAAACTGTGCTCCCGCCGATCGTACCGCTATTTTCGACAGTTCCCGGCGCCCCCTCGATTCTGACGGCATAGCTTGCGCCGCCGATGGTGCCGTCATTGGTGACTGTTCCGCCGCGCTGGAGGTCGATGCCGATGGTGCCGCCGCCGATACTGCCGTGGTTCACCACCGCGTTCAGTCCCGCATAGGTGCCGCCGGAATATTTACCGATGACGCCGTCGCGCAGGCCGTAGATCGTGCCGCCGATCTCGTTGGTCAGCGAACCCATGGTGCCGATATAGGCGCCATAGCGGCCGGCTGTGCCGACCGTCTCTATCGTGCCCGCGTTATCGATAAGGCCACCGGATAAGACCTGGGCGCCGGTGAGGTTGCCGGCGATAAGCCCGGTATTGCGGAGATCTGTGCCGCTCGCCTGCAAGCCGTAGCCGCTGGCGAGGATCGTTCCGGCGTTGTCGATCGTGCTGGCGGGGTCGCTCCCGGCAGCCAGCGTGATGCCCGACGTGCCGGTGATATAGCCGCCCGCCGCGTTCGTGATCGAGCCGCCGTCATAGAATACGATGCCGCCGGAAAGCGTGCCGGCATTTTCGATGGTCGCCCCGCCATACGCCACGACAGCGGAGTTGGCCCCGGCGACGAGGCCATGGCTCCCGTTGGTCAGGCTGCCGCCTTCGATCAACACGATGCCCTGTCCGGTGGCGCTGACTTCGCCCTGGTTCACCACCGTCCAGTCGGTGGGGCTGTAGATACCGATGGCGGCCCCGGAAACCGTTCCCGTATCAGTGATGGTCAGCGGATTGCCGTAGACGGCGCTGGTCAGGGTGATGCCGGATGCGTGGACGGTCGAGATTGAATCGATTGTCATGGTGCGCATTCACCTCATGCGTGGCGAAGACCAGTCCAGCCGCGCGCAATCGGCCGCGCCACGGCGATTTAGGTCGGATACCCATGAATATGACCGCTTTTTCCGGCGTCACGACGGGTAGATTCTGCAACGCTTATTTGCAGACGCTTTGAGTAAGACTACTGCACCGATAGTCCGATCCAGACACAATACACGCCGCCGGTATCGGAATGCCGGTGCCAGTTCAACGCCTCGCGGCGCCGTGGATTTAAAATATTCATAAAATTAAATATTAAATAAATTTAATAATTTTGTACGGCCGGATCGCCCGATATCAACAGATTTAGGTCGTTATTAATTTCCTATTCTATACGCTATTTGACTTGCATATTTAAGTAAATGTGGCGTGAATTGTTGTTTCTATTTATATTTATCCTAAATTTTTATTGACTCTGGCTATGCCCGTGTCTAAATACAAGACAACCTAGTTAAAATTCACCCCGGGTGAAAAAATTTTCTGCAGGACCTGCCTTGCCACAATCATGCCAGGGGCGAATTGCGCCCGATGCGCGGCCGCGGGTCCGTCGTCGGAAGCCGGCGACGTGCTTCCTCTCGGCAGCATGCTCTATGGCAAATTCAGGATCGGCTGCCTGCTCGGCAGGGGTGGTTTCGGGACGACGTATCTTGCCTGGGATACGAACCTGGAGGTTCGTGTCGCGATCAAGGAGTTTTTCCCGCAATATCTCGCTATGCGCGTGCCTGGTGCGACGCGTGTCTCGCCGCAAACCGGCAAGTCGGGCGCCTATGATCAGGGCCTGAAGCAGTTCCTGGATGAGGCGCGCAATCTGGCGCAGTTCCGGGACCACGCCTGCATCGTGTCCGTTCTCGAGTTCTTCAGCGAGAACGGCACCGGCTACATGGTCATGGAATATCTCGATGGCCGTACGCTGCTGCAATATGTCGACAAATCCGGCGGCACCGTGGAGACCGACACGGCAATGCGGCTGCTGGTCCCCGTGGCCGATGCGCTCAGGGCGTGCCACGCCGTACGGCTGATCCACCGCGATATCAGCCCGGACAATATCTTCCTGACCGACGACGGCCGCGTGAAATTGCTGGATTTCGGTGCCGCGCGCCTTGCGGTCAGCGCCGAAAGCATCGACCTGTCCGTGGTCCTGAAGCACGGATATGCCCCGCTCGAACAATATCAGGCCAAGGGGCGGCAGGGGCCGTGGACCGATGTCTATGCCCTCTGCGCGACGCTCTACCGGATCGTGACGGGTGAGGTTCCGCCGCAGGCCCCCGACCGTATCGACAACCCGTCCCTGACATTCCCCGCCCGCGCGAAAGGCCTGCCGCAGGCGGTCAAAACGCTGATCGGCAAAGGCATGGCCATGAAGGTAGCCGACCGCTACCAGACCGTGGACGAGCTTCTGACCGAACTGCGCGCCGTTCTGAATATGACGGTCGAATCCCCCGGCCGGTCCGATGCGGCCAGGCAGGGAGGCGTCGGAAAATCCTGGAAAGCGGCAGCCGGCCTGGTCGCGGGTGGCGCTCTCGCCGCGAGTGTGGCGGGACTGGTCATTCTGCGTCCGCCGACGGGGACCGGGCAGTCGCCGATGCCACCCCAGCAGTCGCCGGATGGCGGCGGAAAGCATCAGTCCGATCTCGCCGTCGAAGGCCAGGTCGATCTGGCGCGCAACCTGATCGGGCAGTGCACTACCCTGATCGCGAAGATGGCGCGGACCAGCAAGGGGATACAGGCCGCCGAAATCTCGCTCGACCAGATACGCCTCCTCGCGTCCGAGGCGGAGACGGTCAGGCGCTTCAACGCGGTTCTGGCGAGCCTGCGTCCGGAGATGGCGCGCAATGAGGACGGCTATCTGAGCGGGGTACGGGCCTTGACCTCGCTCGACCCCGGGCAGGTCGATGCGGCCTTCGATATCGAACGGCAGAACGCGGCGGGGGCGACCGCGCTCGGTTCCCTGAAATTGTTGTCGGATCACCTGAACAAAGCCCGCCAGCGGACGCTGACGCGCGACATCATCACAACGGATCTGAATCTATTTGCGAAACAAATACTTGGGAGGGATCAGTAATGCATATTCGTGGTCTATCGCTTGTCGTCGCCGGCAGCCTGGTGCTGGCCGGATGCCAAACCCATGAAGGCCAGGTGGCTGGAGAGGGGTGCGGGATAGGAGCGCTCGTCGGCGCCGGGCTTGGCGCCGCCATCGGCGGCGATTGGAAATCGGCGGCGCTTGGCGCCGTCGCCGGCTGCGCGACCGGCGCTGCCGGGGGCGAGTATATCGCGCAGCGCCAGAAGCAGTACGCCGATATCCAGAGCCGCATCGCCGGTGAGACCCAGGTCTCCATGCAGGCGACGGAGACCGCGAACGCGCAGACCGAGGCAAGCAGAGCCAACCTGCAGGTCGTAGAGGCGCAGCTGGCCAAGTTGCACACCGACAAAGCCGGCAAGATCAAAGCCCAGGACAAGGTGGGCGCCATGATCGCCAGCCTGGAAAAAGAGCATAAGGACCTGGCGGCCAACCGGGACACGCTGACCAAGCTGATCAGCGACCAGCAGGCCTACATCGCCCGCACCGAAAAAGAGATCGGCACGCGCGATCCGGCCAAAGTCGCGCAACTGCAGGCCTGGAAGGACGAAATCCCGAACATGCAAACGGCCGTCAGCGCGATGGCGAAGCAGCTCGCCGACATCAGCGAACTCGAGGTCAGGCTTCAGGCGACCCAGCCCACGTCCTAGCCGAAACCCGACAGATGCCGCGCAATGGACCGAGGGCAGGAAACGATATGCGTATAGTCCCGTTCTTTCTCCTCCTGACGATACCCACGGTCCTGACCGGCTGTGTCTCCGGGCCGCCCGATGCAAGGAATGACGGGTTCCTTGCCGGGATGGGCCAGCTGGCTTCGGGCGGCTATCAGCGCCAGACCGAGGCGCAGCAGGCCCAGCTCGACATGCAGAAGGTCAAGCAGGTCGAGGCCCAGACGAAGCTGGCCCAGGCCCAGGCGACGCTGGCGCAGGAGCGGGGATCGCTGGATGCCTTGCGCAGCGATACGTCCAGGATGGACCAGAAGCTGAAGGCGCTTCGCGCCAGGCTCGACCGCATGCGCGCGGCGAACGGCGTGCTGTCGGACAAGGATCGCCAGCTCATGAACGGGCTGACCGAGGCCAAGCTGCATCTCGACGACCTGAAGCTGAAACTGCAATCGCCCGGCGCGGACGGCGAATATGACGATGTGAAGGGTCAGCACGACAAGCTGCAGGCCTCGATCGCCGTCTTGAGCCAGCAGCTGACCGAAAGCAGCGCACAATGAGCGCATCATGCCGGGCAGCGGCGCGCCGGAGACTGCCGGCGATATCCCTGATCGCCTTCCTGATGGGGACCACGGGCCTGTCGGCACAGACGGCGGACAGAGGCGCGCCCACGGCCGCGAAAGCCGGCCCGCCGGCGATCTTCCGGCTGGGCCAGGTCGTTCCGCGGTCGCCCACGGTGAATTTCTATGCCATCGCCGAGGACGAGAACGACGTGCCTGTCCCGCTGGACGTGCCGGGGGTAACGCTGAGCGGACTGATCGGCGAAAACAACGTGCCGGTCCAGGTCGAGCCTGACGATCGCGGGATCGGAATCGTCTTCCTGATCGATGTCTCGGCATCCTTGAGGGCGGTCGTCCGCAACCCGGAAGGGCTGAAAGAGGGAACCGCGCGGTCGCACCAGACCGCGTTCGATCTGGTGCGCGCCTCGGCCTTGGCCTGGATCAATTCGCTGGGCGCGAAGGACAGGGCTGCGATCGTGACCTTCGGGTCGCGGGTGACGACGGTCCAGGATTTCACCGCCGACAAGCAGGCGCTGGCCAGGGCGATGGGCGCGCTGCAGCCCGAAGACCAAAAGACCCTTCTGTATCAGGGCATCGTGCAGGGAATCGATCTTGCCCACCGGCTCGATCCGAACCTGCCGATGCGCCGGGCGATCGTTGTGGTCACCGATGGGCTTGACGACCAGCAGGGCGGCGCCGGCCGGCAGGAAGTGGCCGACAAGCTGGGGATCGACCCCGTTCCGATCTATGCGATCGGCGCGGCGGCGCAAATCCCCAGGCGCGCGGAGGCCGAGAGGCACGACGCCGCGATGAAGGATTTCGCCAGCATTGCGCGCCTGTCGGGCGGCGACTTCCGGCGCGCCGACGACATGAACGCTTTGTCCAGCAGCTATTTCGAGTTGCGGCGGATCGTCAATTCCACCGCGCATCTGACGGCTTCATGCCCTCCCTGCGCGACGGACGGGTCCCCGGCCGCTGTCCGGCTCTTCATATCGTCCCACGGGCAGACGCTCAGCTCCCAGACGCAGACCGTAAGGATGCTCGGCGCCGATGGGCGCGTGCATGTACGGCCGCCGCCGCCACCGCCACCTCCTCCGCCACCACCTCCGCCTCCGCCGCTCCCGCCGCCGCCACCGCCTCCCCCGCCGCCCTCTCCGACATCCAGCCAGGAGACGCCGCTTCAATATGTCTTGAAGATCTTCGTCGAGGCGCCGATCCAGTGGTCGCTGCTGTTCACCGTGACCTTTGGCGGTGCCGCGGCCGGCGCAGCCGTCGCCGCGCGCCGTCGCCGCAGGCGCGGTCCCGTGCTTCAGCCGGTACTCCTGAAGACGGATCTGCCGCCCACCACACCGGTGGATCATGTCCTGATCATCGCGGCCGAGGTCCGGGTTACGCCGGGAACCCAGCGCGACAAGCGCCGGCTGCGTCTCTATCCGCTCGGCCGGAACGATCTCGCCCCGGTCGAGGTGCTGTTCGAAGGGCGCCTCACGGTCGGCCGGAATGCCGACAATATGGTCGTGGTCAACAACGACCCCGAAGTGTCGGGACGCCATTGCGCGTTGACGCCACGGGGCGACCGGGTGCTCGTCGAGGATGTCGGCTCGCGCAATGGAACGCGCGTGAACGGCGTTCCGGTGCAGGGCTCGCTGCATGCCGAGGCGGATTCGATCCTCGGCATCGGGCGGACCGAGTTGCGCATGCTGATATTGCCGGGTGAGACGGAATGAAGGTCTCGCCGGGCAACGCGCAGCACCAGGGCGACCGGGAAAGCCAGCAGGACGCCTTCGGCTTCACCAGCATCCGGGACGCCGAGTTCGTCGGGCATGCCGGCGTGCTGATGGTTCTGTGCGACGGAATGGGCGGCTTGGCGAACGGCGCACTCGCGGCGCAAAAGGCGGTTGACGCCATTCTCGCCGGATATCAGCGCAAGACCCCGTCCGAGAGCATCGGGCGTGCGCTGGAGAGGTCCATCCGCGACGCCCAGCGCGCGGTCGAGGATGTGACCGGGGACGGCAAGCAGGCGGGCACGACCGTCGTGGCGGCCGTGGTGGCGGGGGGACGGCTGTACTGGGCCTCGCTCGGCGACAGCAGGCTCTATCTTTGCCGCGGCAACGCACCGGCCAAGCAGTTGACGCAGGACCATAATCTGGCCGCTGCCCTGCAAAGGGGCCTCGCCAGGGGCGATCTCACGACGGAGGAGGCCGCCGCCAGGGATGGCGAGCGCGAGGCCCTGACGGCCTATCTCGGATCTCCGCATTCGCCGCAGCCCGATATGTGCCAGGACGGCATGGCCTTGCATTCGGGCGACCGGATCTTGGCCTGCTCCGACGGCCTCTACCGGGGTCTGCCGGAGGTGACGATCGCCCGGGTCGGTCGTGGCAAGGATCCGATGACGGCGGCGGAGCTGCTGGTTAAAGCGGTGCTCGCGCAGGAGCAGCCGCACCAGGACAACGTCACCGTTACCATCCTCGATGTCGCGCGTCCGTATCTGCCGAAATTCATGCGCAACCCGGTCGTGCGGGCGGTCGCCGCGACGATTCTCGCGATGGCCCTCCTGACAGCCGCTGCGATCTATGTTGCCTGGCGGCTGCAGCTTCGGCCGCCGGCATTGTTCAGCTCCACGGCGCGGGTGGCCGCGCCGGCGGGCACCGTCCGCCCTGTGCCCGTCGCGACGGCGCCCGCGCCATCGCCGCCGCCCCCGCCTGTCGCTGAGCAGACCCCCGCGCCGGCGAAGGACCCGCCGCAACCCTCCCTGGGTGAGATACTGGAGGTGGCGGAGAAGGCAGCCAAGGATGCGCGCGACGCGCTGATCGCGGCTGAAAACCGGGCCCGGGGAGCGGTCGCACCGCGGGACAGGATCGGCGCCCAGGAGGTCACGGAAGCCGTCGGCGAGGTCCGGCAAGGGGCAAGCGAGGCAGAAGCGGCCGCAAGAGCCATCCGGCTGATTGCCGATCTCAAGGCCGCCGATCTCTCCGGCTCCGTCGGAGATATCGAGGCCCTCAAGCATCTCGTGGCCGAAAAGCTCAAGGAGATAGCCGTGCAGGCCAGCGGAAAAGCGATGCAGGCGGTGGAAAATGTCCCGGCGGTACCGCCTCCGCCAATCCCGCCTCCGGCGCCGAGAGCCACTCTCGCCGCCAGCCATCCACAGCAAGCGCATCGTGGAGCCGCCGCGCCACACCGGCAGCAGCGGCCGCCACCACTGCCTCCAGGGCAGCGCTGAGATGATCGGGAAAGGGCAAGCATACGGCATTGTCCCGGCAGCGCTCGTCTGCCTGCTGGGTCTTTCGCTGCCTGCCATGGGTGCGCCCGATATCGTGCGCATGCAGGACAGCGCGGTTCGCGTCCGGTGCCAGAAAAAGCCCCATCTGCCGTTTACCGGTTCCGGTTTCGTGGTCGGCGACAAGACCGGGACCTACGTCGTGACGACGCTGCACACGGCGGTATGCAGTGAGGCCGAGGACAAGCAGCCGCCGACCGTCATCCTGGGGCCGGGCGACGAAGTCGCCGCGCCGGTCGTTTGGTCGGATGCCAACATGGACGTTGCTGTTCTGCGCCCGGCCCGCCCCCTCGGACGGCCGTTCGCAACCCTGTCCGAATCGAGGACCGTTCCCGTGGGAGAGCCTGTTATCGCGGTCAGCTTCCCGGTTGCCGCTGACGACACGTTCATACGCGGTGAGATCGCCGTTCCCTCGGTGTCGCGGGGCATCGTCAGCCGGGTCGGGACATGCGCCCGCACCCAGGTTCCGTGTTTCGTGCATACCGCGTCCAGCAATCCCGGCGCGTCGGGCGGGCCGGTCTATGACGAGCATGGCGTGGTCATCGGCATGAATTCCGACAAGCCGCTGGTGACCATCCATACGGTGACGCCCGAGGGCGACTCCATCGATCGCGTGGCCGCGGGCGAAAGCATCACGGCCGCGACCAGCGTGGCCGCCCTGGTGCTGCCTCTGGAGACGGCCGGCATCTCCGTCTCCACATCCGGCGAGGGCGGCTGGCTGGGCGTGGTCCTGACCATCGTCGCCTTGGCCGTTTCCCTGGTGCTGGGCGGCAAGGTTGCGATCACGACCCCCTGGGGGCGCGTATTGCTGTCCCGTCTGCAGAAGGCGGATGGCGACGCTTCGAAATCCGAGGCCCAGCCGAAACGGCGGTCCGATCGTCCGCGGACGTACTCCATCTTCCGGTCGAAACCGCGGCCGGTCTATTCCCCGGCCAGGATCAGGATCGTCGAAGGACCGCTGGCCGGCGAAACCTTCCCGCTCACGAAATGGGTCGTGCTCGGGCGGGATCCCAATCAGGCGGCGGTCGTATTCCCGCCCGACGAGACGAAGGTATCGCGGCGGCATTGCCAGATCCGCTTCGATTTCACGGCCCAGCTTTTCGAGGTGCGCGATCTCAGCTCGCAGAACGGCACTTATGCCGTCAAGGGCGCGAGCGCACGGCGAATGGCGAGCAACAGCACCGAACGCTTCGCGCCCGGGCAGCGGATATTGATCGGATCGCCGCGCAACCAGCTGGTGCTGGAGCTCAAGTGATGCGGCTTTCGGATGATGCCGGCGGAACGTTTTAAAAAGAGGATGGAAAAATGGCGGTTACACTCTGCACCAACGGTCACTACTACAATAGCTCGAAATATACGCAGTGCCCGAGCTGTTCGATCCTCGACGTGCGGCCGAAGATCCAGGAGACGGCGGCGGCCAGCGGGGCGTATTCGGCGGGAGGTGCAACCCAGCCGGCAGCCGCTCCTTTTATCGCCGGCGGCGGGCGTGCCGGCGGCGGCTCACGCGGCGGCGATCGCGGGGGGACTCCCGGGCTGACGGTCAGTCTGGACCAGATCCAGACCGGCATCGACCCGGTCGTCGGCTGGCTGGTCTGCATCAAGGGGCCGAACAAGGGCCGCGACTACCGTCTTCGCAGCGATCGCAATCAGATCGGCCGGGCGCCCAACATGGAAGTCTGCATCGAGGGGGACGCGACCGTCTCGCGCGAGAACCACTGCCAGATCGCGTACAGCCGGCGCAGCAAGGTGTTCAAGCTCCTCCCCGGCACCGGCAAGACCCTCGTCTATCTGAACGGAGAAGATCTGTTCGCTTCCGAGCAACTGCAGCCGTTCGACGTCATCGACCTGGGCCAGAGCACTTTTCTGTTCGTGCCGCTGTGCGGCGACCAGTTCGACTGGGTGAGCGCCGATAAGCCGGAGGAAGGAGCCAAATCGGATGGCTGAAGCCGGGGCGGTCGAGCAGCCCGACCGGTGCGAGCACTGCGTTCGCGTCATCAAGATGGACGGCATCTGCCCGCATTGCGGTTTCGACGGCGTTCCCCGCAACGATCCGAGCTACCTGCCTGAGGGCACGATCGTTCGCGGGCGCTATATGATCGGGCGCGTGGAGGGCCGGGGCGGTTTCAAGGTCTGTTACCGGGCCTGGGACTTCAAGACCGAGACGATGGTGGCGGTCAAGGAACTGTTCCCGAGGGGCTATGCCTTTCGGGAAGACGGCGACCGTGTCGGCATTCCCTATGCGCATCGGGCTGAATTCGGCAAGGCGAAGGAATGGCTGCGCCATGAGGGCGAAGTCCTGATGCGGCTCAGGAACGAGATCGGCATCGTCCAGACCGGCGACTTCTTCGAAGAAAACGAGACGGCCTATCTGACGGAAGAATTCCTCCGCAGCATCACCTACGACAAATACCTCGAAGATCCGGATTTGATGGTGGGCGGACACCTGCCGGTCGTGACCGCGGTCAATGTCGCGCTGAGGCTGCTCGATTATGTCGAGGGCCTGCACGATCTGGGCTTCCTGTATCTCGATATCAAACCGCCCAACATTCTCATATGCGATGACACCAAGATCATTCTCACCGATCTCGGTTCCGCCCTGGATACCCGCGCCGCGAATGCCCCGGACACGAGCAGCATGCTGACGCCGGGTTTCTCTCCGGTGGAGCAGCATTATGCGGGGGGGAAGGTCAGCCCCGCCACCGACGTGTACAGCCTGGCGGCGACGCTCTATTTCAGCCTCTCCCGCGAAATTCCGATGCCGGCGGACGAACGGGCCGCCGGCGAGCCGCTGATCCCGATCATGGAGTTGAACCCGAACGTCCCGCCGCCGCTGGCCGGGCATATCGAGAAAGCCATGGCGCTGAACCCGCAGGACCGATTCCAGACGGTGGGCGAATTCAAGGCTGCATTGAAGCCGTTCGGTTCGGCGCTGCCATCCGTGCCGATTCCGAAATCGCTCGAAGATCAAGCGTCGAGCCTTCCCGCACCTCGCGGCCGGTCGATCGTGCCGCGGCGCGTCGGCGCGGGATTGCTGGATATCCTGATCGTCATCCTGGCGGTCGTGCTGCTGGCGGCCATCGGGCTGGCCGGCCCGGCCGACGCTTTTCCGTTGGGCGCGCTGTTATGGTGGATTGTCCAGATACTGGGACCGATCACCGCCCAGGCGACCCCCGGGACGCATCTCATGGGGCTGACGCTGAAAAGCGCGGAAGGCCCCCACCTCGACGCGCTGGCGCTGGTCTTCCGGGTGTTGCTGATGTTCCTGTTCAGCATCGTACTCCCGTTCACGGCCGACCGTGAGGGACGGCTCTGGCACGACAGGCTCACCGACAGCCTGGTCGGCATGAAATCGGACGAAGGTTTCGGCGCCGTCCAGGGCTCATGATGCGCAAGTACCGGGCTGAATAAGGCTGATCGCCTGCCAGACTCCCGTTGGAATTGGGGCGGCGGCTAATCGGCACCGATGCGGTGCCGTACATTATCCTATAAAAAATCAAATAGTTTGTTATCCTTAACCCGGATCAAGCGCCGTGATCGCAGGGTTGTCAAAGTTGCGGCTTGAAAATGCGGGGCATCGGCTGGTGGACAGGGCCATGTTCGATAGACGGGCGATAGCGGCGCGACTTCAAGGCGCCGTCACCTCCCCGCGCGCGATCCTCGCGCGCCGCCGATAGGCTCATGGCCGGCGATCTCCTCAACAGCTTTGCGCTGATCGATGCGGATGGCCGGCTCGTTTTCTGGGACGACGGCTTCGTAGAGGAATTCCGCTTCGCCGCGCCGCTCATCAAGTCCGGCGCATCCTATGCCGAGATCGCCCGCGCCATGTCGCGGGATCCGCGCGTCAGCGCGCTCCTCGCCAGTTCCGGCTTCGGTGACCTCGATTCCCTGCTGGAACACGGCATCGAGGAGCTGGGCAGCGACTTCCGCGGCGAATACCGCACGCCGGAAGGCAGGGTCATCCGGGTGGAGCAGTACCGCGCAGAGGCGGGCGGCCTTCGCCGCTTTTCCCGCGACGTCACCGACGAACGGGACCAGGGCGACAGGCTCACCACCGTTTACCGGCGCTTCGATGCCGCCGCGGGCGTCCTGGTCGAAACGCGGCGCACGCCAGATGGGAACTATGTCTACCAGCCGATCGACGAACCGCTGCGGCGGTTGCTCGATCTGCCCCAGGGCTTCGTCGGGCAGGATGCGGTGGTGTTCTTCGGGCGGATGATCGCCTCGCCGGAGGATCACGCCCGCAACCACGCCCAGCTGGAGCATGCGGCGCGGACGCTGGAAGCGATCGAGATGGATTTCTGCGTACGCGACGGAAACGAGCGCAAGCGCTGGCTCAGGCATTCGACGGTGCCGCGGCGCGAGGCCGACGGCACCGTCATCTATTCGGGCGTCATGCGCGACGTGACCCGCGAGAAGGAGGCCGAGGATCAGGTCGATCTGCTGCAATCGGTGGTGGTGCGCTCATCCGACTCGATCGTGATCTTCGAGACGGTGAAGACGCCCAGCGCGGCAACCAGGATCCTCTATGTGAACACCAAGTTCACGGAGCTGTTCGGCGGCACCGCCGAGGCCCTGATCGGCCAGCCGCTGGAAAGCCTGGCCGCCAACGATTTCCCGAATGTCGGCTACAAGATCCTGATGGCCGCGCTCGAACGCGATGACGGCGCGCCGGTCGAGTATCGGGCCAAGGGCCGGGATGGGCGGGTCTTCTGGCTCGAGGTCCGGGTCAAGATCGTGCAGAAACTGGATGACGGCACCATCCGCTGGGTCGTGATCAGCCGCGACGTCACCCAGCGCCGGGAAGCCCAGGACGAGCTGCTGCGCGCCAAGGAGCGGGCCGAAGCCGGCGACCGGGCCAAGAGCGAATTCCTCGCCAATATGAGCCACGAGCTGCGCACGCCTTTGAACGCGGTCATCGGTTTCACCGAGCTCATTCAACAGAGCGTGGCCGAGACCGGCTGGACGCCGGATTATGACGAATATCTGACCGATGTGGTGAGCAGCGGGCGCCATCTGCTCGCGTTGATCAACACGATCCTCGACCTCTCAAGGATGGAAGCCGGACAGCTGACCCTCACGCCCGAGCCGGTCGATCTGGTGGAGCTGATCGGCGCGTCCCTGGCCTCGATATCGGATGCTGCGCGGGGTGGCGGCGTCACGCTGTCGGTCGACCTGCCGGCGGAGAAGACCGAGGTTCCGGGCGACGGCCGCAAGCTGTCCCAGGCCTTGCTGAACGTCCTCTCGAATGCGGTCAAGTTCACCCCGGCGGGCGGAAAGGTCAGCGTTTCCGCTCGGCTCGATCCCGCCGACGCCGTCATCGAGATCGCGGATACGGGCTGCGGCATAGCTGAGGCCGACAGGGAGCGGGTGCTTCAGCCCTTCGTCCAGGCTGCGAGCAGCCTGTCGCGCCAGTTCGGCGGAACCGGCCTCGGCCTTTCGATCGCCCACAGGATCTGCGCGCTGCACGGCGGCACGCTGACCCTCGACAGCGTCGAGGGGAAGGGGACGACGGTGCGGATCTCGCTGCCGCGCTAGGCGCGATCAGGCAGCGCGTCGGCGTTTGCGGCGGGCCCAGCCCAGGCCGGCGATGCCTGCGCCCAGCAGCGCGACCGACGCCGGCTCCGGCGCTGCCGTCGATACGGTCGCGGTGCCGCCTGTGATATAGCGCGTTGTGCCACCCGGGTTCTGCTCATATGAGCCGCCGAAGGGGCCGTGCCCTTGGGCCAGGATCAAATTGTCCTGACCGGGTGTGAAGTTCTGGAATTCGAGCAGTATGAAGTCCTGCCCGGCGCCGCCGAAATATTTCGCCGCGATCTCGAGGATCGAATAGCTGTTGCCGCCGGACATGTAATTCAGGGTGTTCCAGAAGGCGAAGGCGGGGTTGGCGTTCGAGCTGTCATAGGTCGCTCCGGTATAGGTGCCGGTCGTCGACGTCGTGAAGTTGATGTTCGATCCGGCCGAGCAGCAACTCGTGATGCTGGGATCGAAGGTGAAGCTGCCTGAGGCGGTGCCGCCGTCGTTGAAGGTCACCCCGTCGAGCGAGATGGTCATCGGCGTGGCATGCGCCGCGCCGCCGAAAGCCGCGAAGCCGGCGAGAGCGAGGGCCGCGAGGCGTTGATTGTGGGTCATCCGGCTTATTCCCTACGTTATTTTCCTCTCGCCCTGCAAGATTCGTGCTAAATTTTTTATAGTATTGAAATAAATTGAATATTAGGAGCTTGACCGGCGTTGTCATGCCCTGGGTGTAAAAAATTCCGACGGTTACCGGTGGTCTTCGCGCTTGGCTCGCATCGTCGCTTGTATTTCCGCGCGCGGTTCCAACTATTCGAATTCGAGAGCAAGACCCGGAGTGTCCGCCGGGCGATGTGGATCCAGATTGTCGGTCATGGCGCCCATCCGGGCGTCCGATCGATAGGAGCGGATGATGAGCGTTACGGCGCCCGATTTTTCGAAGGATGAGAGCCGTTGGCAGGCGGTGATCGGCCGCGACCGGCGGGCCGATGGGCAGTTCTATTATTCGGTGGCGACGACCGGGGTCTATTGCCGGCCGTCCTGCGGCGCGCGCCAGCCCAGGCGGGAAAATGTCGCCTTCCATGCCAGCACCGAGGCCGCGGCCCGTGCCGGTTTCCGGGCGTGCAAGCGCTGCCGGCCGGACGAGACCGACCGGCAGGCCGCCGCGGTGGCGGAGGCCTGCCGGATCATCGCGCAGGCGGATACGCCGCCCAGCCTCATCGAACTGGCCGATGCCGTCGGCATGAGCCAGTTCCATTTCCACCGCGTCTTCAAGGCGGCGACCGGCGTCACCCCCAAGGCCTATGCCGATGCCGAGCGCGCCCGCCGTGTTCGCGCGGCGCTGGACGGGACGGGCACGGTGACCGAGGCGATCTACGACGCCGGCTACAATTCCAACGGCCGGTTCTATGCCAATGCGCCGGGCCGCCTCGGCATGACGCCGACACGCTTCCGCAAGGGCGGCGAGGGGGAGACGATGCGCTTCGCCATCGGCCAGACCTCGCTCGGCGCCATCCTGGTGGCGGCGACGATCAAGGGCATCGTCGCGATCCAGTTCGCCGACGATCCGGCCGCGCTGGTCCGCGATCTTCAGGATCGGTTCCCAAAGGCCAGGCTGGTCGGCGGCGATGCGGCATTCGAGGCGCTGGTCGCCCGTGTGGTCGGCAGCGTGGAGAATCCTTCCGCCGGTTTCGACCTGCCGCCCGACGTACGTGGCACCGCCTTTCAGCAGCGCGTCTGGCAGGCCTTGCGGGAGATTCCTGCCGGTGAAACCGCCAGCTATGCCGATATCGCCGCGCGCCTGGGCGCGCCCAAAGCGGTCAGGGCGGTCGCCGGGGCCTGCGCGGCCAACGATATCGCTGTCGCCATTCCTTGCCATCGCGTCGTGCGCAACGACGGAGCGCTGTCCGGCTATCGCTGGGGCGTGGAGCGCAAGCAGGCGCTGCTCGACCGTGAGGCAGCGGCGTGAGCGACTGGGCGCATATCGCCGGGCAGATCGACCGCGACGGCTGCGCGGTCATTCCCGGCTTGCTGGATGCCGACCAATGCCGGGCGATCGTCGGGCTGTGGCCGCAGGACACGCTGTTCCGCAAACGGGTCGACATGGCGCGGCACGGCTATGGGCAGGGTTCGTACAAATACTTCGCCTACCCGCTGCCCGATCCGATCGCCGACATGCGCACGCGGCTCTATCCCGCGCTGGCCGAGATCGGCAATCGCTGGAACGTGGCGCTGGGCATCGGCACGCGCTATCCGGCGGCCCATGGCGACTGGCTCGATATCTGCCACGCCGCCGGCCAGACCAGGCCGACGCCGCTGATCCTGCGCTATGGCCCCGGCGACTATAACCGGCTGCACCAGGACCTTTATGGTGCGCACGTCTTCCCGCTGCAGGTTGCGATCCTGCTGTCGCGGCCCGGCGAGGATTTCGCGGGCGGCGAGTTCGTGCTGACCGAGCAGCGGGCACGCATGCAGTCGCGGCCCGAGGTGGTGCCGCTGGGGCAGGGCGACGCCGTCGTCTTTCCGGTCAATCATCGGCCGGTGCCGGGTCCGCGCGGCGCCTCGCGCGCCGCCATGCGGCACGGCGTCAGCCGCCTGCGCTCGGGCGAGCGGCTGACCCTGGGCATCATTTTCCATGATGCTGCCTGATCTGTTCGACGAGCCGCGCCAGGATCTGGCCGAGGGGGCCGTGCTGGTGCGCGGCTTCGCCCTGGGCCGTGAGGCCGAACTGATCCGCGCCGTGGCCCTGGTGGCGGAAGCGGCGCCGTTCCGGCGCATGGTCACGCCCGGCGGCTTTAAGATGTCGGTGGCGATGACCAATTGCGGCCAGGCCGGCTGGGTCACCGACCGCACCGGCTATCGCTACGATCCGCGCGATCCGGAAAGCGGCCTGGATTGGCCGACGATGCCCGATGTCTTCGCCGATCTGTCCAGGGCAGCGGCGGCTGCGGCGGGCTATCCGGATTTCCGACCGGAATCGTGCCTCATCAACCGCTACGAGCCCGGCAATCAGCTGTCGCTGCACCAGGATCGCAACGAGCGCGATTTCAGCCAGCCGATCGTTTCGGTGTCATTGGGGTTGCCGGCAACGTTCCTGTTCGGCGGACTGAAACGGACCGAGCGGCCGCAGCGCGTGGCGCTCAGTCACGGCGATGTGGTGGTCTGGGGCGGCCCCGCGCGGCTGCGCTTTCATGGCGTGGCGCCTCTGGCTGACGGAAA
>Ga0105238_10001148_pt1 | contig 26736 bp, 23 predicted proteins | sample KBSC34metaG_FD_81526 | JGI IMG/M metagenome (GOLD analysis project Ga0105238, IMG submission 81526) | Corn rhizosphere microbial communities from Kellogg Biological Station, Michigan, USA - KBS C3-4 metaG | ecosystem: Host-associated > Plants > Roots > Rhizosphere > Soil | place: Michigan, USA...
AGCGGCGGGGCGGCGTTGACCGTGCCCAGGCCGATGCGGCGAGCCAGCGCGATCGGCGGGATGTCGTTGGAGAACAGCCGGTCGAGAATGTCGGTGGCCGCGCTGAAGGCGATATTGTCTGCGCGGCGCATCCGCTCATAGCGGGCGAGCATCGTCGGGTCGCCGAGATCGAGGCCGGTGCGGCGGCGGTCGACCAGCAGCTCCGACAGCAAGGCGATGTCGCGCATGCCCAGGTTCAGCCCCTGGCCGGCGATCGGGTGGATCACATGCGCGGCATCGGCGATCAGCGCGACGCGGGGCGCGACATAACGCTTGGCGTGGCGCAGGCCCAAGGGATAGGTGAAGCGCGGCCCGATCTCCCACACCCGGCCCAGCCAGTCGCCGGCGCGGCGCTGCAATTCGGCCTCGAATTCCGGCTTGTCGAGCTGCATGTAGAGCGGCACGGCATCGATATGGTCGGTCCAGACCAGCGAACTGCGATGCGTGCCGTCGGGCGCGTCGGTCATCGGCAGGATGGCGAAGGGGCCGGCCGGCAGGAAGTTCTCGACGGCGACGTTCTCGTGGGACAGCTCATGGCCCATGATCGTGACGATGGCCTGCTGCTTGTACATCCAGCCGATGGTCTCGATCCCGGCCGCGCCGCGGATGAAGGATTCGCGCCCGTCGGCGCCGATCACGATGTCGGCGGCGATCTCGCGGCCGTCGGCCAAGGACAGGCGGGCCAGCGAGCCGGCGGTGTCGAGGCCGGCGACGGTGGCTGGGGCGATCTGGGTAACGGTCTTAATCCCGGCGATCCGGCGGAACAGCGATTCGCGGATCAGCCGGTTCTCGACGATCGAGCCCAGCGGGTCGTCGCCGACCTCCCGCGAATCGAAATGCAGAAACAGGGGCGAGGCGCCGTCGGCGACACGGATATCGTCGATCGGGCAGGCATGAGGTGCGAGATCGCCCCACAGGCCCGCCGCCTCCAGTACCTTGCGCGAGCCGTAGGTGATCGCGGTGGTGCGCCCATCATAGGCGCTGCCGGTCAGCAGTGACGGTGCCTGGCGCTCGACCAGCGCGACATCGAGGCCGGCATCGCCCAGGATCGCGGCGAAGGTGGTGCCGGCGATGCCGCCGCCGACGATAGCGACGTCGAAGCGTGCTTTCTTCGTCACTGTGCAGCCTCCCGTGCGATGGCCCGCCAGCCAATGTCGCGGCGGCAGAAGCCTTCCGGCCAATCGATCCGGTCGACGGCGCGATAGGCTTTCGCCTGCGCCTCGGCCACATCATGCCCGGTGGCGACGATGTTGAGCACGCGGCCGCCGGAGGCCAGAAGCTCGCCCTGCGGCCCGCGTTTGGTGCCGGCATGGAGGACGGCGACTCCATCGGATGCGGCCTCGGCTGTGCCCTTGATCACCGTGCCGGTCTTTGGTGTGCCGGGATAGCCCTGGGCGCAGAGCACGACGGCCAGCGCGGCCTCGTCGCGCCACCTGGCAGGCGGCAGCGCGGCGAGCCGACCCTCGGCGGTCGCCAGCATCAGCGCGACCGGATCGCTTTCCAGCCTGGCCATCAGCACCTGGCATTCCGGATCGCCGAAGCGGACATTGATCTCGATCAGCCTCGGCGCGGGGCCGTTCGGCGTCGGCACGATCATCAGCCCGGCGAAGATAACGCCGCGATAGGGCCGGCCTTCCGCGACCATGCCGCGCGCCAAGGGGCGGACGATCTCATCCAGGATGCGCTGCTCCAGCGCGGGCGTCACGACCGGGGCGGGGCTGTAGGCGCCCATGCCGCCGGTATTGGGGCCGGTATCGCCGTCGCCCACCGCCTTGTGGTCCTGCGCCGCGCCCAGCGGCACGACCGTCTCCCCATCCACCAGGGCGAAATAGCTGGCTTCCTCGCCGGCCATGAACTCTTCGACCACGATCTCCTCGCCGGCCGCGCCGAACCGGCCGCCGACCAGCGCCTCGTCGATGGCGGTCTCGGCCTCGGCGATGGTGGCGGCGATGGTGACGCCCTTGCCGGCCGCCAGCCCGTCCGCCTTGATGACGATGGGGGCGCCGTGCCGGGCGACATAGGCCTTGGCCGCCGCGCCGTCACGGAAGCTGGCATAGGCAGCGGTCGGGATGCCGTATTTGGCGACGATATCCTTCATGAAGGATTTGGAGCCTTCCAGCAAAGCGGCGGCTTCGTTCGGTCCGAAGGCCTTGATGCCTTTCTCGGCCAGCCGGTCGACCAGCCCCGCGACCAGCGCGACCTCGGGCCCGACGACGACGAAATCAACCTTCTGTTCGACGGCATACGCGGTGAGCTTCGCGACATCGTCGGCGGCGATGGCGATGCAGTCGGCGACTTCGGCGATGCCGGCATTGCCGGGGGCGGCGGTCAGCTTGGCGGTCAGGGGCGATTCGGCGATGCGTTTGGCCAGCGCGTGCTCGCGCCCGCCGTTGCCGACGAGGAGAATGTTCAGCTGACCCACCACTTTGCTGCTGCTTTTCCTGAAATGGCTTTTTCCGGGGCGGTTTGTATCATGGCGCAATGAGCGCGCAAATCGAACCCGATCCCTTCGAAGCCCCCCCTTTCGACTCTGGCGAACTCCAGGCCGGCGGCGGCAATCTCGCCCCTTATACGGTCAGCGAGCTGGCGCGGTCGGTCAAGCGGACGATCGAGGGCGCCTACGGGCTCGTGCGGGTGCGCGGCGAACTGATGCGGGTCAAGCGCCATACGTCCGGCCATATCTATTTGTGCCTGAAGGACGACGATGCCTCGCTGGACGGTGTCGTCTGGCGCTCCAGCGCTTCCAAGCTCTCGGTCATGCCGGAGGATGGGCTGGAGGTGATCTGCACCGGCCGGGTCACCACCTATCCGGCGCGGTCCAGCTATCAGCTCGTCATCGAATCGATGGAGCTGGCGGGGCAGGGCGCGCTGCTGAAGCTGATCGAGGAACGCCGCAAGAAGCTGATGGCCGAGGGGCTGTTCGCGCCGGAGCGCAAGAAGCCGCTGCCCAGCCTGCCAGGTGTGATCGGCGTCGTCACCTCGCCGACCGGTGCCGTGATCCGCGATATCCTGCACCGGCTGTCGGACCGGTTCCCGCGCGATGTGCTGGTCTGGCCGGTGGCAGTCCAGGGCGCCAACGCCGCGGCCGAAGTGGCTGCCGCCATCGAAGGGTTCAACGCTCTGCCCGCCGAGGGCTGGCCGCGCCGGCCGGATGTGCTGATCGTGGCGCGTGGCGGTGGAGCGATCGAAGACCTGATGGCCTTCAACGAGGAGATCGTGGTCCGTGCCGCCGCGGCCAGCGCGATTCCCCTGATTTCCGCCGTCGGCCACGAGACCGATACGACCCTGATCGATTTTGCCTCCGACATGCGTGCGCCGACCCCGACCGCCGCCGCCGAGTTCGCCGTGCCGGTCAGGCTGCAGCTGCTGGCACGGGTCGAGGATTGCTCGTCGCGCCTGCTTCAGCAAGCCGAGCGTGCGGTGGCGTTCAAGCGCAGCGCGCTGCAGGCCCTGGAGCGCGGACTCGGCAATCCGCGCCACGCCGTCGAAGCGCATGTCCAGCGGCTGGACGGGCTGTCGGAACGGCTCGACATGTCGCTGCGCGGCAGCTTGGAACGTCGCAGCCAGGTGGTGGCGGCCCTGGGCGCGCAACTGACGCATCCGCGTCACGCGATCGAAGCGCTCACCCAGCGGCTGATCGGGCTGACCGAACGGCTGCAGGTGTCATCGCGCGGCAGCCTGGAGCGCCGCAACCAGATGGTGACGACACTGGGCGCGCGGCTGCGCCACCCGCTGCAGCAGGTGCACGATATGCGGCGTCATCTGGAGAACCAGAGCCGGGCGCTGGATGCCGGCTTCCGCCGCACGGTCGATGCCGCCCATGCGCGGTTCCAGCGCTGGAGCGACCTCTTGGAGAGCTATTCCTATCGCGGTGTCCTGGAACGGGGTTTCGCCCTCGTCACCGACGCCTCGGGTCATGCGATCGGCGGCGCGGGCGAGGCGCGGCCGGGCGAGGGGATTGCGGTCGAGTTCCACGACGGCAAGGTCGCCGCCACGGTCGATGGCGCGGCAGCCAGGCCCAAGCCGGTCAAGCCGGCGGAGCCTAAGGCCGGCTCGCAAGGGCAGCTTTTCTGACAATGAAAAAAGGGCGACCCCAATGGGCCGCCCTTTCTGTGTCAGGTCCTTTTGCCCCGAAGGGCGAAGGCAATCAGTCGTGGGCTTCGCGGTAGGAGGCGTGGGCGGCCTTCAGGCAGGCATAGCCGCCATTGTTGCCCTTCGCGAACTTTTCCTGGCTCTTGTGATAGAAGCGGCCGCGGTCGAGATCGACCCACACAACCTCATCGGCGCCGCAAGCGGCAGTGGCGGCCTCGGGGGTGTTGTACATGCCGGTGGCCGCAACGGCGGGCAGCGTGGCGGCGGCGAACGTGATGGCGGCGATAGCGCCGAATGCGAATTTCATAGGTGACCTCCTCTGTATTTCCAGTCGCGGGACTTTGCCCAACTCTTAGATGGTGTGTCTCACAACGCTTGCTGCGGCACACAATGTCGCAGGCGGTGAAACGACCTGTCTCATCTATCAGTCTACTATTCTGGAACGCAAATTCCCGCGCACATGGCTGCTCTGCGCTGCAAAAGAAGGTCAAAAGAAAAGGGCGATCCCGAAGAATCGCCCTTTCGGATCGGTGCCGGAAACCCGGCATGCCGAATAATCAGTCGTGCGACTCGCGATACTGGGAGTGGGCGGCCTTCGCGCAAGCGTATCCCCCGTTATTGCCCTTGGCGAAGTTGGCCTGTGCTTTGTGATAGAACTTCCCGCGATCGAGATCGACCCACACAACCTCGTCGGCGCCGCAAGCAGTGGCGGCGGCTTCAGGGGTTGCGTAGAGGGGCGTCGCTGCAAGGGCCGGAACCGACCCCACCGCTGCCGTGACTAGAAAGGCAGCGAGCGCCGCGGATTTGATGTTCATGATTGCTTCTCCGTTGACCGTGAATACAAGAGCTTCACGTTTTGAATAATTAACTTTGCGAAATATTCGCGGCGCGCAATGTCGCACCACGGGAACAATGTTTCAAGCCCCTGCGGGGGACGAGGTTTGTGATGTTTGGTCGCGGTTTTACTCAATCCGGCCAACGGCGGTGGAGCCATAGCCACTGTTCGGGCCGCTCGCGAATCCAACCCTCCAAAAGCTGATTAATCGCAACCATGATGGATCGCTCGTCGGCTGCACGGTCGCCGGTTCCGGGCATGTCCATCGGCGGGAAGACGGTGATGCGGAAGCGCGCGCCGTTCAGCCTTTCCGCCCGCATCGGCACCAGAACGCAGCCGAATCTGACCCCGAACTGGGCGATCGCGGGCGCGGTCATGGCATCGCGGCCGAAGAATGGGACCGGGATGCCGTCATTCATCTTCTGGTCGACCAGCATCGCCGCGTGCCCACCCTTGCGCAGTACGCCGACGAGCGCCTTGGCGCCCTCCTGGCCTTTGCGGAACATCAGTGTCGAATCCCGCAGGTGGCGGATCAGCGAATCGACCCAGTAATTGTTGGGCGCGCGATAGATGAAGGCGAGTTCCAGACCAGTATGCCGGGCGCAATAGGGCGCGACCTCCCAATTGGCGAGGTGGCCGCCCCACATCACCCCGGCCTTCCCGTCATTCATCATCGCGTAAAGGTGATCGAGGCCCCTGATGTCGAGCCGCCCGCCCTCCAGCTTGGCGCAGATGCGCGGCAGGTGGGGGTACTCGGCGATGGTGCGGCCCAGATTGTCCCACATGCCAATGACGATGCGGCGGTTTTCCTCGGGCGAGTTCGCGGGCAGGGCGCGGCCGAGATTGCGCAGCGCCTTGCGGTTCTGCCCCATGCGCGGGCCGACGGTGCGCCCGATCCAGCCGCCCAGCGCCGAGGCCCAGTCGACCGGCAGCAGCCGGCAGAAACCGAGGAACAATGTCAGCAGGACGGCCTGGACGAAATAGCCGACATGGCGGAGCGGGCGGTCAGCCATGGCGCGTGAAACGTTCGAGTAGCGCGGTAATGCCGGCCTCATCGCGCCAGACGACATCGATTGCCAAGGCCTTGATCCGGCTGCGCCATTCGGCATTCAGCCTGACCCAGTCCTTCTCAGTCGTAACGAGTTCGGCGCGCAGGGCGCGCGCACGCGATTCGAGGCCGCTCAACTCCGCGGCGCTGTATGCGTGGTGGTCGGCAAAGGCATCAAATCCGGCGATGTTCGCTCCGGCCCCGCTCAGCGTCGCGCGGAATTTCTCAGGGCGGCCGATACCCGCGAAGGCGAAGAGAGGGCCGGCGGGTACACCGCCCTGGATTGAAACGCTTGCCTGCAAAGTCCTGATCTTGTTGGAGAGGTTCCCCGGCAACCCGGTCCGGTCGTCGCCGGTGACGATCAGGGTATCGGCCCGCCGGATACCGGCCTCGACCGCTTCGCGCAAGGGGCCTGCCGGGATCGCCCTGCCGTTGCCGAAACCTGTTGCTCCGTCGACAACGATGATCGACAAGTCTTTGATAAGGCTTGGATTTTGCAGGCCGTCATCCATGACGATGATATCGATGCCGTCGGCCACCATTGCCTTGGCCCCCGCGGCACGATCCCGGGCAATCCAGCAGGGGGCATCGCGTGCCAGCAGAAGCGGCTCGTCGCCGACCATGCGGGCCCCATGCCTGGCCGGATCGACCTTCAAAGGTCCTTGTTCGGTCCCGCCGTAACCTCTTGATAGAATGCCGACATTACGCCCTCCGGCCTTGAGGCGGCGTGCAAGGTCGCGCACGATCGGGGTCTTGCCGGCGCCGCCTGCCGTCAGGTTGCCGACGCAGATCACCGGCACCGGTGCTTTCCACGGGCGGCCATGGGCCAGCCGCCAGGCGGTTGTTCCGGCATAGGCCCAGCCCAGCGGCGCCAGCAGCCAGCCTAGCGGAGAGCCGGGATTCTCCCAGAAAGCCGGCGATTTCATGGGCTTGTGCGCCCTTGCTCGGCGCGATCGATCAGCGGATCGAGAACGGCGAAGGCGCGGTCCAGCACATGGCGGTTGCGTTCGGCGACTGTCCGCGCCGCCGTGGCTATCGCCAGGGCCGCGGCCTTGTCCTCGATCAGCCAGGCGACGGCGTCGGCCAAGTCCTTGTCATCGCTGACGATCATCGCCGCGTTCTCGGCCTGCAACTCAGCGGCGACGCCGGCGACGGTGAACATATGCGGGCCGTAGAGCAGGGCGCAGCCGAGCTGGGCCGCCTCGATCGGATTGTGCCCGCCGATCGGCACCAGCGATCCGCCGATGCAGGCGATGCCCGTCAGGCGATACCAGAGGCCCAATTCACCCATACTGTCAGCGATATAGACGTCATCCTTAGCATCTGGTGGCAGGCCGGATGAACGCAGCGATACGCTGAGCCCGGCCGATTCCGCCAGATCGGCGATGGCGCTGCCGCGTTTGGTGTGGCGCGGCACGATCACGGTCAGAAGCTCGGGGAAGCGCCCGGCAAGGCGCCGATGCGCGGCGATGGCGATCTCGTCCTCGCCCTCGTGCGACGAGGCCAGGACCCAGATCGGGCGTGCCCCGATGGCGGTCTTGAGCTGTTCCAGGGCTTGGCTGTCGGCAGGCAGCGGATCGGCAGCGAATTTCAGATGGCCGATATAACGCACGTCGCGGGCGCCGAGTTCGCCCAGCCGCCGGGCCTCCTCCTCGGTCTGGGCGAGGCAGAGCGAGAAGCTGCTCAGCAGGCGGCGGATGGTCTTCGGCGCCAGGGACCAGCGGGCATGGGAGCGTTCGGACATGCGGGCATTGACCAGTGCCGCGGGAATCCCGCGGTCAGCGATACCGGTCAGCAGGTTCGGCCAGATCTCCGATTCGATCCAGACGGCGCAATCGGGCCGCCAATGATCGAAGAAGCGCCGGACCCAGGCCGCCCTGTCCACCGGTACATATTGATGGATGACGCGATCCTTCAGACGTTCCGCCACCATCGCCGCCGACGTCACCGTGCCGGTGGTTACGAGGATCGAGATATTGGGGCGTTCATCCAGCAGCCGGTCGACCAGGCGGAGCATAGACATCGCTTCGCCGACGCTGGCGGCGTGGAACCAGATCAGGAAGCCATCGGGCCGGGGGCGGGAGGGAATGCCGTGCCGTTCGCCGAAGCGCCCGGCGTCCTCGCGGCCGGCTTTCATCCGGCGGCGCAGATACAGCTCCAGCAGCGGGCCGCCCAATTCCAGCAATGTCGCGTACAGGCTGATCATGAAAGGCTTAGGCGGCCTGGCTGTCTGGGGTGCAGGGGTGGACATTGCTCAGAAACTGGTGCGCGGCAGCGTGCCACGAATGCCTGAGGGCAAATTCGCGGCAGCGTGCCGGGTCGATTTCCAGCGCCCGGCGGATCGCGCGTCCCAAATCCTCATCCAACACCCCGACATCGGTGCCGCCAACGACATCCAGCGGGCCGGACACCGGGTAGGCGGCAACAGGCACGCCGGAGGCCAGGGCCTCCAGCATCACGAGGCCGAACGTATCGGTACGCGAGGGAAAAACAAATACATCCGCGGCCGCGAAATAAGCGGCAAGCTCTTCGCCCTCGCGCGGACCGGCGAAACGGACGTCGGGATAGCGCTTGACCAGGGCAGACAGCATAGGGCCGCCGCCGACGACATATTTGGTCCCGGGAATATCGGCATCGAGGAAGGCCTCGATGTTCTTTTCGACCGCGACTCGCCCGACATAGATCGAGATCGGGCGGGGCGCATCCAGGAAATCCTTGGGCCGCGGGTGGAACAGGTCGGTATCCACGCCCCGCGTCCAGCGCCGGATATTGGTGAAGCCGCGATCGATCAGCAGGCGTGAGATCGTCGGCGTCGCTACCATGACGGCGGAGGATGCGGCGTGAAAATTGCGCAGCACCGCATAGGACAGCGATTTCGGTATCGGCCAGCGCTCGGCCAGATATTCGGGAAAGCTGGTATGGTAGGAGGTGGTGAAGGCCAGCCCCTTGCGCCGGCAGATGGCGCGCCCGGCCCAGCCCAGCGGCCCCTCGGTGGCGATATGGATGGCGTCGGGTGCGAATTCGGCGATCAGCCGTTCCAGCTTGCGGCGCGGATTCACCGCCACCTGGATCTCCGTATAGCCGACCAGCGGCATGGTCCTGAACTGATCGGGGCCGATGAAGCCGACGGTGTGCCCCATTTTTTCGAGCTCTTTGCCCGTGGTGCTCAGCGTTCGCACGACCCCGTTGATCTGCGGATGCCACGCATCGGTAATGAACAGAATTCTCACGCTGGAAGCAGACCTCTTTATGCGGCGTCGAGCTGGCGTTCCGGATGCTGCTCCAGCCGGAGTTCCGACCAATTGAGGATTTCCAGCTTACCATTCGCGTGCTCGACCAGCGCGGTGCAGCTTTCGACCCAGTCGCCGTCGTTGCAATAGGTGATGCCGTTGATGTCGCGCATCTGCGCGTGGTGGATATGGCCGCAGATCACGCCGTCGACATGATGACGGCGGGCCTCCTCGGCCAGCACGGTTTCGAAGGCGCCGATGAACTCGACCGCGTTCTTCACCTTGTGCTTGAGGTACGCCGACAGCGACCAGTAGGGCAGGTCCAGCTTGCGCCGGATAGTGTTGAACCAGACATTGATCATGATCGCGATCGAGTAGGCATAGTCGCCGATCTTGGCGAGCCACTTGGCGTAGTTCATGACCGCGTCGAACTTGTCGCCGTGGGTGATCAGGAAGCGGCGGCCGTCGGCGGTGGTGTGTACGAAATCGTCCGACACCAGGATGTTCTCGCCGAAATCCATCCCGCAATATTGCCGGAAGCCCTCGTCGTGATTGCCGGGGACATAGACGACCTTGGTGCCCTTGCGGGCCTTCCTCAGCACCTTCTGGACGACGTCGTTATGGGCCTGCGGCCAGTACCAGGCCTTGGTGAGGCGCCAGCCATCGACGATATCGCCGACCAGAAAGAGGTGCTCGGATTCGGTTTCCTTCAGGAATTCCAGCAGCAGATCGGCCTGGCAGCCCTTGGTGCCGAGATGAATGTCCGACAGCCAGATCGTGCGGTAGTGTCTCGTACCCTCGGTGTCGTGCTGCATAGGCTATCTCCGGGCATCAGATCCCGGCCCGGGATATACAGAGTCGACTCGCGTCTTGGCTACGCCAGAATCGCAAGGCAGGGCTGATAAGCCCCTGATAAATGTAACAGTTTTGTTACAAATCGCTCAGGGAATACAGCGGCTTAGAGACCGGCGACCGTCATTCCGTCGATGCGCAGGGTCGGCGCGTCGATGCCGTAGCGGCGGACGAGGTCGTTGGCAGGGGTCATGCGTGGAAACATGTCCTTGAGGTTGCCGGCCACCGTCATCTCGCTGACGGCATAGGTCAGCTTGCCCTTCTCGATCCAGAAACCGGCGGCGCCACGGCTGTAATCGCCGGTGACTCCGTTGAGGCCCATGCCCATCAGCTCGGTGACGTAGAAGCCGGTCTCGATTTCGCCGATCAGCTGCTCCGGCGTCAGCTTGCCCGGCATCATCGCCAGGTTGCTGGGCGAGGGGGTGGGCGGGCCGCCGGTGCCCCGCGCGGCATGGCCGGTGGTGTGGAGGCCCAGCTGCCGGGCCGAGCGCAGGTCGAGCAGCCAGGTGGTGAGCCGCCCATCCTCGATCACCGCGCGCCGGCTGGGCGCGACACCCTCGCCGTCGAACGGGCGGGAGCGCAGGCCGCGCACCAGGAACGGATCGTCTACGATCTCGATGCCAGGGGCGAAGAGCTGTGCCCCCATCTTGTCGCGCAGGAATGAGGTGCCGCGCGCCACCGACGGGCCGGAGATCGCACCGGCCAGGCCGCTGACGAAGCCGTTCGAGACACGCGGGTCGAATACCACCGTCATGGTCGCGGTCGGGCCCTTGCGGGGGTTCAGCCGCCGCACCGCCCGTTCACCGGCGCCGCGGCCGATCTCAGCGCCGCTCTTGAGGTCCTCGGCATGGACTGCGGAGGTGAAGTCGTAATCCCGTTCCATGCCCGCGCCCTCGCCGGCCAGGACCGAAACGGAGAGGCTATGGCTGGTGCGGGCATAGGAGGCGGCGAAGCCGTTGGATGCGACCAGCGCGATATCGCTGCGGCCCCAGCCGGCCTCGGCGCCTTCGGAATTGGTCACGCCCTTGACCGCGACGGCAGCGGCTTCGGCCTCGGCGGCCTGCGCGATCATGGCATCGACGGAAGGCTCGACCGGGTCGGCCTGGTCGTAATCGCCCCAGTTCCGCGCCAGGTCGGCCGGGTCGGCCAGGCCGCAATGCGGGTCCTCCGGCACGGCCTTGGCCATGGCGACCGCGCGCGCAACCAGTTCGGCCAGTGCCTCGGGTGTGCGCTCGCTGGTCGACACCATCGCCTGGCGCTTGCCGACGAAGACGCGCAGCCCCAGGTCACGCGATTCCGAACGCTCCAGCCGCTCCGGCTTGTCCAACCGGCGGGCGATGCTGAGCGATTGGCTGTCGAATGCCAGGGCATCGGCGGCGTCGGCCCCGCCCTTGATCGCGCGCTGGATCGTGTCTTCGAGAAGGTTGAGCAGATCGGCGGTCATGCTGGATTGGTTTTCCTGGAAGGGACGGATGAATCAGGAAGGCGTGTATCGGTATATCAGTGTGGTCATGATCTTGCGATTTTCGAGATCGAGCGGGGTGGGCACGTCGTAGCGCGCTATCTCGCTCAAGCCCATCTTCGGCAGATAGGCGCGACCCGGATCGGAAAGCAGCACCTCCGCGCCCCGGGCCGCGGCAAGATCGAGCCATGCCATCGTCCGGTCGGCCATCGGCTTTTCGTAACAAACGTCGCCGCCCAGGATCAGGTCCCAGTCCGCCGGCGGTTCCGCCAGGATATCGCCCTCGAAAATCTCGAACCCGACACCGTTCAGCGCCGCATTGAGGCGCAGCGCCGCCACCGCGAAATCGTCGATCTCAGTCGCGACCACCTGCGACGCGCCGGCCTTGGCGGCGGCGATGGCCGAAATTCCGCTGCCCGACGCGAAATCGAGCACCTTGCGTCCCCGCGCCAGCTCGGGCCGGTCCAGCAGCAGCCGGGCGAAGGCCTGGCCGCCGGGCCAGGCGAAGGCCCAATAAGGCGGCGGCAGGTTGTTCTGCTCCAGATAGGTCTCGGTCGCGTGCCACAGCGGGGTCACCTCTGAGGCAAGATGCAGCGCGATCTCCGGCACCGAAGCGGCGTGGGTGACGACGGTGTTTTCCCGCACGAAGCGGATATGTCTCTCACTCAATGGAAGATGCGCCCGAGCACGAGGGCGAGGACAACCAGCAGCCCTGTCCAGCGGCTGGCCTGGAAACGGCGCAGGCAATCGCGCGGATCGTCGATCTTCCACGGCAGCACCAGCCAGGCGAGATGCGCGGCCACCAGGATCAGGGCGTATTGGAAGACCGATCCCAGGGCGATGACATCGCCGGCCAGTTCCAGCAGCGCGAGCATCGCCAGCGCAAAGCCGATCATCCACAGGCGGCTGAACCGGCCGAACCACAATGCGGTCGACTTCACCCCGGCCGTCGCGTCGTCGCGCGCATCCTGGTGCGCGTAGATCGTGTCGTAGACCAGGGTCCAGCAAAAGCCGGCGGCATAGAGCAGGATCGCGCCCCAGCCGACATGGCCGGTGACCGCCGTCCAGCCCATGATCGCACCCCAGTTGAAGGTGAGGCCGAGGAAAGCCTGCGGCCACCAGGTAAGCCGCTTCATCAGCGGATAGGCCCCGACCAGCACCAGCGAGGCGACGCCGAGGATGATGGTGAGCCGGTTGAGCTGGATCAGCACGATCAGCCCGATCAGCAATTCCAGCGCGAGGAACACCAGCGCGCCGAACAGGCCGATCTGCCCGGAGGGCAAGGGGCGGCCCTTGGTGCGCTCCACCTGGGCGTCGATCTTGCGGTCGATGATGTCGTTCACCGTGCAGCCGGCGCCGCGCATGACGATGGCGCCGATGGTGAACAGCACGGTCATGCCGATCCCGGTCGCCGCGGTCGGGGCGGCCAGCGCGATCGCCCACCAGCAGGGCAGCAGCAGCAGCCAGATGCCGGTCGGCCGGTCCAGCCGCGCGAGCTTGAAGTAGGGCCGGGTCCATTCCGGCATCCGCCGGTCGATCCAGCCGTCGGAAACAATATCGGTGTGGTTGCGCGTGTCGGTCATCGGCGGAACATATAGCCATGCGGCGGCAAGCTGTTTAGTGCTGTCCGACCAGTTTGGGCGGAGCAAGCGTGGCGCGCGCGAAAATCCTCTATGGCGGACCGATCGATCCGGGCAGCACCGCGCGCCACCGCATGATGGCGCTGGAGCGGCTGGGATATGAGGTCGTGCCGTTCAATTTCGCCGACTATCTGCGCGGGGCAGGGCGGATCGCCAACTTTCTCTACCACCGCCTGCTGTCCGGTCCGGCCGTCGACCGGCTGAACCGCGATTTCCAGCGGGCCGCGGAGGCGAGCCATCCGGGATACATCCTGGTCGACAAGCCGATCTTCCTGTGGCCGGAGACGGTGCATTCCCTGTCGCGGACCATCGCGCCGATCATCCAGTATAATCTGGACAATCCCTTCGGCCGGATGGGCGAGCCGGGTTGGAAACACCTGCTGGCCGCCATTCCGGCCTATGATCTGCACTTCGTGCCACGCGAGATCAATCTTGAGGATTACAGGCGGGCGGGTGCCAGGGCGGTGATCCGGGTACCGCTGGCCTATGAACCGACCGTCCATTTCCCGCCGCAGGACGATTGGGGCGAGGAACGGCGCACCGTAGATGTCTCCTTCACCGGCTCCCCCTACGACGAACGCGCCGGCTTCCTGACCCGCCTGCTGACCGAGCATGGTATCGCCACCGACATCAGGGGCGACCGCTGGCGGAAGGCTCTCAAACCCGACATTTCCGCCCGGCTTTATAAGGGGCCGTCCGTTCTGGACGACGCTTATCGCCGGCGTTTCTGGGATTCGAAGATCTGCCTCTCCTTCATCACCCACGCCAACAACGACCAGGTCGCCCATAAAAGCTTCGAGATCGCCGCCTCGGGCGGTTTCCTGCTGGCCGAGGCGACCGAGGAACACCGGCAGATGTTCGAGGACGGCAAAGAGGCCGTGTTCTTCACCGACCTCGACCACTGCGCCCGCCTGATCCGCGAATATCTGCCTCAGCCCGAGCTGCGCCGGCAGATCGCCGAGGCCGGGCGGCGGCGGTGCCTGGTGGCCGGCTATTCGAACGATGCGCGAATGGGCCAGGCGTTCGCGGAGGTGCGGAAACTACTGGGGCGGTAAGAGCTACCCAAACGCCCAGCGCAGCGTCCGCGCGATGCCGAACGTGCTGGCTCTGACCAGCGGCCTTCCGAGCGAAGAGGCCTGCAGCCCGTGCATCCGTCGAGCCCATGGCGGCAGCAGGTCGATGGCGGCCTGGAAGCCGATCGCCTGGAGCGGATCGGTGGAACGGTTGTCCTTGTGGCGGCCGAGGATCAACGCAGCGACTTCGCGGCTGCGCTCGTCGGCGGCGAGGTCGCGGCGCATGCGGGCGATGAAGCTCATCATGTCGGATCGCCGGGTCGGGACCGGGGCGGCGCCCAGGGCGCGTGCGATCTCAGCGGTTTCGGCGAAGTAACGGTCCTGGTCGGCCAGGCTCATGCGCGGCTCGCCATATTGAATCCAGGCGTCGAGGAAGCTCACCGTTTCGGTGGCGTGGACCCAGGCGAGCAGCCTGGGGTCGGTGGCGCTGTAAGGCGTGCCGTCGGGTTGGACTCCGCGGATCCGCTCATGGATCGCGCGGACCCGGGCGACGGCCGCCTCGGCGTCCTGGCGGCCGGCATAGGTGGTGATGGAGATGAAGCGGGCGGTCCGCCGCAGCCGCCCCAGCATGTCGCCGCGAAAGTTGGAGTGATCCCAGACGCCCGCCAGCACCCCGGGGTGCAGCATCTGCAGGAGCAGCGCGGCAATGCCCCCCACCATCATCGTGGTGACGTCTCCGTGGACCCGCCAGACGATCGACTCAGGCCCGAACAGACCGTCCTTGGACCTGACCACCGGTTTTTCACCCTTCGACCGGTCGTTGAAGATTCCGACGACCTGATCGGCGATCGCCAGCTTGATCGGCCGAGTGAGCGAACCGGAGAACATAGATGGAAGCGAGGGCACGGTTTTCGGCGGCATGGCCCCATCTATATGGGACCGGGGACGGTTCGGGCATCCGAAATCGTCGGGAACCCGATCCCGGTGGCGGCCGTTTCATGGACGAGGTCAAAATTCCAAGAGGAACTCAAATTCCGACCGGAACGCCGATCTCGAAAGACGGCGGGGATGGCGAGAGCCAGTCTCCGTCGTCTGCTGTCCGGCCTGGGCCCGCGGGGCGCCGTGATGCTGGAATCCCTCCGATAAGTCGTTATTGATGTGTCCGTCCGGACCTTGGTCCGCGCCGTTGGACGGAGTTGCACGTCGAAAATGAACAGGGATATCAGGGCTACGCCGAAGGGCGGTCTGATCGCCGCCTTGGCCTTCCCATTGCTGCTCGCGGGCTGTTTCGCGCCGCATGTCGTCAATTCCGAGGACACGCGGTACTGCGAAAGCCAGGGTTTCCGGCCAGGCACCGATCCCAATATCCAGTGCGCCAGGGATCGCGAGGCGGCGCGCGACCGCGGTGAGATCCCGGCGTTGGCGCCCGAGCCGGCGCCCAAGCCCATGCTGTCGGCTCAGCCCACGCCCGATCATGCGGGCGGCGTCTCGCAGATCACGCCCCGCAGCGTTCCCCCGGAAACCACCCGGATCATCAATTTCTCGATCGCGGTGAACAGCCAGTGCGAGGTCGTCGGCGAGCCGAAGGTCCGCATCGGGATGCAGCCGACCCATGGAACGCTGAAGCTGATCCGCCTGACCGACTTCGCCAGACTGGCCCAGAGCGGGGCCCCGGTTGCGTGCGGCGACAAGCGGGTCCCGGGTGTGGCGCTGCTCTACACGCCGAAGACCAAGAGCTATGAGGGCGAGGACCTGCTGGATCTCGAAGTCGTCACGCCGAGCGGGCGGACCTTCTACAAGGTGCCGATCACGATCGAAAACCCCGACGCGGACGACGAATAGGTCAGTCGGGTCTGGTCTTCAGAAAGCCCAGCGGGTCCTTGGTGAAGGCCAGCGCCCTATCGACGTAAGCGTGCCGCTCCTGCGTATCGCCGGCGAATTCGTGGCCGCCTTGGAACACCTGGAGCCGGTTGGGAACGCCCGCACGGGTGAGCGCGTCGCGCAGCGTCTCGGACTGCTTGATGCTGACCATCCGGTCCTCGGCGCCGTGGGCGATCAGGATCGGCGCCGTGTGGGGACCGACAGCGAACAGCGGCGAGGCGCTGCGCTCGGCATTGGCGTCGTCGGCCGGGGCGACACCGACGAACATCGTCCGCATCATCCCCGAATGCTGCAGGAAGCCGGTGAAATCGACCGGCGCGAACCAGTCGACGGCGCAGTCAGCCTTGGGCGAAATGCTGGGCAGCTGTCCGGCATATTCGCCCAGCACGGGCTTGTCGAGCGCGGCCAGGAAGACCGCCAGGTGCCCGCCGGCGGAGTCGCCGATGGCGCAGACCCGGCCCGGATCGATGCCGTAATCCCCGGCGTGGGCGCGCACCCAGCGCATCGCCAGCTGCGCATCGACGAGTTGCGCCGGCCAGGAATGTTCCGCCGTGCCGTCGGCCAGCCGGTAATCGATGGCGACGCCGACCACCCCCGATGCCGCCGCCTGCCGGCAGCCCTCGAACCAGTCCTTCCTGCCGCCCGACCGCCACGCCCCGCCATGCAGCATCACCAGGGCGGGAAACGGACCGCCGGCGGGGCGCGGTGGCGCGCAGATGTCCAGCACCTGCGCGCGGTCCGGACCGTAGGCGATATCGGTCTTCACCGCCCCGGTAATCTCCGGCCATCGGCGGGCGATCGCCGGCACGAGCAGCAATGCCAGGATGATCACCGCCAGGAGGACGGCTGCGGGTGGAATTCGTTTCATCGCCAGGCGAACGTCCCCAGGCCCAGAACCGTTCAGGTCACCCAACTATCCCCGGGGGTGGGGCTGGTGTTCCGTCACTGTGCGCGTGTCCTGATTTCGCCGAGGATCGTGCCGATCCTGTCCAGCTTGTATTTGCCGTCTTTGCAGGCGCTGCGGATGGTGTAGGCGATGGATGCGAGCCTGCCCGCTTCGGACGATTCGAGCGGGCTCCAGGTCTGGCCAGCCAAGTCATGGCCCTTGAGCGTCATGGAGAAGTGATAGCTGTCGCCGTCGAGCCCGCCAGTGCCATCCGACGGCCTGACATCCTGCAAGGCCGACGCCCAGGCCGCGACCAAGCGCTCGCCGATATCGGGATAGATCGGCATCGAGCATCGCTTGACCGTTATCGCCTTGAGATCGGTGCGATGGTCCGGCGATGTCACGGCCTGCCAAACCTGCGTCGACGGTTCGAGGAAGAACACCTCGAACGCACCGTGGCTCTGTGTCACCCCGACCGCGAATTCGAGGAAGAGCGATGGCTCGACGATGGCGCGTGCGCGGACGTCCGGGGCGTAGGCCGCCTTGAATATCCCGGTCACGGCGGCCTCATAGGCGGGAAAGTTCGTACTTTCCGGTGCCAGATATTCTCCGCCCCACGCCGGCGCTGCGCCCCATATCAGTGCGGCGCAGACGGCGAAGGGGCGAAGACGGCGCATGGCTAAGCAGCGCCCTTGGACTCGTTCGGAATGTCGAAGAAGTCCTGATAGCGCTTATAGAGTGCCCGCTCGGCCGCCATCGCCGGGTCGTCTTCCTTGGTCCGCTCGTATTTCTGGCTGTTGCCATGGCCGCTCGCGGCCTTGTTCTTCAGCCATTCGCGCATGTTGTCGAAGACCTCGGGCACGACCTCCAGGCCCAGCTCGCGGTAGGATTTCTCCAGCTGGCCCAGCGGGTCCTGCATGAAGCGGGCATAGATGAAATTGGTATAGGAGCCCGGCTTGATCGTGCCGTCCTTGATCCATTCCATCACCGGGTCCCACAGGCGGGCGCGGGCTTCGGGCATCACCCACTCGTCCAGGCTCTCGCCGCCCAGCGGATCGTCGGTGCGCCAGTACCAGACATTGGCCTGCACCGTGATGACCGAATCGTTCGACGTCACCGGGTCGCGGTGGGTGAAGAAGAACTTGGCGTCCGGATAGGCGTCCAGCAGCTGGGGAATCCGTTCCAGATGGGTCGGGTTCTTCAGCATCCAGTGCGTCTTCTTGTGCTTCCACTGGAGGACCTTCAGCAGGCGCTTGTGCCATCTGAAATGATAGGCGGGGTCCAGGGTCGCGAAATACTTCTCATAGGTCGGGATGCGGAAGGCGAGCGGGAACACTTCCGACTGGAAGCCGGAATAGGTGAACTCGATATCCTCGACCGGGATCTGCGCGCCCCAGGCGTGCATCTTGCGCCATTCGGGCGAGGCCGAATGCACGACCTCGACCAGGCCGGCCGCCTTCTCGATGCGCGGGTCGGTCAGATAGGTCGCGGTCTCTGGCGGCGGCACCGGCCATAGCGCCTCCCAGCGCTCGACCGAGCGGAATTGCGGGTCCTTGGCCAGCAGCTCCTGCAGGATGGTGGTGCCTGAGCGGCCGAAGCCGATGATGAAGACCGGCTCCTTGATCACCTGCTCGTCGATCTCGGGGTGATCCTTGTAGATCTGGGCCATCTTGAGCCGGGATTCGAGATAGATGACGAAGTCCGAGCGGGTCAGGATGCGGCCGAAGAACGTAAGCTTGGCCTCCCGCTCGATCGCTTCCAGGATCACCCGGAACCGCTCGCGCCAGCCGTCCTCACCGAAATCGGAAAGGCCGGTATTCAGCATGGCCTGGCGGCAGAGCGACTCCTCGTCCAGCGGGATGACGCTCTTGCCATCCATCAGCGCGCCCAGCTCGTTCAGCTTGGCGAGCCATGCCGGCCGCTCCGGCGGCACATAAGTCTTCCGCCGGTCCCGCTGCTCAACCATCGATTCCTCCCAGGGCGCCTAAGTTTTTCATGGGCTAATCAATGCCGCCCAGCGGGGAAACCGCAAACCTCATTTCCGGTCAAAAAAGGGACAGATTTAAGTCAGCGGCGCGCGGGGCGTCAGTTCCTCGGCCCGTTCGCCCGTTCGACATTCACCGGGATTCCCGACATGCGCGGCATGGCGTTGATCGTCTGGAGATCGCGGTCCGTCGAGATCAGCAGGTTCGTGGACACGCCGTCCGTCAGATAGTCGCTCTCATCCGGCAGGTCGCCGAAGCCGTGGGTGAGGGAGACGACGCCGGGCCGCAGCGTGTCGTCGCCCTCGGCGATGGCGCGGACCGTGGCATTGTCCGAAGTCAGCTCCACCCAGTCGCCGTCGCTGATCTGCTTCGCCTTGAGGTCGGCCGGGTTCAGGTAGGCGACGTTGTAGGGCACGCGCTTATGGACACCCGACAGCGCCTTGCCCAGCGAGTTGAAGCGGTCGCGGTGGCGCCGCGCGGCGATACGGTGGGTGAACAGCTTGCCGTTGCTGCGGATCTTGCCGGGCGCCACCCATTCCGCGGCCAGTTCGGCGATCTCGGCCGCCACATCGTCCGGCGCCAGGGTGAACTTGCCGGCTGTGGCGGGATCGGCGGGCGACGCATATTGCGCCTCGCCCTCGAATACCGAGCCGCGCGGGTGGCTCTTGATCTCGTCCCAATCGACCGGGGCATGGCGGGCGGCGATACGCAGCGAATCCTCGACCGTGGGCGCCTGATCCATATCGAGCGGCACGCCTGTCGCCGTCATCTTGAGGCCGAGCCGCTTGGCGAGCGCCCAGAACACATAGATCTCGTCGCATACTTCAGAGCCAGGCGGCGGCGCGGCGGCGGCCTCGGTATAGCGGGTGAAGGGGATCGGGTAGAGCAGCATCTCCCAGATCCACAGCGGCAGGTCGGCGCGCTCATACATCAGCTTGGGGGGCAGGATGTAATGCGACAGCTTGGCCGTCGGCGTCATGTTGGGCTCGATCGAGACCATGAGGTCCAGCTTGCGGAACGCCTCGACCACCTTGCGCTGATCGGGAACCGAGGAGACCGGGTTGCCGCCATGGACGATCATGGCGCGGACCCGCCCCGGGCCGGGCTCCAATATCTCCCGGGCCATCACGCCGGTCATCATCTCGCCGCCCAGCATGCCATAGCCGCCGATGCGGCTCTTCGGGCCTTTCTCCCAGGGACGCTGGGCCGGCACGACTTGGGCGGGGCGGGGATAACGCGGATACAGCACACCGGGATTCTCGATCTGCTCGCCCTCGCGCACGAACCGGCCGCAGATCACGTTCAGGCAGCCGATCAGGTGCTCGGCCAGGTTGGAATGCGGGCTCATATTGGGGCCGGTGGCGCTGATCGCCGGGCCGCGTTTCGCGTGGGCGAAAGCCTCAGCAGCTTCGACGAATTTCTCGACCGGAATATCGGCACGGCGGGCGACATAATCGGGCGTGAACGGCAGCACCGCGGCGCGCAGCGTCTCCAGGTCGGCGGCATGCTGGGCGAGGAAGTCCTTGTCTTCCCAGCCGCGTTCCAGGATCAGGCGGATCATGCCGGCCAGGATGGTGCAGTCCTCGCCCGGCAGGGGCTGAAGGAAAATATCGGCGAATTTGGCGGTTTCGGTCAGGCGCGGGTCTATGACGATCAGCTTGAAACCGCGCGCCTTGGCCTCTTTCAGCCGCTTCATCGGGTTGCGCAGGTCCAGGTTGGTGATCGACACCAGCGGGTTGCCGCCGATCACCATGGTCACGTCGCTGGACGGGAAGGGATGGATGCCCGGCAGCCACATGCCGAGCCGCCCCGGCGCCACCATCTTAGCCGACTGGTCGATGGTGACCGAGGAAAACAGCTTGGGCGTGCCGACCGCGCCCAGGAAATCCTGCAGCAGGGTGCAGGCCGAAGCGTTAAAGAAGGCGCCGCCGCCGCGATAGCCGGCGACCGCTTCCGGTCCGTCCTCGTCGATCACCGCGCGCAGCCTGGCCGCGATCTCATCCAGCGCCTGCTCCAGCGGAATGCGCGCGAAGCTGCCGTCGGGCTGGCGCTTCAGCGGGTGCAGCAGCCGGGCAGGGCCGTTATGCAGCTCCACCGCCTGGAGGCCCTTGAAGCAGGCAAAGCCCAGCGTCTGCTCGTCATCGCGGTCGGCCCGGATGGAGACAAGCTGTTCGTTGTCGTCCACGGTCAGCACCATGCCGCAATGGCCCATGCAGATGCGGCAGAAAGACAGTTTCTCGTGCATGCGGTGCTTCCCCGGTTTGCTTGAACGGATCGTCTCACCCCTGAGGCGGGGTGGGCAAGGGTTTCCATGATTGACGCCTGCCACTCCGGCTCATTAGCATTTCACTCAAAATGTTTTTGGAGGAAGCCGTGGACGAAGCCGGGGAAGGACCGGAGGCGAAGATCAGGCGCTGGATCGAGCGGCACCTGAAAGCCAGGGTCGTCTCGATGGAGCGGCAGGCGCGCTGGCGCCCGGCCTGGTTTGTCGAGGCTGAGACCGCCCAGGAGAAACTGTCGCTCTATGTGCGCGGCCGCCGGGAGCAGGCCGAGCTGCTGTTCTTTCCGCTGCCCCATGAGGCCGAGGTGCTGCGCGTGCTGAACGCGGCCGGCATCCCGAGCCCCAGGATCCATGGCCTGTGCGACGACCCCGAAGCCATCGTGATGGACCGCATGCCGGGGCGGCCCGATCTGGCGACCGCCGACAGCACGGAGGAGGCGGAGGCTGCCCTGCTGGATTTCATTCCGATCCTGGCGCGGATGCATTCCCTGCCGCCGGAGGACTTCCTGAAGGCGCCGGGCCTCAGGATGCCGCGCGACGCCCGCGAACTCGCCTTCACCATGTTCGATCATTTCGAAACGATCTATCGCGCCGCCAAGCGCGGGCCGCAGCCGGAGGTGGAGTTCGCCATGGGCTGGGTCCGCCGCAACGTGCCGGTGCATCGCACCAGGCCGGCTTTCATCACCTGCGATTCCGGCCAGTTCCTGTTCGCGAACGGGCGGGTGACCTCCGTGCTGGACATGGAGCTGGCGCATATCGGCGATCCGGCGCTGGATCTCGCCTCGCTGATGCTGCGCGACATGAGCGAGCCGCTGGGCGACCTGACACCGGCCTTCCGCCTCTATGAGACGCTGACCGGCGAACCGATCGACTGGGACGCCATCCGCTATTACATCGCGCTATGGGGCATCATGACCCCGATGGTGACGGGGCATCTCAACAACGATCCGCCGCCCGAGCTCAACCTGCCGTACAATCTGGACCAGGCGATCACGCTGACCCGCATTCCGATGGAGGCCATCGCCGAGGCGCTTGGCGTCGAACTCGCGCCGATGCCGGCGCCGTTCGCCCGGACCGGCGCAGGCGGATCGATTGCCCGCCAGGCTGCGCTCAAGAGCATCGCGGGCGCCCTTGCGGATATCCGTCCGGACGATGCCTTCCAGCTCTACCGCCAGGACAGCGCGCAGACCCTGGCCGAATATCTCGGCATCCTGATAGAGCACGAACCGGGGGTGCTGGAGGCGGAGCGGGCGGAGGCGGCCGCCCTGCTGGGCCGCGACATTCCCGACGAGCGGGACCGCGACGCCGCGCTGGAGGCGTTCGTGCTGGCGGCGGGCCCCGAGCATGACCGGACTCTGGTCAGCCTGTTCCACCGCCGCGCCTCCCGCCGCGAGGCCCTGCTGGGGCCGGCGCCCAAGCTGTTCAAACGCCGCGACATCCAGCATCCGGTACGGGTATTGGGCGGGCGGTAAAAAGCCTCATCGCGGGAAGCCATTCGATATTGACGCTCGAAGCCCCTCCGGCCCATGGTGCCGGCAAATCAACGGGCCCAGTTCGACGGGGAAACAAGCATGTCCGATTTCAGCTACGAAGCGACCAGCAAGGTCCTGAAGGATCCGGCGGGCGACATTCATTATCACGAGGCGGGGCAGGGGCCGGCGCTGGTGCTGCTGCACGGCTCAGGGCCGGGTGTCACCGGCTGGGCCAATTTCCAGAACAACCTGCCGGTCTTCGCCAAGGATTTCCGGTGCTTCATCCTGGACCTGCCGGGCTACGGCAAGAGCGCACCGGTCGCTGGCATGCCGATGCAGGTCTGCGCCGATGCGGTGATCCGCTTCCTGGACGGCATGGGGCTCGCCAAGGCGCATATCCTCGGCAACTCGCTGGGCGGCATGGTGGGCGGCATGGTCGCGGCCCAGCATCCGGCGCGGGTCGACAAGTTCGTCACGATCGGCGGTGTCGGCTACGGCCTGTTCAACGCTTTCCCGAACGAGGGTATCAACCTGCTGGTCGAGTTCATCGAGAATCCGACGCGCGAGCGGCTGGTACAGTGGCTGCATTCTATGGTCTATGACAAGTCGATCGTCACCGACGCGCTGATCGAAAGCCGCATGAAGCAGGCGCTCGACCCGACCACCTACGAGACCAGCAAGAAGCTCTATTCCCGCGCCTCGATGGACGCGACCACGGCGATGGTCGAGGGGCCGCACGCCGCCGCCACCTTCGCCAGCCTGGCCCAGATCCAGGCCCCCACGCTCATCGCCTGGGGTCGCGACGACCGGGTCAGCTCGATGGACCGCGCCTTCGTCGCCATGCGCATGATCCCCAATGCCGAGCTGCACGTGTTCCCGAAATGCGGCCACTGGGCGATGATCGAGCGCAAGGCCGAATTCGAGAGCGTCACGCTGGCCTTCCTGAAGCGCTAGGCGCCACTCCCACATACCGCGCACGTGGACGCAGCAGGCTGCCCGTGGCCTGCTGCTCCAGCGCATGTGCCAGCCAGCCGACCGTCCTGCCGGCGGCGAAGATGATGAAAGGGGCGTCCTCGGGCAGCCCCAGCTCCCGCTGCATTGCCAGCAGCGCATAATCCAGATTGGGCGGCGGCCCGCCGGCGGATGCCACAGCCTCGGCCAGGGCCGGCCTGTGGTTCAGCTGCGCCAGTATGGCGGTCGTGCGCGGATCGCCGTCTGGATAGAGCGGATGGCCGAAGCCCGGCAGATGTTGCTCTCCGCGTCTGAGCCATTCGCCGATTGCCTGCTCCGGGTTGCCTATGCGCTCGACCTCGTTGAACAGCGCGGCGATGCGTACCCATGAACCGCCATGCAGCGGCCCGCTGAGCGCGGCCAATCCGGCTTCCACGGCTGCGCCCAGCGATGCGCCGGTCGAGGCGACGCAGCGGACGGTGAAGGTCGAGGCGTTGAGCTCATGATCCGCGCACAGCACCAGGGCTGCGCGGACGATGGCGGCGCCGCTTGCATCCAGTTTCCAGGCCGAGGCCAGGGTTTCGTGGACCGGTTTCTTGTCGGGCTCTCCGGCAATCAGGGCCGCGGCGACCGACCGGACGATACCGGCGGCCGCGGCCTGCTTGCGGCCGATGTCGGACGGCCAGACCGGTGTATCCACCGAGGCCGCGAGCGGCAGCAGGGTCAGGCAGCGGCTGACGGCGGACTGGGTGGCGCAGCGTGGCATCAACTCGCGCCAGAGTGGATCGACGGGCGGCTGCTCGGCAGCGAACGGGTCGGCTGCCGATTCCCACATCAGCTGCGCGACATCCTCCAAGGTTGCGCCGCCTTCGGCCAGTTCCACCGCATCGCAGCCGCGATAGTAGAGCCGGCCGTCCTCGACCAAAGTGAGCGCCGAATCCAGCACCGGCAGGCCCCAATCCAGTGCGGTCCGAGCGGCGCGGGCAGGGGTGCGGCCTCGCCGTTTGCGGCCGAGAAGGGCGTTGACGTCGTCCGCGCGATAGAGTCGGCGATGCGGGTCGCCCTCTTGTTCGTTGGAGCGGATCAGGCCGCGGCTGACATAGGCGTAGAGGGTCTGCGGCCTGATTTTGAGCAGATCTGTCGCCTCATGCGCGGTCAGGAATTTCGTCATGGCAGCCTCAAATCGACCATTGACGATATTTATCAATGTTGACCAACGATGGCCAGGGCGCAGGATCGCCTCCTCTATATTTTCCGAGGAGGACATGATGCAGATCGATTTCGGCAAGACGGCGTCGGACTATGGCCGCCACCGCCAGGGCTTTCCCGATCAGTTCTTCGACCGTGTGTTCGCGAGCGGCCTTATCGCGCCCGGACAGCGCCTGCTCGATCTCGGCACCGGCACGGGGGCCGTGGCGCGCGGCATGGCGCTGCGCGGCTGCGCGGTGACCGGGCTCGATCCTTCGGTGTCGATGACCGATCAGGCGCGGCTGCTGGACGGCGAGGCCGGGGTCGATATCCGCTATGTGACGGCCAAGGCCGAGGAGACCGGCTTGGCCGACGGCGCCTACGATGTCGTTACCGCCGGCCAATGCTGGCACTGGTTCGACCGGCCGCGCGCGGCGGCGGAGGTTCAGCGCGTGCTCAAGCCGGGCGGCCTGCTGATGATCGCCCATTTCGATTGGCTGCCTCTGAAGGGCAGTACGGTTGCCGCAACCGAGGCGCTGATCCTCAAGCACAATCCCGAATGGAACATGGCCGGCGGAAACGGCCTGCATCCCTGGTGGTTCGCCGATCTGGAGCAGGCAGGCTATCGCGAGATCGAAAGCTTCACCTTCGACCTCGCCGTCCCCTACACGCACGAGGCCTGGCTCGGCCGCATCCGTGCCAGCGCGGGCGTCGGCGCATCACTGAAGCCGGATGCGGTCGCGCGGTTCGATGCGGACCACAAGGCGATGCTGGAGCGGGATTTCCCTGAAGACCCGCTGACCGCGCCGCACCGGATCTTTGTGATCCACGCGCGCCCGTCCAGCCGGCACTGAAATGAAAAGGGGCGCCGGTGAGGGCGCCCCTTTTTGCCTGATCAATCCGCCAGCGGGTCTGGTCTCAGCTGGAACTTGACCACCTTACCGTAGGAGCCTTCGCCGGTCTCCTGATGCCACAAGGCCGTCTCGCTGTTGTCCGACCAGATGGCCTTGCCTTTCCAGCCGGCCTTCGGATCGTCGATGCGGGCGTCCAGGCCGCGCGGATAATAACCCCTCGGGTAGGGCACCCGCATGACCAGGAACTTCTTGCTGTCGGGCAGGAAGGCGATCAGCGAGTCCGAGTTCGAGCCCGGGATGATCGGCACGTCCTTGCCCAGGCCGAACACGTTATGCAGGTCGACCCAGGTCAGGTAGTGCCAGTCGGCGCTGCCGATCTTCACGCCGGTTACTTTGGGGCCGGGCGTGTCGAAGAAGGTCCAGCCGGCAGGGCATTGCTGGCCGTTCGCGGTCGGGCCTTCGGTCACCGTGCATTTCGACCGGTCGAAACGGCCGAGTTCTCCCGAGCCGAAGGCCACCCAGGCGATGCCCTTCGAGTCCAGGTCGACGCCGCGCATATTGAAGGCGGCGAAGCTGCCGTCCGGCTGTTTCGGCGGCTCGTAATACTCGGTCTTGCAGGTTTCGGGCGGGTTCTTGCCCAGGGTGAGGCGGATCAGGCCGCTTGGCACCGCCGGCGTGTATTTGGCAACCCAGATGCTGTCATCCACCGGGCTGACATTCATGCTGTAGGGGAAGCCGTTGATCCGCGTATCCGCCTTCGGATCGAAGGTGTGCTTGGCGGCGTCGGCGCCCGCGGCCTTGCCGACCGTGCCTTCCGCGCCCCCGGCGGCGGCGATGGCGTCACCGGGCTGGTTCCATTTGGAGCTGTCCGGATCGATCTTGCCGTCGCCTGACGTATCGAGCACGAACGGGCACCAGCCTGTGGCTTTCTTGGCGTCGTGGGTGTCGTCCCACACCTTCGTGTTGAACCAGCCGAAGGCGTTAAAGTCGCCGGAGAAATAGAGGATATTGTCCTTGGTGTGGCCGA
>Ga0105238_10001152_pt1 | contig 26697 bp, 18 predicted proteins | sample KBSC34metaG_FD_81526 | JGI IMG/M metagenome (GOLD analysis project Ga0105238, IMG submission 81526) | Corn rhizosphere microbial communities from Kellogg Biological Station, Michigan, USA - KBS C3-4 metaG | ecosystem: Host-associated > Plants > Roots > Rhizosphere > Soil | place: Michigan, USA...
CGCAATCGCGCGCGGCATTCGATTTGACACAAGAATCGCAGACAACTCGCGACAGTTACGGCCGTACGACGTTCGGGCAAAGCTGTCTGCTGGCGCGGCGATTGGTTGAGGCAGGTGTGCCCTATATCCAGGTCAACTGGAGCGAATACGTCGAATGCATGACGCCGAACTGCGATTTCGGCTGGGACACTCACATCTACAACTTTGAACTATTACAGGACACTCATTGCCCGATCTTTGATCGCGCGTTCGCTGCTCTGCTGGACGATTTGCAGGGACGCGGGTTGCTCGAATCGACACTGGTTGTGGCAATGGGCGAGTTTGGGCGCAGTCCGCGGATCACGAATCGAGCGGCACGCGACCATTGGTCACGCTGTTATTTCTCGCTGTGGTCCGGCGGTGGAGTTCAACCAGGCCGGGTGATTGGGGCGAGCGACAAATATGCTGAAGACCCGCTGACAACGGCGATCACCCCGAAGATGGTAGGGACCACCATTTGTGAACTGACGGGCGTCGACACTCAAGCCCGTGCCGAGTTGCGCGTGCTGGACGGAGGCACCGTCATTAATGAGTTGCTGTAGGCACTATCAGGGCTATCGCGGAATAGGAAAACGATCGTGATGCAGATGGTGCTGGTCTGTTGCGTGCTGCTCAGTTCTATGGCATTGGCCGGGCCGCCAGTTCGACTGACCAAAGATGGGCATCCCAAGCGTGATCCAGTCTTTCTGAATGCGTCCGGGACCGAACTGCTTTATGTCCACTTGGACAAGCCGAACCAGTTGCGCTTAATGAAGCTTTCGCTGCCCGATCAGAAATCCGTTCCTTTGCACCCTCAGGAAACTCGATCGGAATTCGAACCAGCCGTCTCGGCGGACGGGCGGTACCTGGCGTTCGTACAGAACCGCGGCAACCTGAGCCTCGCGCTGGTCATCCAGGACCTGATGGAAAATCAAAGCAGCGAAGTTCCGCCCGGCGGCGGCTTCTCAGGCATGCGTTGTCCCACATTCGCGCCGAACAACTCACGCCTGTTGTTCAGCTATCCGGAAGAGGGACGTCAGCAAATCTATTCAGTCGATCTCAAGGCCAAAAACAAAAAGATGATCATCGATTCTGAAGGCGTGAACAACTGGCCTCATTTTGCTCCGCAGGGAGATCGGTTTGTTTTTGCATCGAGCCGTGACGACGACTACGAGCTTTATCTGGCCGACACAACTTGCGGTTCGCTTCGACGTTTGACTGAAAGTCCGGGACAGGATATTCGCCCACGTTTTTCACCCGACGGAACCCGCATCGTCTTCACGAGCAACCGAGACAAAAACTACGAACTGTACGTGATGAAGGCCGATGGCAGCGAGGTGACTCGATTGACGAATCATCCTGAACAGGATGACTACGCGATCTGGCATCCGAACGGAAAGCAATTGATCTATTTGAGCGAACGCGATGGTGCGTTTGATCTCTATACGATGGATTTGCCGTCTGTCGACGGCGGTTGAATTCAAAAATCTTCGATGTTGTCACGGTCACGGTCGTCGTAATAAGCTGGATTTTCGAAGGCGATCCCACGACCTTCTTTCGTGTGCCGTTTGATATCGTCGTCGTTAAAGCAAAAATGAACGTCTTGTTGGCAAACTTGACAACGACGAATTGCTATATCGTCGGTCAAGTCCAGCGAATGCCAGGACTGCGGGCACTTGCGTTTCGGTGGTGATTCGCACTTGATCAAGTACAGATCTTCCATAGTTTGCTCCGGCTGCATCATAACGACGAAGTCAGATGTCTAGTTTTCAAAATGAGAGTCGTCCACGACAAATCGGGAAAGCGATTCAAAATCGTGTTCGGCGGGATGTCCTAATCGCTTTCCATCCTTCGGTACGCGTCATTGGTGACAGATGTGTCGGCCAATGAGCGAGCTTTGGTTGCGTTGGCGATTGTAAACGAGGTGGCCGTTTGGGTTACCATGATGTGCGCTCGGTGCCATCAATGATTTTCAAGGTGTGTCGGTTTCGTGACATTTGGGATTCACAGTGATTCGACGTCTGCTGATCGCTGCCTTGTTCTTGAGTGCAACTGGGGTTCGTGCCACAGCAGCGGAACGAGTCGACGTGCCGGGCGTCGCTCATCGCGTCGATGATGTCATCGAGCGTGGTTGTCGAACTGATGGTGTTACTGCGTTGGAAGCTTGCAGCGCTCTCGAGTTTCAACGGCGTGTGTGGTTGGATTTGGCGGGACGAGTGCCGCCACTGGCGGATGTTTCGAAGATTGCCAATGGTGGGTTGCTCGATCGAGAGGCACTGGTTGATCGCCTGTTGGCGTCGCCCGAGTTTGCTCGTTATTGGGGCATGATGTGGACCCAATATCTGACTGACCAGCGGCCGTTCGGGACGCCGGAATATGATGGCCGGCGGTTGCTGCAGTTTCTGGTGGAATCATTCCGCGAGAATCGCCCTTACCACCAGGTGATCAGCCAATTGATCGAAGGCGAAGGAACCAGTGACGTCAGTGGTCCAGTGAACTTCCTGTTGCGGCACCAGGCCGAACCCGTCCCTCTGGCCGGTGCTGTCAGTCAGAAGCTGTTGGGACTGTCGCTGCAGTGTGCCGAATGCCACGACCATCCGCATGCACGGTGGAAGCAGAAAGACTTCTGGGGGCTGGCAGCGCATTTCGCTCGGTTGCGGAAGATGACACCCACGGCACCCGAGAATGGTGAAGCCTTCTTTGTCATCATTGAACGGCCACGCGGTGAGTTGACTGTGGCCGACAAACGTGCGACTCCGAACGAAGCTGGCGAGTTCCCGCGCAAGACGGTGTTCCCTCAACTGATTGATCAACCGCGCAGTGATCCCGGTCGGCAGCGTCGGACAGTGCTAGTGGAGTGGCTGACGAATCCCGCCAATGCGTATCCCAGTCGGCATGTCGTCAGCCTGGTCTGGGACAAGTTGATGGGTGCGAAGCTGGTACCCAACCTCGATCAATGGCCACCGGCCGAAGCGTCGACGAACAGCGAGTTGCTGAATGGGTTGGCAGATGATTTCGTCCGGCACGACTGGAATGTGCAGCGGTTGATCCGGATCGTTGTCTTGTCGAAAGCGTATCAACGATCGAGCCGCTCCACACAAGGTGAACCGCCTGCCACCGGTCGCGAGCCGCAAGAATTGCAACTAGCCGGTTGGGGACGAGCAAGGATTCGGCCCTTGTCCGCAGACCAATTGCATCTTTCGATTGGCCAGGCGTTTGGTTATCACCACGACGAAACCGATTATCGTCTGGCGGAATCAACGGGCGAAGAGTTCACTCGGGATATCCCTGTCGAAAACCTGGGTCCGACATCGGCGACGATGGGACGATCACTCGCCCTCTACAATAGTGATTATGTCCGCGGCGCCGTGGATCTGGGACTGGAGGCTGCGATTCGTTTGTATGGACCGGCGGCGGGGGCGGAACATATCGATCGGTTTTTTCTGTGCCTGTTGTCGCGGCGGCCAACGAATGAGGAACGCGAGTCGTTCCAGGATCTCGCCGGGACGGGTGATCCTCGCGAAGGATTGCAGGACGCGATCTGGGTACTGCTCAATTCGACAGAATTCGTGACGAATCATTAGCAGCGCGACACTCGATCGGCTAAGACCTGTTGTTGAAAATGGGGACGGATCGGCACGGCAATCACTGGGTGATGCCGTCCATCGCGCTTGCCACAACAGGTCGATCTCAGGGATGTGAACGGTCACTCAATGAATGCACTGATTCGTTTTGCGTTGCACAATCGGTTACTGGTTTTGTGCGTTTCGATCGTGTTGTTGGTCCTGGGTGGAATGACGACGGCGTCGTTGCCGATCGACATCTTTCCCAACTTGACACGTCCGCGTGTCGTGATCATGACCGAATGCCCGGGGCTCGCGCCGGAAGAGGTCGAGACGCTGGTCACGATTCCACTCGAGACAGCCGTGAATGGTGCCGCAGGTGTGCAGACCGTGCGCAGTTCGTCAGGTGTCGGCCTGTCGGTGATTTACGTTGAGTTTGGCTGGAATGCCGACGTCTATCGGGCGCGCCAGATTGTCAACGAACGGATCGCGACGGCCCAAACAGCGCTGCCGCGCGGGGTCAAACCGGAACTCGCCCCCAGTTCGTCGTTGATGGGGCAGATCATGTTCGTCGGCCTGTACAGCGAGGTCGGCACGACGACTCCGATGAATATTCGCACGCTGGCCGATTGGACGATCCGCCCTCGGTTGCTGGCGATCCCTGGAGTGTCGCAGGTCATCACCATGGGTGGCGGTCGGAAACAGTACCAGGTGCTGGTCGATCCGAACCAATTGCAGGCGTTTCATCTGACGTTGGCTGACGTGGAAGAAGCGCTCAGCGAAGCGAATCAAAACGTGGCGGGTGGCTACTTGGAACAGGGGTCGCATGAATATTTGGTGCGGTCGATCGGGCGCGTCCAATCGATCGACGACCTGGCGCTGAGTGTCGTGAAACGGACAGCGGAAAGATCTGTTCTGTTGCGCGATGTCGCGCGGGTCGAAGAGCGTCCGCAGTTAAAGCGCGGCGATTCGTCGGTAAACGGTCATCCGGCTGTAGTTCTGACGATCGCCAAACAACCCGCGGCCGACACATTGCGTTTGACGGAACAGATTGAGCAGGCATTGTCGGAACTGAAACAGTCGATGCCGGGCGATGTGATCATCAATTCGTCAATCTTTCAGCAGCGTCGGTTCATCGATCTGGGAATTCACAACGTGCTGGAAGCGCTGCGCGATGGAGCGATCCTGGTGTTCATTGTGCTGTTTCTGTTCCTGCTGAATGTCCGCACGACGTTGATTACATTGACGGCGATTCCGCTGTCGATCGTGATCACGGGGCTGGTATTTTTTTGGTTCGGCGTCTCGATCAACGTAATGACGCTGGGTGGGATCGCCGTGGCGATGGGCGAACTGGTTGACGACGCGATCGTCGATATTGAGAACGTCTTCCGTCGCCTGAGCGAGAATGCTCGACAGGCCGCGCCACGATCGTCACTTGAGGTTGTCTATCACGCCAGCCTGGAAATTCGGGGGTCGATCGTGTTCGGCACGATCCTGGTGATCATGGTGTTCATCCCCCTGTTTGCGCTATCGGGAATTGAAGGTCGACTGTTTGCTCCGTTGGGAATGGCCTACATCGTTTCGATCCTGGCTTCATTGCTGGTGTCGCTGACTGTCACGCCGGTCCTGGGCAGCTTGCTCTTGTCGAAAGCGGTGAAAGCCCAAGCGAAAGCTGCGTCCGCGATTGGAGCGGACCATAATCCGAATCGTTCGCACAGTGACAGCCCGCTGCTGCGGCTGCTGAAATGGGGCGTGACGCCCGTGATTCGAACCAGCATGCACCCGGCGGGTCTGGGGATCATCATGCTTGTCGTGTGCTGCGCCATCGTGGGCAGTGGTGTGGTCGTGATGAATCTGGGTGCCGATTTTCTGCCACAGTTTGATGAAGGCGCGGCTCAGATCAGTTTTGCGTTGCCCCCAGGTTCATCACTGGAAGCATCGAATCGAGTCAGCCGAGCGGTCGATGTGGCACTTCAGCGGCACATGGTTGACGCCGCTAAGAACGCGAAGGGATTGGTGACAGGTTTTGTACGACGCACTGGTCGCGCCGAGCTGGACGAACACGCGGAAGGGGTGAACACGACCGAGTACATCCTGTCGATGAATCCGCACAGCGGTTTGTCGCGGCAGGCGGCATTGGCAATTCTGCGCAAGGAATTGAACGACATTCCGGGTCTGGAATATGAAGTGGAACAACCGCTGGCGCACCTGATCAGTCATATGCTGTCCGGCGTGACGGCGCAGATTGCGATCAAGGTGTTTGGGGAAGACCTGGATATCCTGCGGCGGACGGCCGACGAGATCAAAGCCGCAATCCAGGATGTGCCGGGACTGGCGCCGCCTGTTGTGGAACCGCAGCGATTGATTCCGCAACTGCGCATCGAACTGGTCCGCGAACAGTTGGCTCAGTACGGACTGACAGCAGGTGATATCAATAACTTTGTCGAAACGGCGATGAATGGCCGCGTCGTCTCGTCGGTGCTCGAAGGTCAGCGGACGTTCGACCTGACGCTACGATTGGATGACGAATTCCGGAATAACTTCGAAGTGGTCCGGCGAATGACGATTGATTTGCCGAACGGCAGCAAGATTCCCTTGTCGGCCGTGGCGAACGTCTATGAAGCGGGTGGGCCGAACACGATTCACCATGAACGGACGCGGAAGCGAATCGCCGTCCGTGCCAATACCACCGGTCGCGACCTGGCGAGTGTCGTAACGGACATTCGTCGTGCTGTCACCGAAAATGTGAAGCTGTCGGATGGGTATTACGTCGAATACGGTGGCCAATTCGAAGCCCAACAAGAGGCAACTCAGCGGATTGCTTTGCTCAGCCTGATTTCACTGGCCGGCGTGTTTCTGGTGTTATTCACACTGTTCCCGTCGACGAGAATCGTGTTGCAGATCATGTTTGCGTTGCCGATTGCATTCGTGGGCGGCGTGATGGCGTTGTGGTTGACGGGACAGACGAATTCTGTGGCCAGTCTGGTCGGCTTTATTTCGCTGGGCGGGATCGCGGCTCGCAATGGGATTCTGCTTGTCTCGCACTATTTGCATTTGATGCGCGAGGAAGGCGAGAGCTTTTCCGAGTCAATGATTGTCCGCGGCAGCCTGGAACGACTCGCTCCTGTACTGATGACGGCGCTGACCGCAGGAATCGGACTGGTACCGCTCGTGATGGGTGGCCAGCAACCAGGGAAAGAGATTCTCTATCCTGTTGCGACGGTGATCTTGGGTGGATTAATCACGTCCACGATCTGCGAATATGTCGTTCACCCGGGGTTGTTCTGGCAGTTCAGCGGGCGGGCGGCGCGTCGATTGACGAAGAAATCGGATCCGATCGAGTCTTCGATGCAGGCAGGCTGATCGACATGCGCGAACCGAAATCGTCGAACGAATCCAGGGCACCGTCCAGATAATATCGCGACCGTGTTGGCCCAAAGCGCGACGTCTGGACTGGCGATGAGCCGTTCAATTGAATCAAAAGAATCTCAGATTAACTGATCCAATCGGCGATTTCTTTCGCACAGCATCTGGAGGAAATCCAACAGGCCACCCGCAAGTTCAACCGTTTCTTCGAATTCAGGTTCTTCGCCAACGACAATTGCGAAGTCTTTGCGAATAGCAACGAACGCATATCCTGATTTGACTGACAGTAGCAAGGGAAGATGATCATCCCAGAATCCACGAATTTCCGCTTTCCATTCCTCATCCCCCTCTGCCGCGGATAGTGAATCCAGCTCCCACTGGTTCCAGGCAAATGATGAATCAGATTCGCCGGACAATTGAGGCCAAGTGATTAGCCATGCCTGCTCTTTGGGGGCAATGACACGGTCAAAACTGCACGCAAAATCGACAATTACGTCGGGCAACCAAGAAAACCGTTCCTCGAAGATCTGGGGTCGTTTTGCACGCTCTCGCCGCATCTCGACGGACCAACCAGCCTGTTTCAGGCCGTCGGAAATTTCCCGAAACTGCTGGTTCATGCGAAATTTTCCAGTGATAGTGCGTGCCGCACGGACGTGCCGCGTTAAACACAGGTTAGACGCTATGGATTTAGGCTCGGGAGACGCCACACTGAATTTGGACGCACTCTAATCGGCGACGGCAAGCACCATCCGCGGTGATCGAACTGACCCAAGTCGATCAAGTTCTCGCTCGGCGGCTGCCAGGTTCCCTGCCGTCGTACGGTGCGTCATGATGATCAGCGGAACGATCGGGACCGCCTGCGAATCGGCGTCGACCTCGGGCGATTCGGGCTGAATGACAGATGCCAGACTGATCCCGTTGCGTCCCAAAACTCCTGTGACTTCGGCCATCACGTTCGGTCGATCTTCGACCGAAAGACGCAAGAAATAACGGCTGGCTGCGGCGCTGGCATCGATCAATGGAAACTCGGGCGTGCGGCGCCACAGATCCAGTTGACTGAAGGTGAGTTGGGCGCGTCCGATGGCCAGATCGATGATGTCGGCAGTCACAGCCGAAGCCGTCGGCAATTGGCCGGCACCACGACCCGAATACCAGACGTTCCCGACAACATCTCCATCGAGCAGGATGGCGTTAAATGGTCCATGAACCTGTGCAATCGGTTGGTCCTGCCGAATGAGTGTCGGACGGACGCTCATTTCAAGGCGATTGCCAACGAGTTTGACGCTGGCCAGCAATTTGATGACATATCCCAGGTCGGTCGCGTACTTAATGTCGACTTGTTCCAGCTTGTCGATGCCGCTGACATGAAATTCGGTTGCCGCGACCTTGGTGCCGAAGGCCAGTTGCGCCAGGATTCCCAGCTTCTGTGCGGCGTCGGTTCCGTTCACATCGAGTGTCGGATCGGCTTCGGCATAACCCAGCTTTTGGGCGTCACGCAGTGCGTCGGCGTACGATTGGCCCCGGAACAACATCTCGGTCAGGATATAGTTCGTGGTTCCATTCAGAATGGCTTGAATGCCGATGATCTGGTTGGCGGCCATCGATTGTCCGACGGCCGCGATGATCGGGATTCCTCCGGCGACGGCGGCTTCGAAACAGACCGTGCGTCCCAGGCGTTTGGCCGCGGCGAAGATTTCGTCACCATGTTCGCACAGCAACGCTTTGTTCGCCGTGACGACGTCTTTGCCCGCTTCGAGCAGCGCCAGGACGACTTCACGCGCCGGATGGATGCCCCCCATCAATTCGACCGCGACCTGGATCTTGGGATCGCGAATGACGGCTTGCAGATCGTCCGTCAGGACCCCCGCGGCCAGTTCGATTTCGCGAGGTTTCTTCAGATCACGAACGACGGCCTTGGTGATTTCGATAGCTCGTCCGGCACGTTGTTGAATGCGTTCCGGATGTTGAGTCAAAATCTTTGCCACGCCGGTTCCGACGTTTCCCAGACCGACGATGGCGATTTGCAAAGGCGATGTCATAAACGTCCTGTCCCAGAGACGACTTGTTTAAAATTGGATAGCAGAGGGAATCAATCCCGAACATTCCGTCGGCCGCGGCGGGGAATGCGGAAGCGGTCCGGCGCGAAAACATCTTTCCATCATCTGGTCGCCGGAGAATACGTGGCGGGTGATTTCCAGGTTTTCGCGCTGTTGTGCTTGCTGTTCTCTCCTTAAGCCGTTAAATCCCGCGTCTCGGAACGGTTGATTCCTTGTCAGTCGCGATTGGATGACGCATCCTAATCGCCGCATTGTGGGATTACCAATACGACTCCATCATGAACTTAAGCTCTACAACGTTGTCAGGTCGAGTAATTCAGCACCGGCAAGCTCGATCAGTCGGACGAATTGACGGAATGGCGATGTCGGAAAAGGCTTTACGGATCGGGGCAGTCGGCTATTTGAACTCCAAGCCGCTGGTCGAAGGTCTGGAATCGTTGCTGCCACAGAACGATCTGCGACTCGATTTTCCCAGCCGCCTGGCGGATGATCTAGCGTCGGGCGATTTGGATGTTGCCCTGATTCCCAGCATCGAATATTTCCGCGGACAGAATTATCAGATCGTTTCCGATGCCTGTGTCGCCGCGCATGGGCCAGTCCTCAGTGTGAAACTGTACAGCCGAGTCCCCTGGGGTAGTATTCGCACGCTGGCACTCGATGAAGGGTCGCGGACGAGCGCGACGCTCGCGCGCGTGTTGCTGGCCGAACGGCATGGCGTGGTCCCACAACTGGAACCGTTGCCGATCGAACATCGAACCGAAGACACCAAGGCCGATGCAATTTTGCTGATCGGCGACCGCGCGATTCTGCCGCCCAAGGAACGGTTCCTCTGCACTTGGGATCTGGGCGAGGAATGGTTCCTGTGGACCGGATTGCCGTTTGTCTTTGCGATGTGGGTGGCGAATCCGAACCGATCGAATTTGAAGGGTGCACAGACTGAGGCCGCCGGTGCTGCTGCAGAACTCGATCGTGTGGAGCAGGCGCTGTGTCAGTCGCGCGATCTGGGAATTCAACGGTTGAGCGACATCGCCCGGCGAGAAGCCGAGCTACTGGGACTTTCGCTGCCGACGACATACAGTTACCTGTCCGAAAATCTGCAGTACCATCTGGGTCGCGCGGAACGTAGCGGACTGAAATTGTTTTACAAGCTGGCGGCTGAGATGGGCCTGGCCCCCGCCGGGCAAGATTTGACCTTTCGAACTATGCCCGCCGGCTGATGAAAGATGCCGTGATGTGTGGAATGACGGACGAAGGAAATTGACGTGTCTGCTGAAGTGAATCGCATTCTGGAAAAGGCTGTCGCCGGCGGTCGTTTGACACCCGACGAAGGTCTGGTGTTATTGCAGTCTCATGATCTGGTCGCGATCGGAACGGCGGCCAACGAAGTGAGTCAGCGCCTTCATCCCGAGCCGTATCGCACGTTCAACATTGATCGAAACATCAACTACACCAACGTCTGCTCGGCGGTGTGTGATTTCTGTGCGTTCTTTCGTCGACCGAAAAGCCCTGAGGGCTATGTCCTCGACAAGGAAACGATCTATCAGAAGATCGAAGAAACAATCGCGCTGGGTGGCGACCAGATTTTGATGCAGGGCGGGATGAATCCCGATCTGCCGCTGGAATGGTACGAAGATTTGTTGCGTTCGTTAAAAGAACGGTTCCCGCAGGTCAATCTGCACTGTTTCTCGCCGCCCGAGATTCATGCGCTGCATAAATTGAGCAAACTACCGGTCAAGACGGTTCTGGAACGGCTGAAAGCGGCTGGATTGGGAAGCCTGCCGGGCGGTGGCGGCGAGATTCTGGTCGACCGCGTTCGCAAAGAGATGACGCGCGGCAAGTGTCTGACCGATGATTGGCTGGGTGTGTGTCGCGAGTGGCACCTGCTGGGTGGCAAAGGTTCGGCCACGATGATGTTCGGCCACATCGAAACGCTGGCTGAACGAATCGAACATCTCGATCGCTTGCGACAATTGCAGGACGAGACCGGCGGGTTTACTGCGTACATCTGCTGGACATTCCAGCCCGATAATACTGACATGGCACATATCCCGCCCGTGGGATCGTTTGAGTATTTGAAGACGCAAGCGGTATCGCGACTGTACCTCGATAACTTTCCCAATATTCAATCGTCATGGGTAACACAGGGCGAAAAGATCGGTGGCCTGGCGCTGGATTTCGGTGCGAACGACATGGGCTCGCTGATGATCGAAGAAAACGTCGTCGCCGAAGCGGGAACGGTCCATCATCTGACGCTGGAAACGATCAAACGCCTGATTCGCGAGGCCGGATACATTCCGCGTCAGAGAAATGTGTTCTATCAGTACATCGACGAAGAACCACGACCCGTGGTTCAGGATTCGCGGACGTTATTGCCGGTATTGCGATAACGCGCGAAGTCGGTCGCGAAGGTGTCGGGTGCTGCTGTATCATGCGGGCCTGTGAACCACTTGTCCGCTGATCGAGATGCCCGCTATGGACGCGCAATACACCGTTCTCGCCCGACGTTTTCGACCTCAAACATTTACCGAGGTCGTGGGCCAGGAGTCTGTCTCGCAAACGTTGCGCAACGCCATCCACGAAGGCCGCGTCGCACATGCGTACCTGTTTACCGGCGCACGAGGTGTCGGCAAGACGTCAATGGCGCGCATCTTCGCCAAGGCACTGAATTGTCCGCTGGCAAAAGATGGCGTGCCCTGCAACCAATGTGAACAGTGTCGCAGCATTTCCGTCGGCCAGGATGTCGATGTATCGGAAATCGACGGTGCCTCGAACCGCGGGATCGACGACATCCGTTCGTTGCGCGCGAATGTCAGCATCAAGTCGATGCGATCGAAGTACAAAATTTACATCATCGACGAAGTTCACATGCTGACGAAAGAGGCGTTCAACGCATTGTTGAAGACTCTGGAAGAACCGCCGCCGCTGGTCAAATTTATCTTCTGCACGACTGAACCGAACAAAGTTCCGGACACCATTCTGTCGCGTTGCCAGCGATTCGATTTTGGCACGATTGCGACGGACAAGATCACGGCCCGTTTGCGTCAATTGGCAGAAGCGGAAGGGTTCAAAGTCGATGAATCGGCCTTGGAATTGGTCGCTCGCCGGGCCGCCGGATCGATGCGCGACAGCCAGTCGTTGTTCGACCAACTGCTGGCGTTTGGTTCCGAACAGATCACGAGCGCCGATGTGCATCGATTACTCGGAACAGCGCCGGATGATCGGTTGACCGATCTGATTGAAGCGATGATCGATCGACGCCGCGACGAGGTACTGGCACGGCTGAATGCAGCTTTGCTCGAGGGCGTGCAACTCGAAGCATTCACAGACCAATTGGTTTCGTATTTTCGTGATCTGATGGTGACCGCCTGCGGAGCGACCGAGTTGCCATTGCTGTCGGTGGGATCGGAATGTCGTGAGACCCTGATCCGGCAAGCTGGTCGCTGGGGTTTGCAGACGATTGCGACAGGGATGCAGATTCTGGCCGAAGCCAAAGGCCGGATGCAGCGAGTAACCTATGGACGGGCCTTGGCGGAACTGGCACTCGTTCGAATTTCCATGCTCGAAGACCTCGATCGGCTGGACGAACTGATTGCTCAGATGAAGTCTGGTAGCGTTGGGGCAATCGCCTCGCCTTCGGGATCACGAAGGTCTGAGTCTCCGCCCTCTCCGGCTCCGAAACTGGCGAAACCGCCGGACAACGCCCCGCCCGTCGAAAAAAAAAATGACATAGAGCGGCCAGTTGTCGGCGAAATGGTGCCTGATCAACCAGCAGGCATGCCCGAGCTTGTTTCCGCCGCAGAGCCCGTCATTGAATGGAAAGACGGTTGTGGTAAAGAGTTACAAGACGCCATGGCCGATCGTCTGGACGCTATGACCGGCACAGTCGTTCGTCGTACGACTTTCTCTGCAATTATTGGGCCAAATGCACTGGATTTGTTGCTTCCATCAAACTATAATTACGAACGAAAGATGCTGGAGCAAGCCGAAACGATCAAGCGAATCGAGTCAGTGGCTCGGGAATTGACGGGACGGCCGATCCAGATTCGGTTTCGAACGACGGATGCGATCGAGGCGGCTCGCAAGCCGGAAGCGCCGAAAGCGGCGACTCGAATGCAGATCGTCGAGGAGCCCGATGATCCTTTCATTCAAGACGTCATGAATACGTTCGGCGTCAAAAACTGGAAGGTAAAGGAGTTGGTGGTCGAGGCTGCGTCGGGTGAATCGGCGGCCGAGATGGGATCGGAGTAGCGAGATGTTTAAAGAACTCGGGCAATTCGCTTCATTGATGAAGCAGGCTCAGGGGATGCAGGGCAAGATCGCCGAATCGAAGGAGCGGTTGGCTCGAATGCAGGTTCAAGGCGATGCCGGTGGCGGCATGGTTTCGGTGACGGTCGGCGGCACGATGCGGGTTTTGAACTGCAAAATCGACCCCGTCCTGATGCAGTCGGGTGACAAGGAAATGCTGGAAGAACTGGTCGTTGCCGCGACGAATCAGGCGTTGGAAAAGCTGAATCAACTGCAAATGGACGAAATGGGGTCCATTACTGGTGGATTGAATATTCCGGGGTTGTCTGACGCGCTGTCGGGAATGGGTTTGGGGAAATAGGCCGAGTTCGGCAACTGGCAGGTTTCAAACCAGGGAGTGGTGGAATGGCACGGGTTGAGGAGCCGCCGCGGCACCCGTATGGGGCGGCTGTGGGGAATCTGATCGAACGGCTGGCGACGCTTCCGGGCGTGGGACGCAAGTCGGCCGAGCGACTCGCCAATTATCTGCTCGACTGTTCCATGGACGAAGCGAATGCGTTGGCCGACGCGATTCGGCGGGTGAAGACGGTTGTTCGCCCGTGCTCTGTTTGTTTTAACCTAACTGAGAACGAGGTTTGTGACATTTGTAGTGATCCACGACGCGATCGGCACTCCGTATGCGTCGTGGAACAACCGCGAGATCTGCTGGCACTCGAAGCGGCCGGAATTTTCGGCGGCGTTTATCACGTTCTGGGCGGCCGATTGGCTCCTCTAAACGGCGTGGGGCCTGAAGATTTGAACATTGCGGCGCTGGTGAAGCGAGTTCGGCATGACGGGGTCAACGAGATTTTGATGGCGACCAATCCCACGCTGGAAGGGGATGGAACCGCGCTATTTATTTCCAATCTGCTGGCTGATGAACCAGTTAAGATTACGCGACTGGCTCGGGGGATCGCTTCGGGAAGTGTGCTAGAGTTTGCGAATCGAGAAATGCTGGCAGATGCGATTCGCGGCAGGCAGTCGTTTTAGTGCGTGTCACGTTGAAACAAAGGCGAGGCGCTTTGGAATCAGGCGCGAGACGCCACACTGAATTTGAATGCGTTTTAGAGTGCGTGGAAGAATCGAGATGGTCATCGGATGAGGTTTTGATCTTCGGGGCAATTGCACCGCTTTCACATAGAAATTCGCAGGACGCTGGTCCGCGTTTGAGACATCGCTATGCAAATGAATTTCTCGCAACAGATGAAGATGGGCCTGCAGATGAAGCTGGCCCCGCGGATGATCCAGTCAATGGAGATTCTGCAGCTGCCGACGATGGAATTGGACGAACGGATCGAGCAGGAACTGGCTGAGAATCCGTGTCTGGAAATGCGTACCGCCGATCGTGACGCGCCCGAATTGCAGCACAATCTGGAAGAAGCACGCGAAGAGGCGACCGAGAAAAACATCCAGGAAAAAGAGCTGCAAGTTGACGACGCGCACAACAACGAAGCCGACTTCGAACGCCTGCTGGAAATGTCACAGGAATGGCCCGAAGACAACTACACCTCGGGTAGCAAGCCGTCTTCGAACCGAACTGAAGAAGACGGTGATCGGCAGCACGACTTGATCTCGAACGTTGCCGAGCGCCCGCAGTCGCTGACGGACTATCTACTCGAGCAGTTCGGCTTCTTCAGCGTGCCGGTCGAAGTGAGAGACTTTGGTGAGTTCCTCATTCAAAACCTTGATCCAAACGGTCGACTGCCAGGCAACCTGCCCGATCTGATTCAAGTCTATGGTCGATCTGTCTCGGATGTGGATGCTCAAGCCGCTTTGCAATTGATCCAACGGCTGGATCCACCGGGTTGCGGTGCTCGCGATGCGAAAGAGTGCTTGTTGCTGCAATTGCGCGACGATGCCCCGTACCGCGATGTGTTAGCGACTCTGATCGGATCGCATCTGGAAGATGTGGCGCAGAACCGATTGCCACTTATCGAACGCAAGACCGGTTATTCGATGGAAACGATCAAAGCGGCGATCGAAGAACTGCGGCACATGAATCCGTACCCTGGCCACGGTTTCGAAGTCAGGCCGGCACAAGCCGTTACTCCCGATGTGTTCGTTGAGCAGAATGGTGACGACAATTGGGTCGTGCGCGTGGTCGACGAATACACGCCACGGCTGCGAATCAGCAAACGCTATCAACAAATGCTGCGCGATGGCGCCGATTCGAAGACCAAAGAATATATCAAGCGGAAAATCGATTCGGCCAAGTGGCTGATCGAAAGCATCGAACAGCGTCACAACACGCTGAAGCGCGTGGCTCAATCGATCGTCGACAAGCAAACAGCATTTCTGGAATTCGGCCCCGAAGCGATCGTGCCGTTGAAGATGCAAGAGATCGCTGACGTGGTGAAAGTGCACGTGACCACTGTATCACGAGCGGTCGATGACAAGTGGATTCAAACCCCGCGTGGTTTGTATCCGCTGAAGCGGTTCTTTGGTGGCGGCACCGTGACCGAAAGCGGTGAAGAAGTTGCCTGGGACATTATTCGTATCAAGCTCCAGGAAATCATCGACAAGGAAGACAAGAACGATCCGCTCAGTGACGACGCGCTGGTCGATGAATTGGCGAAATTCGAATACAAATTGGCTCGGCGTACCGTTACAAAATACCGAAAAGCCCTGGATATTCCATCTTCTCGTCAACGGCGCGTGTATTAACGGTTTTACGGTACGCTGACAGGCACAACAGAGACTGCGGACGGGGCAAACGACTCGTCCGCAGTCTCGTTTTCGGGATCCGCCAACTCGCTCTAAACGGATTTCGTCTGACTGATCAATCTGCCGCAACCATTTTCCAAGTCATTGCTTGCCGCCGACCGTCTTTCGCTCTTATGATTGAATGTTTGAGACTCAGGCTGGCCTTTTCCGCAAGGAATCTGCGTTGCGCGCCATCATCAGCGATATACATGCAAATCTGGAAGCGGTGGATGCGGTATTGGCCGATATTCGCCAACAGAACATCACGGAAATCTTCTGCCTGGGCGACATTGTTGGCTACGGTCCCAATCCTTGCGAGTGCGTCGATCGAGTCATGGCGTCATGCAAGCTAACGTTGTTGGGTAACCACGATCAGGCTGCTTTGTTCGATCCGGAAGGGTTCAACCCCAGTGCCGAACGGGCTGTGTTCTGGACGCGCAAGACGCTGGAATCGGGTAGTGGTGCTCAGGCCGATAAGCGTTGGGATTTTCTGGGTGAGTTGCCGCGCGTTTTCCGTGAGCCCAACTATCTGTTCGTCCACGGTTCTGCGCGAAACCCCTTGAACGAATATGTCTTTCCGGAAGACATCTATAACCAACCCAAGATGGGACGCATCTTCTCGCTGGTGGAAAAGTACTGTTTTCAGGGGCACACCCACATCCCCGGAATCTTCACCGAGGACATGAACTTTCTGGCACCGGAAGAAATCGACTTCAAGTATGAACTGGGTGACAAGAAGATTCTATGCAATGTCGGATCGGTCGGGCAGCCGCGAAATAGCGACAATCGTGCCTCGTATGTTGTCGTCGATGGGAATATGATCTACTTCAAGCGAGTGGAATACGACTTCCGAAAGACGGCACAGAAGATCTACGACATTCCCGATCTCGACAATTTCCTGGGAGATCGACTCGCTGACGGGCGTTAAGTCTGGCGTGATCCAGATCGGCCGGCGCTCCGTTGTCACTTGTTCCACGGGATAGGTCAGGTTGTTTTTCAGGCGGATCCCGCGCCGAGATTGACCGATTTGCCCAGCCGGCATGAGGCGGTGCTGCAATTCTCTCGTAAAGATTCTCTGGCAAACTGGTATTGGGAATGGAACAGCGGCGGTTTTTGAATTTTCTGATCCTGTCGATGGCGGTGGGCTACATCTGGTTCACGTTTGTCGTCCCATCACTTTTCCCGGTGCCGCAGCGTGCCCAGGGGCCTGCCGACGCAATGCGACCCGTCAACGTCGTTGCGGTTCCCAATCCGGCTCCGAACTTCAATCGCGAAGAGGGTGACAAGCAGGAAGTACCCAATATCCCGGTCGCTCCGAAAGCGGTCGAGCATCCCGTTCAAACGGTCTTGCTGGGTCCCGCTGATCCTGACAAGGACAAGAACGGGGTTGCTAGGGAAAAGCTGGACGAATTCTTTATCGCGGCAAACACGACCAGCGAAGGGGCCGCAATCGACTATGTCGAGTTGACCGACAAAGAGCGCTATCCCGCATTCGGCCGCCGTGGCGATCGAGTTCGCATCATCGGAAATGATGAGAAATCGAAGCTGAAGACGTTCTCGTTGCAAATCCCCGAGATCGATAAGCAATTGGGTGCCAAGTCGCTCGATCGTGTTTCGTGGGAAGTTGTGCCCGAGAAGGATCCCGCCGATGCCAGTCGCGCAGTCACCTATCGTTTCACGTCGCCCGACGGCCAGTGGGAAGTCCTCAAGCGATTTGAACTCAAGCAGCTAACGCATGCGGAACTGCAACAATCGGACATTCGAAAAACGCTGGCCGAAGGTTATGAGATCAAGCTGAAGATCACGGTGCGGAACCTGAGTGACCAGCAGCACGAATTATCCTATGCCTTGCTGGGACCGATTGGAGTCCCGTTGGAAGATGCTGATAACACGAGCAAGTACCGCGACCTGCGCATGGGCTTTATTCGTGATGATGGCGGAGTTGACGAATCAAAGCAGTCTGCATCGGAAATCGTCAAGAAGTTCAAGAATAAGAAACTCGACAAGTGGACGCGCAAGGTCAAATACATTGGCGTCGACGTCCTGTATTTCGCCGCGTTGATTCTGCCCGCCCCTGACCAGATCGAATCGTCGAATCCGCTGCTCGTCAGCGAAAACGCGAAAAAGCCAGAATTCAGCGACGTCTCGGTCGAACTGGCCTCGGTCAATTTGAAGGTGCCTGCGCACGATGCGGTGACGCAGGAATACACAATGTATGCGGGACCGAAACGGAAAGAGCTGATCTCACAGCTTTCGGCAATTGCGGTCATGGACTATGGCTGGTTCGATACCATCTGCCGGGGCATGGTCTGGCTGTTGAACACCTTTCACAGTTTGGGCCTGAACTACGGTATTGCGATCATCTGTCTGACGGTGCTGGTTCGTACGTTGCTGATGCCGATCTCGAAGCATCAGGCCGCCAATGCTGCCAAGATGAAAGATCTGCAGCCGAAGCTGATGGAAAAGCAGAAAGAGCTAGAAGCGAAATACGGCAAGAACACCGAAGAGTACATGAAGGCCGCTCAAGAGCTGAGCAAGGAACAGCTTGGGTTGATGATGAGTGGCTGCTTGCCAATGTTCCTGCAATTGCCGATCTTCATCGCACTGTATCGCGCGATCGGAAGCTCGGTTGATCTGCGGATGGAGCCGTTTCTGTGGTTCGAGAATCTGGCATCGCCTGACGCGCTGTTCAAACTGCCATTCGTGGTGCCCTGGTTTGGTTGGACCGATTTCAATCTGTTGCCATGCATCTCGACCGGGTTGATCTATTTCTCGCAGAAGATGACTGCTCCGCCGCCGATGAATGAAGAACAGGCGCAGCAGCAGAAGATGATGAACTTCATGATGATCTTCATGGGGGCGATGTTCTTCCGCGTCCCGTCTGGCTTGTGCCTGTACTTCATCGCGACCAACATCTGGTCGATGACAGAACGGCAGATCTTTGAGTATTTCAAAAAGAAACGCCTCGTGGATGAACCGCCGGTGGTGACCATTCGACCCGCGCCAACGTCGCCAACTGTACCGGCCAGTGACAAGCCATCGGCTCTGGGTACGTTTTGGAGTCGTTTGCAAGAAGCCGCGGATGACCAGCGATCGTCAACCCGCCAGCTTGAAAGCGGTCCAAGCCGAGATGACCGCAACGACAAGAAGAAAAAGAAGCGATAGTCGCTGATCCGTTGGCGAACGCCAATTGAGAGCCGTCGTTCGACAGAGGATTGAGACGACGATGGATCTCGCCGTTGATAAGCCGATCGCCGCGTTGGCCTCACCCGCCGGCGGAGCGCAACGAGGGATCGTGCGAATATCGGGAGATTCAGTACGGCCGATCCTGACCGACTGGTTCGAACCCGATGACGTCGCTGCCTGGGACAACCCCCAATCCGCCCGTGCATACAAAGGCTCGCTGCGCCTGGACGACGACGGTCTGAACTGCCGCGTGCCGGTCCGCGTTCTCTATTGGCCCAATCGCCGCAGTTATACCGGGCAACCGTTGCTGGAACTGCATCTACCTGGCTCGCCACCGCTCTTGGAAGTGATTCTGGAGCACGTTTATCGCCGAGGGGCTCGCGCGGCACGGCCAGGCGAATTCACGATGCGTGCGTTCCTTGCCGGCAAGCTGGATCTGCTGCAAGCGGAAGCCGTGCTGGGCGTGATTGATGCCGAAGACCATCGCGAACTGGAAACCGCGTTGTCGCAGTTGGCGGGTGGGATTTCCGGGTCTCTCGCGCAACTCCGTCGTGAGTTGCTGGAGTTGCTGGCGGATTTGGAAGCGGGGCTCGATTTCGTCGACGAGGACATCGAGTTTGTCAGCCGGGACGAGGTCGTTAAACGTCTGGGGCTTGCCGAGTCCAGGTTGCAGCAGTTGCTGCAGCAGGCGAGCGATCGCATGCAGTCTCGCGTGCGTTCCAAAGTTGTTCTGGCCGGTTTGCCGAATGCGGGTAAAAGCACTCTATTTAATCGCCTGGTGGGGAACGACGCGGCACTCGTGTCGGCCGAACGAGGGACCACGCGAGATTTCCTGTCGTGTCCCGTCAACTGGAGTGGGTTATCGTTCGACCTGATCGACACGGCGGGATGGGAAGATGACACGTCGGGAATTAGTGGTGCATCGCAAATAATGCGACATGAGCAATTGCAGCAATCGCACCTGTTGCTGTGGTGTTCCGCGGCGGGAATGGGCGATGCAGAACGCAAGCAGGACGATGAGCTGTTTATTCGCGTCCAGCGGGAATTCCCTGGTGCAATTCGGTTGAAGACCAAATCGGATCTGGTAACGGGTGCACGATCAGGGACGATGACCTTAACGGAGTTAGAGGTCAGCGCCTGGACTCAATCTGGCCTCGCGTCGTTGTTCGATGAACTGCACATTCGATTGTCAGCGGGGCATGAGGGAGGCGACTGGTTGGGGATGACGGCTGCGCGGTGTCGCGATTCGCTGTCTGCCGCGTCACAAGCGTTGCAGCGCGCTGTCGTCGCGGCTCGTCAAGCTTCGATCGGTGACGAATTGATTGCAGTCGATTTACGCGACGGACTCGATCAACTCGGTGTGGTGCTCGGCGTGATCTATACGGACGACATCCTCGATCGCATCTTCAGTAAGTTTTGCATCGGGAAATGAGGGTAGTTTTCGAGACCGATCAGCATTCAATTCTGCGTTTGACAGGACAGTTGGTTTCTTCGACAACCTATCCGAATCACCTGTCGACGATGTTTGCGGCGTCACCGAATTGCCCCAGAAAACAGCGAGATTTTGTTGAATCGGCTTGTCGACGAGCGGCGATGCGGTCCTTGACTGTGGGTCGCTCGAAGTTACAATCGCTCCGGATATGCCGGATCTCCGCTTCGTTTCGGTCAATCAAACGACGTGCCCACGTCTCGACCACAGCGGCCTGAATTCGACGTTTCCGCATTCGACATTACACCGAAAGAATCTGGATTTCGGTGATTGGTCGAAACCGCCTTTGTGAGGAAAGGCGTTGCATGGCGGCGGGACGTTCTTCATTTGACTGACGGCACATTAGATCTATTTCGTTCAGGCGCGGTGCTTCGTTGGTTCTTTGGTGGGCAAACAGGAAATGAATGTTTGCAGAATGCCTGACGTATGAGATTTTGTCGTCGAAAAGCAGCCGGTTAAGCAGATGCTTGTGCAGGATATTGCGGATGGCGGTGGTTGCCGATGTTTCGTCTGAAGACTTCAAAGAGCTGGTTCGCTCGCGTACGGACATCGTGCGTTTGATTGACGAATCGGTAAGGCTGCAGCCGAAGGGACGAGTGTTCGTCGGGCTGTGTCCGTTTCACGATGACCGCAACCCGTCTTTCACCGTGAATCCCGAACGGCAAAGTTACAGATGCTGGTCGTGTCAGGAAGGCGGCGACTGTTTCTCGTTCGTGATGAAACACGACGCTCTGAACTTTATCGAGACATTGGAATTACTGGCCCGGCGGGCGGGCCTGGAAATGCCCGCGAAACTGCGTCGTGGCTCCGCCGAATCCAAGGACCGCCCGCAACTTTACGACGTGATGGAATGGGCGCGGCAAGAAATGCATCTGTGTCTGCTCTCGACGGCCATTGCCGAACGAGCGCGAAACTATCTGCATGGTCGCGGGTTCAATCATCAGTCGATTGCGAAGTTTCAACTGGGATATCACCCGGACAGTTGGGATTGGCTGATTCAACGAGCCAAGGGGACGTTTGATATCGATTTGCTGGTACGGGCCGACCTGGCTCGTCCGCGCGAGGGTGGTAACGGTTATTACGATCCATTTGTGGATCGCGTCATGTTTCCAATTCTCGACGAACGTAGCCGGACTGTTGCTTTTGGGGGACGTCTTCTTCCCGATTCAACCAGCACATCCAAGGCAAAATACCTCAATAGCAGTGAGACGCCGATCTTCAAGAAAAGTCAGGTGTGCTACGCTTTAAATGTGGCTCGTGACCCGATCAAAACCACGGGGACGGTCATGGTGATGGAAGGGTATGCCGATTGCGTTAAGGCGCATCAGGGCGGGATATTGAACGCTGTGGCGACTTTGGGGACCGCGTTGACCGAATCGCATGTCACGATTCTGAAACGCTTCGCTCGCAAAGTTGTGCTGATATTTGACGGTGATCAAGCCGGTATGAACGCTGCCGAGAAGGCTGTACCCAAGTTTCTCGCTCAGGATGTCGACTTGCGAATCCTTACCGTACCCGACGGGTTGGACCCGGATGAGTTTGTCGATCAATTCGGCGGTGACGCGCTGCTGGAACTGGCGGAGCAGGCTCCGGAAGCGATTGAGTATCAATTGCGTTTGTTGCTGAATCGTCATGGAAATTCCACGCTGGATGGCCGGCAACGCGTGTTGGATGGGATGCTCAATCTGTTAACGGTTGCTGCGGGGATCGCGAACACACAGAAAGAAGATCTGTTGTTGGGGATGTTGCCGCACCGTTTGGGCTTGCCGGAACTGGACGTACGTCGACGATTGAAGCAATTACGGCAACAGCAATCATCGCAAGTGACTCGCTCCGCAGAACGGAAAGTCACCGCAGACCGACCAGACGACGAAGCCAACCAGATGCGACGGAAGCAACTTGTTGATTCGCTTCAGCGATCTGCGAACAACGACGAAAAGCTGGAGTGCGAATTATTAGAGTTGCTCTTCACACACCCGGAAATGTTTCATGCCGTTCGCAGCCAGATCGGAATCGACGATTTTCGCCATGAAGCCTTGCGCGAGATCCTGTCGTTGTGGTTCGACCTTGACGAAGATGGGGACGAACCGAATTTCGATCGCATCCTGGCTCGCACCGAATGTCTTCAACAAAAACGGCTCATAGTGTGGATTGAGGAGCAGTCGACAGAACGGTCTCTGACAAAATCGGCATCTCAGTCGTCTCACGCAGGCACGGAAACTGCGGATGAGAAACTGCGCCGGGTGATTGATCGGATTCTATGGCGGCGCAGTTGCGATGCGCATCAGGCATCCAAAAGTCTCCTGGTTGAACGTCCGTCAGAGACGGCAAACCTAACAGCAGAAACTCGTGCGGTCTTGGAACAAGCCGCCCGATTCCATCGCGAACGTACGGCAAAGTGAATAGGTCGGAAACACGAGGTTTGTAATTCCGGGCAATCCCTCTTCCCGATCACAGTAGAATTTACACGGAACCCAGTTTCATTCCGAGGAGTTGAAGGTGTACAGACTTGATTCGAGTTTGAACCAGTTAATTGAAACCGGGCGGCGGCAAGGGTTCCTGACGTTCTCACAAGTCAACGCTTACCTGCCGGACGAAGCGGTCAATCCCGAAAAGCTTGACAACCTGCTGATGTCCCTCGACGAACTGGGACTGCAGATTGTTGCTGACGAAAAGCTGCCGATTACGCCTGAGATCTTTCTGAAGCGTCGTACTTCGAAAATGAAGCCGATCAAATCGGAAAAGGGCGAAGACAAGTCGCGCCGGATTGACGACCCCGTGCGCATGTACCTGACGCAAATGGGTGAAATCCCCTTGCTGACGCGCGAGCAGGAAATTTCGCTGGCCAAAAAGATCGAAATCACGCGCAAGCGTTTCCGCCGCCACCTGCTGGAAAGCGATTACGCGCTAAAGCAGTCGATCGACATTCTGAAGAAAGTCAGTGTCGGCGAACTGCCGTTCGATCGCACGATCAAAGTGTCCGTGACCGAAGGTCTGGAAAAGAATCAGATCCTGGGTCGCATGCCGCACAATCTGAAGACTCTCGAGATCCTGCGCGACAAGAGTATTCTCGATTTCGAAGCGATTCAGACGCCCGGGATATCGGCGGCGGAAGTGAAAGCGGCGCATCATCGTCTAAATTCACGCCGTCGCAAGATGGTCACGCTGCTCGAAGAACTCAGCCTGCGAACCCAGCGTTTGCAACCGACCATGCGCCGGTTGGAACAAATCGCCAATCGGATGGAGCATCTGCAGCATCAGATCGACAGCATGAAAAATCTGAAGTCGGCTCGTGACGAACGCGCCAACTTGCAGAAAGAATTGCAAGACCTCATGCAAATGACGCTCGAAACGCCACAGTCCTTGCGACAGCGATTGGAGGATGTCGCAGAGCGGTTTGGTGCTTACGAACAGGCGATGCGCGAATTGTCGGGCGGCAACCTGCGACTGGTGGTCTCGATCGCCAAGAAGTATCGCAACCGTGGACTCAGCTTCCTGGACCTGATCCAGGAAGGGAACACCGGCCTGATGCGAGCCGTCGACAAGTACGAATACCGACGCGGCTACAAGTTCTCGACGTATGCGACCTGGTGGATTCGCCAGGCGATCACCCGCGCCATCGCCGATCAGGCGCGTACGATTCGTATTCCTGTGCATATGATCGAAACGATGTCGAAGTTGCGCAAAGTCAGCAAGAAACTGCTGCAGGAAAAAGGTCGCGAACCGACGATCGAAGAAACCGCCGAAGCCGCGGGCGTCAGCCTGGAAGAAACGCGACGCGTGCTGAAGATCTCGCGACATCCGATCAGCCTGGATCGGCCCGTTGGTGAAAGCGAAGACAGCTATTTCGGCGACTTCATCGAAGACGATAACACCGAAAGTCCCGTCAATTCAGCGACGCAGGAAATGCTGAAGGACAAGATCGACGTCGTGCTTAAGACGCTAACCTATCGCGAACGTGAAATCATCAAGTTGCGATACGGTCTGGGTGACGGTTACACCTACACGCTGGAAGAAGTCGGCCGGATCTTCAAAGTGACTCGTGAACGCGTTCGGCAGATCGAAGCGAAAGCTGTCCGCAAATTGCAGCACCCGGTCCGCAGCAAACAACTGAAGGGATTCCTGGACACTCTGGCGGCCGCCGCTGTCTCGGTGAACTGACCCGGCCGCGGGTCGGCGGGATTCGCGATTGAGTCGGGTTCAGAATTGGTGGGTCGCTCGCGCGTTGTGAACGGGTCAGTGCGATGGACTGATTCCTAGTGCGTGTCGCACGCACGTGTCGCGTTGAAACATGGGTTAGACTCTATGGATTCAGGCTCGCGGGACGCCAAACTTAACTTGGATGTGCTCTAGAACACTGAAGACACTGGTTGCCGAAGGCGGCGCACCAGAAGTGGCACGATTTTGCGATGCATGGATCCCACAATAGAAAAACAAAACCCCTCGCACAAACCTTGGTTCGTGCGAGGGGTTTCTCATTTGAAGCGACAATCGTCGTTTACAGAGTTCCGCCGTAACGAGCGTCGCTGCCCAGGATCTCTTCGATCCGCAGCAGTTGGTTGTACTTGCAGATTCGGTCAGTGCGGCTGGCCGAACCGGTTTTGATCTGTCCCGTGTTCAAGGCAACGGCCAGGTCGGCGATCGTGGTGTCTTCGGTCTCACCGGAGCGATGGCTCATCACTGCCGTATAGCCGTGACGGTAAGCTGTCTGAACCGCGTCGATCGTTTCGCTGAGTGTCCCGATCTGATTGACTTTGACCAGGATGCTGTTGGCAATTCCCTTGGAAATTCCCTCACGCAGACGACGCGTGTTGGTAACGAACAGGTCGTCACCGACCAGTTGCACCTTGTCACCGATCGCGTCGGTCAGCTTTTTCCATCCATCCCAATCGTCTTCGGCACAGCCGTCTTCGATCGAACAGATCGGGTACTTTTCCGACCAGGTCTTCCAGACACCGACGAGTTCATCAATCTTCAGCTTCTTGCCGTCCATTTCGTACAGGCCCGTCTTGGCGTCGTAGAATTCGGTCGACGCACAGTCCAAAGCCAGCTTGATCTGTTCGCCTGGCTTATAACCAGCTTGCTCGATTGCGGTCATGATCACGTGGATCGCCGCTTCGTTGCTTTCCAGATTCGGAGCGAATCCACCTTCGTCACCGACCGCAGTGCTCATGCCCTTGTCGTTCAGCACCTTCTTCAGTTGGTGGAACGTTTCGACACCGGCCCGCAGACCTTCACGGAAGGTTTCGAAGCCGACGGGAACAATCATGAATTCCTGCAGGTCGATGGCGTTATTCGCATGGGCGCCACCGTTGATGATGTTCATGAGCGGCACGGGTAGCGTGTTGGCGCCGACCCCGCCTAGATAGCGGAACAGCGGCAGGTAGCTGACTCGAGCTGCCGCGTGCGCACAGGCCAGCGAGCAAGCGAGGATCGCGTTGGCACCCAATCGAGACTTATTTGGGGTGCCGTCGGCTTCAATCAGAGCCGCGTCGATGGCAGCTTGATCGGTGACGTTCAGATCGATGATTGCGTCCGCCAGCGTTTCGTTGGCATTTTCGACAGCCTGACGAACGCCCTTGCCCAGATAACGCTTCTTGTCGCCGGTGTCACGCAGTTCGCATGCTTCGTGAGCTCCCGTGCTGGCCCCGCTGGGTACGGCAGACCGTCCCAAGGTGCCGTCTTCCAGTTCCACTTCGACCTCAACGGTCGGATTACCGCGACTGTCCAGGATTTCCCGGGCATGCACGGCCGAAATCGCCACGCTCATTCTTCAGCCTTCCTTCTTACAAACAGCGAATCCATCTGTCGTTTCAAACAACAGGTTTATTCAGACCGGCAGTCCACCACGCGGGCGCTCCGGTACGAACGCGTTCTGACACAACAGGTTGTTGTAACAAAACGACTTTCATTCATCCATCTGACGCCGCTTGTACGAAACCCGACGATCTCATCGAATCCAAGTCACCCGCAACGCGCGAACCGCACCCCTATTCTGAACCCAACCCAATCGCGCATCCCGCCGACCCGC
>Ga0105238_10001155_pt1 | contig 26666 bp, 25 predicted proteins | sample KBSC34metaG_FD_81526 | JGI IMG/M metagenome (GOLD analysis project Ga0105238, IMG submission 81526) | Corn rhizosphere microbial communities from Kellogg Biological Station, Michigan, USA - KBS C3-4 metaG | ecosystem: Host-associated > Plants > Roots > Rhizosphere > Soil | place: Michigan, USA...
ATGTCGACGCCATACAGGCCGTTGCCGATGGCGGACGAGCCGCGCACCGCCAGCCTGACTACTTCGGCGGGCGCGTCGTCGATCTTCATGCATTCGAACCCGCCCGAGCGCGCACTGCCGCGCGCGCTGTGGTTGTAGATCTGCCAGTGCCCGCGCGACATGTAGTATTTGCAGGCATACAGTGGCTTGCGGTTGAGCACGCCGATGCGCCAGTCGAATTCGGTGTACAGGAACTCCTGCGCGATCAGCAGTGCGGTGCTCTGGAACAGATGCGCCGCGGCCTTGGCCAGTTGGTCGAGATCATCCACCTTGATCACGCCGCGCGAGAACGACCCATCCGGGATCTTCAGCACGAGTGGGAAGCCGAGCTTGTCGGGCAGCTCGCGCAATTGCCGGGAGTCCTCGCGATACAGCACTTCCGAGCGCGGCACCGCCACCTTGTGGGCGCGCAGCATGTCGTTAAGGTAGATCTTGTTGGTGCAACGCAGGATCGAGGTGGGATCGTCGATCACCACCATGCCTTCGCGCTCGGCCTTGTGCGCGAAGCGATAGGTATGGTCGTCCGGCGCGGTGGTTTCGCGGATGAACAGCCCGTCGTATTCCGCCAGGCGCGGATAATCGTGTTTGTAGATCGGATCGACTTCGATCCCGAGGTCCTTGCCGACGGCGATGAACTGCTTCAGCGCGCGTGCATTCGACGGCGGCATCGCCTCCTTTGGGTTGACCAGCATCGCGAGGTCGTAGCGGAACTGGCGTCGGGCGCGCGGCTTGCGCCACAGGCGCTTCGAGAATGCATCGAGTGCCTGCGCAAACGTGTCTTCCTGCGCGTCGTCCAGCGTGTGCAGGCCGACCGGTTTGATCGCGCTGATCTGCCACACGCGGTCGCGCTCGAACTCGATGCGCAGCAGCGGACACGGGAACGTTTCGAACACTTGCCGGGCCAAATCCTGCAGGGCGGGATAGGAAGTGACGCCGAAGTAGACCAGGATGCCGAGGTCGGTGGTGTCCTGACCGCCGGCGGGCAGGAAATGCGTCAATTTCTGGTTGAGGTCTTCGATGTCGAGGTTGTAAAGCGCGCGTTTGCGCAGGTCGCTGATGGTACGCACCGAGGGAATCACCCGGTGCCCGCGCGCCTCGCCCAGCAACGACACGTAATGGCCGACCCCCAGATACTTGTAATTGCGGCACAGGTTGATGACGTGGGTGCGTTCGTCGCCGCCCACGGGTTCGCGCAAATACTGCATCGCGGTGACGACGTTGTCCGACGGGTAATACGAACCCCAGTCGGAGGCTTTTTCGACGACGATGACCAGCCGGCTCATTGCAGATCTTCCCGATTCGTGCCCGAGGCCGCGACGTGTGGCGCGGCATCCGAAAGGGCGCAGTGTCGGCACCGCGCAAGCCAAACGCAAGGGGCGAAATTTCCCCGGCCGGCGTGGATTCAGCCTTGCGCAAGCGCGCTCCGCACGCCACGCTTGCGGCATGCCGCGCCGCCCATCCATTTCCGTCCGGCAGGCTATGCCTGCCGACCTCGATGCCCTGCTCGCGCTGGAACGAGCCAGCTTCGAGGGCGACCGCATCAGCCGCGCGCAATGGCGACGGCACATCGGGAGCGCGACCGCCGCCGTGCTGGTGGTCGGTGATGCAGCCGCCGACATCGACGCGGCAGCGGTGGTGTTTTATCGACGCAATTCGCGAACCGCCCGGTTGTATTCGCTGGCCGTCGCCATGCATGCACGCGGCGCGGGATTGGGCCGCACGTTGCTGGCCGCCGCCGAAGCGGACGCCCGTGTACGCGGATGCGAATCGATGCGCCTCGAAGTGCGGGTCGACAATGCCCCCGCCATCGCGCTGTACGAACGGCACGGTTACGTGCGCGGCAGTCGGATCCCCGGGTTCTACGAAGATGGCGCGGACGCGTGGCGGTACCTGAAACGCCTGACAACTGTCAGCCACGAATAGATGACATCCAGGACATGTAGGCCGACTCGGCAAGCCTCATCCTCGGCTCATCACCGCCGTTTGGCGCACGACTTCGGCTGCAGGTCGTCACCGGCGGAACGTGCAAGGTGACGCGCCACAGAGCCCACGGTCCAAGGCGGATCATTGACCGGTTTGGCGCCGGAATCGCGAGCCACGCTGCGGTTCCAAAGCGTAGCTTTATACTCACCGGCGACTCGCCACCCCCGGATCGCCTGCATGCGCCGTCGCATCGTGGTTTCTGCTTTGCTGTTGCTGTGCGGCGCCGCGCTGCTGGCCGGTTGCGGGCAGAAGGGACCGCTTTTCCTACCGACCAAGTCCGCGGTCCCGGCTTCCGCTTCAAGTGTCCCGCCGGCGCCGACGTCCACCGCCCGACCCGCGTCCGCCTCGACGGCCGCCGTGCCGGCAGCGGGTTCGTCCGGCGGCCATTGACGCGCGCCGGACATGGCCATCCGTTTCACCAAGATGCACGGCCTCGGCAACGACTTCGTCGTGCTGGATGCACGTGATGCGTCGCTGCGCGTGGATCCGACCATGATCCGGGCCATGGCCGATCGCCATACCGGCATCGGTTTCGACCAGCTGCTGATCATCGAACGCGCGCGTGACCCGGCATGCGCCGCCGCATATTCGATACGCAACGCCGACGGCTCGCATTCCGAACAGTGCGGCAATGGCGCACGCTGCATCGGTGCCTGGCTGCACCGTGCAGGCGCGGTTGCAACGGGCGAATCCATGAAGCTGGAGAGCCCCGCTGGCATCATCGGGATGCGCCTGACGGATCCGGCCACCGTCGCGGTGGAAATGAGCGAGCCCGAATTCGAGCCTGCACGCATTCCGTTCGATGCACCGGCAGCGGCGAACACCTATTCGCTCGACGTCAACGCCGAACGCATCGACATCGCCGCGGTATCGATGGGCAATCCCCACGCCGTGCTGGAAGTGCATGACCTCACCGATCCGCGCATCGATCGGCTCGGTCCGGCAATCACCACACATCCGCGTTTCCCGCGTGGCGCGAATGCGGGCTTCGTCCAGGTATTGGATGATCAGCACGTGAAACTGCGGGTGCACGAACGCGGCGCCGGCTGGACGCAAGCCTGTGGCACGGGCGCCTGCGCCGCGGTGGCAGCGTTGCATCGCCGGGAACGGGTCGCGGACGCAGTTCGCGTCGAACTGCCGGGCGGTACGCTCGAAATCGCATGGCAAGGGCGCGGGTACACGCTATGGATGACCGGTCCGGCGGCATTCGTCTTCGATGGCGAGTGGCTTGGACTCGACTCCGAACGGTCGTGAAGAACATTCGACGCGGACAAAAGCGGTTGATCACGGTGGGGCAGCGCGCGAACCCGCGTTGACTTCATCCGTGTCCAAAGTGTCGCCAGCATTTGCGTTCGCGTCGGCGAACGCCCAAACTTCGCGGCAACCCAACCGGTTGGACACGCATGGCCGATTTGACCCTGAAGCAAAGCCTCGAGGCAATGGACATCGCCGAGTACCTGCGCCAGCACCCCCGATTTCTCGAAAACTTTCCGGACGTGGCCACGGAGCTGGTGATGCCGCGCGAAAACGGCCCCGCCGCCTCGCTGGCGGCGTACCAGCTCGAAGCGTTGCGTGCGCGCAACCACGAACTCAACGAACGGCTGGCGGAACTCGTCGCGATCGCGGGCGACAACGAGCAGTTGATGGTGCGCGTGCACACGCTCACCGTCGGGCTGCTGCGCGACGACAACCTTGCCGATGTCCTGAAAAGTTTCGTCGGCGCACTCAACGAGGACTTCCACACCGACCTGGTCCGCGTGGTGCTGTTCCGCGATGCCGCCGACCTGCCGCGCACGGATTGGCTGGTCTGCGTGCCGGGAGGCGCCGGCGCGGTGCCAACATTCGCCGACTTCCTCGCACGCGGTGATGCCGCCTGTGGACGCCTTGCGCAGGACAAGCTCGATCGCCTGTTCGGCAATGACGTCGGTCGCGTGCAATCCACCGCGCTGCTGAAGATCGGCGAGGCCGGGATGCTGGCGATCGGCAGCGACGATCCGAACCGCTTCCATCCCGGCATCGGCACCCTGTTCCTGAAGCTGATCGCGCAGGCGCTGGACGCCGCGATCGCGCGCTTCGCAACTGAATGAACCCGGCCGCGTGAGGCGTGAATGTCCGGCTTGGCTGTCGACACCACAAGGTTCCTCGAATACCTGAAGGTCGAGCGGCATTATTCGCCGGGTACGCTGCGCAATTACACGCACGCGCTGGAGACGCTGGCGCTTTTCGCCGACAGCCTTTCGCTCGCCGCGTGGAGTGACCTCCGCGGCGAACAACTGCAGACGCTGGTTGCCAACGAACACCGCCGTGGGCTGGAGCCGCCATCACTGCGGGCGATGCTGTCGGCGTATCGCAGTTTCTTCCGGTTCCTCGCGCGCGAAGGCAAGATCCAGAACAACCCCGCCGCCGGCGTGCGCTCGCCGAAAATGCGCCGCAAGCTTCCGGAAGTGCTGGACGTGGATGAAGCTGCGGCGCTGGTGGAAGTGACGGCCAATGACCCGCTGGCGCGACGCGATCGCGCGATGCTGGAGCTTCTGTATTCCAGTGGCGTGCGCGTGTCGGAATTGTGCGGCGTGCGCTGGTGCGACCTGGATGTCGAGCAGGGACTGCTTCGCGTCACCGGCAAGGGCCGCAAGACCCGCATCGTGCCGGTCGGGCGGATGGCCCTGGATGCCTTGTCCGCACTGCGTGACTCGCAACCCGCCGGCGAAGATGATCCGGTCCTGCGCGGCCGCGGCGATCGGGCGCTGACGCCCGGTGCGGTGCGCGCGGCGATCAAGCGTCGTGCGCGATCCCAAGGCGTGTGGCGGCGCGTGTATCCGCACCTGATGCGGCACTCCTGCGCGTCGCACCTGCTGGAATCGTCCGGCAACCTTCGCGCGGTGCAGGAACTGCTGGGTCACGCCGACATCGGCACCACCCAGATCTACACGCATCTCGATTTCCAGCACCTCGCGAAGGTCTACGACGCCGCGCATCCGCGTGCGAAGCGGAAATAATCGCTTCTTCCCCTCCCCCCTTTGGGAGAGGGTCCGAAGGGCGGGTGAGGGCTCGGAAATCCGGCAACATCGGAATCTCGTTCAAGCTTGTGATGCGCGGAACTTCCGAACCCTCATCCGGCGCTGCACGCAAACGAAAAAGCGGCGTTTCACGCTCCTTCTCCCAGAGGGAGAAGGGAATCTTCGGGTCACGTCGTGTAACCGAAGCGCTCGATCCACGGACGCAGCGCCGGCAGCACCAGCTCGAACTGCTCGCGGTAGTGCATCCAGCGCCCCACCGCTGCCGTGCTCACCGGTTGCGTGACCTGCGCATAGCTTGGCGTGGCAATGAACTGTTTGCGCCGCGCGCTGGCCGCGAAATCCATCATGGCTGAAGCATCCGCAACTTCCAGAAAATCGCCGAGCCTGGCCACGGCCGCTCCGGGATCGGCAACGACCGATTCATACCGCCACTCCAGGACACGCGGCTTGAACACCTCGATGTGCCCGCAGCACTGTTCGAACGCCTCGGTGTATCCCTGCGCCAACCGGGGCAGCGAGGCACACATCGTCCTGAACGCCGGTGAGCGGAACGCCTGCATGCTGCAACTCAACAGCACGTCGCAGGGATGCCGGATGCACAGGATGATGCGCGCATCCGGGAACAGGCGCAGGATCATCGGCAGGCACAGCATGTTCAATGGATTCTTGTCGACCAGCCGACGCTGTCCGAGATCAGGCAGCGTGCGTTCGACCAGACGCCAGTAGACCGCGCGCAGCTGATCCGCTTCGACTGGGGTAAGTGTGGCGAGGTCGGCCGGATAGCGCTGTCCCGCTTGCTCCATCCGCTCGATCAGTTGATAGACGTAGCCGCGCTCGTCCATCGAACGGAAATCCGGATGCGCGTCCAACATCTGCTCCAGCAGTGTCGTCCCCGAACGCGGAAAGCCGATCACGAACACGGGGCTGCGCAGCATGGAAGGGCCAGGCACGGGTTTCCAGGTCCCATACGCAGCCGCGTCCACCGAACGGGTCACCATCGGCAGAGGCTGTCCGTTCGTCCCGGACAACTTCGGGGCCGCCTGCCGGGCGATTTCCATTTGCGCTGCGTGGGCAATTTCGAGTGCATTCCATGCATCGCGGTACAGCGATTGCCGGTCGCACGCCGAGGCGAGGCCGAACGCGGCGCTCGACACGACCTCCGGATCCGTGGCTACGTCCAATACGCGTTGGTAAAGCTCGGCCGCGTCGGCATGCCGATGCTCGCGCATCGCCATCACCGCGTGCGCGCGCCACACGTCGATGCGTGCGTCGATCTCGTCTGTCTCCAGATCGTCTAGGGAGACCAACGACAACTGTTGCAGTTCCCGTCGCGCCTGATCGATCAGATTGTTCCGTTCGTACAATGCAACGCGCTGCGCCGTGATGCGAAACCGCATGGCTTCGGCTGCCGGCCCATCGGGCAGGCGCGCTTGCGCCAAGACTTTCAGCGCGATCTCCAAACGTCCCAGCACGGACAAGATGGAAGCGAGCACCAACGCCTGCCCGGCTGGCTGCGATGGCCAGTCGGCCGAGCCTTCCAGCATGGCCTCCTCGCCCTCCAGATCGCCGCAGACGTGGCAGGCATGGGCCGCTTCCAAACGCGCTTCGACAAACCGCGGCGCGAGTTGTACCGCATCCAGCAACACGCCGCGCGCCAGCGACCAGCGCTGTTGCCGGATATACAGCAGGCCGAGGTTGTAGTGCACGTCGGCATCGCCGGGCGCCAGCGACCTGGCCTTCAACAGCGCGCGTTCCGCGGCCGGCAGGTCACCCGCTTGCCGGCACGCTTCGCCGAAGTTGTTCCACCACGCCGGAATGTCCGGCCGAATACGCGTCAATCGTTCGAAGGTCTGCGCGGCCCGCGGGTATTCGCCTGTCTGCTGTTGCGCCATGCCAAGCAGCGCAAGGAACGCCTCGTTGCCAGCCTCGGCATCGGGAACCTGCGCCGCCAGCACCAGCACGCGTTGCATGTCGCCCGCATTCCATGCGGTGGCCATGGATTCGACAATGGCGGTGACCGACGCGGTCATGTGAAGACGATCCTGCAAGATGGCGCCACTCTAGCGGATGCAAAAAGGGCACCGCTTGCGCGGTGCCCTTGCTCAACCCTGCGGTCGTACCGTGGCTGCGGACGATCAGAACTTCAGCGTCGCACGCGCCCAGTAGTAGCGGCCCATCATGTCGTAGGTGGCGGAATCGGTGTTGCCCTGCCCGTTCTGGTAGATCAGCGGCGGCCGCTTGTCGAACAGGTTGTCCACGCCGAGGTCGAAGCGGGTGTGGATGGTCGGCACCGCCACGCCGAACTGGACGTCGCTGTACACCACGGAAGCCACCGGCAAGTTGGCGTGGGTGGCAGCGTCCGCACTGAGCGCGGTCACTGAACTGATGTAACGCGTCCGCCACTGGGCGTCCCAGTCGCCACGGTTCCAGCCGATCGTTGCCGTCCCGCGCCACCGCGAGGTGTTGCCGAACTGTGCGTTCCAGGTGCCGGCGAGCTTGTCGACCGTGGAGCCCGGCGTCCCCGGCGTTGCATTGTTGTTGAAGGTGGCAAGGTAGCTGGTGGCCAGTCCGAGCTTGAAGTCGCCCGGGTTGAAGCCTCCCAAGTCGAAGTGTGGGAGCTTGTAATTGGCCGTGAAGTCGATGCCGCTGGTGCTCAAGCTGCCCAAGTTGTACACCGGCCCGTCGACGTAGTTGATCTGCCCCGGAACTTGGGTGGTGTTGTCGTAGCGATGGATGAACGGGCAGAGCGGGCTCGCATTGTTGTTGAAGCACGAGTACACCACCGTGGTGGGTGAGATCGGCACCAGGGTGTCGTACAGATAGATGTGCCAGAAGTCTAGGCTGGTATTCAATCCCGGTGCCCAGCTCGGGTTGTAGACCAGGCCGAAGTCGACCGATTTACCGTGCTCGGGCTTGAGGCCTCCGCCCAAGATGTTGCTGCCCGAGTAGTACGAGTTGACCTGCTGGCCACTCGCCATGTAACCCGGAGGCGCGTACTGGCACGCATTGGCGTGCTGCGCCAATTCCGCTGCGTTCAAGCCATTGCAGGGATCGTTGAAGTTCGGCTGCGATATCGAGCGTCCGTCGTAAAGCTGGTCGAGGTTGGGCGCCCTGAACACTTGCGAGATGGTTCCGCGAACCAGCAGATCCTGGATCGGACGCCACTCGATCGCGACCTTGGCGTTGGTGGTGGAACCCGCGCTGTCGTAGTCGGAGTAGCGCACGCCCAAGTCGAGGTTAAGCGAGTACGCACCGGGTACCTCCTTCAACAGCGGCACCAAGGTTTCGGCGAAGGCTTCCTTGACGTTGTCGTCGCCGGCACCCGGCGAACCGCAGGCCTCTCCCGAGATTTGGCATGTACCGGTAGCCGGAACGAGCAGGGCGAGCGGATTGATCGTGTAGTTCAGGCTTTGCTTGCGATACAACGCGCCAACCGCCAACTGCACGTCCCCGGCTGGCAACGAGAACAGATTGCCGTTGGCGCCGGCGGAGATCTGCCGCATGATTTCGCGCTTCCGGTAAATGGCATCAAGCGCGCCCGCGGAAAGCGCCTCGCCGTTGTTGGCCTGATCGAAGATGTTGGCGCCGGCATCGATGGCAGCCTGCAACGCCGGGATATACAACTCGTTCTTGTCGATTTGCGTACGCGAGGTATGACCGTAGTCAAGCGTGACGTTCCAGTTCCAGCTGCTCTGGCCGACCGCGCCACGCAAACCGGCGATCAACTGCCCGGTGCTGGTGGTATAGGGGTGGATGCGCGTACCTACACCGGTAAGGCGGGTCTGGAAACTGAAGCCGTTGTCCGGGGCGGCGGGCAAAACACCCGGCAGGTTGAACGTCACGCCGAACGGATTGAATGACGCACTGGCTGGAATGATCAAGCCATCGCCCGTGCCGACCGGAATCGACGCGTCCTGGCCAGCCGACTCGGTATGGTTGTAGAAGGCATCGACGAAGGCCGTGATGTTGTCGGTCAGGTTGAAGCTGCCCAGCACGAAGCCATCGGTGCGTTGCTGCGCAACCTGGATGTAGTTGTAGGCCGCGTAATTGAACCGGTCTTGTGGCGTGTTGGTGAACCAGCGGTAGTCACCCAGGCTGGTACCGTTGCCGCTAGCCAACGTGGCATAGCCCGTTGCGCAGTCCGACAAACCCGGGAGCCCCGAGGGCAACAGAATCTTGCCGGTCGGGATCGACGACGATCCGGATACGGTGACTTGGCCGTCGGACAGGTACAACTGGTGTGCCGCGAAATCGCGCCGCGAGTTGGGCACCGCGTCGTACTTGTTGTAATCGATGCCGCCGACGATGTTGTACCTGTCGCCGGTGTGGCCCATGCTCAGGCTGATGCCGTGCCGCTGGCCATCACCCTGGTCGGATATACCATCGTTGAGGCTCATCTCGACGCCGTCGAAATCGTGGCGCAGGATGATGTTGACGACACCACCCACGGCGTCGGAACCGTAAGTGGTCGAGGCGCCCTCGGCCAGCACGTCGATCCGCTGCACCATGTTCTGCGGAACCAGGTTCATGTCGGCGTTCAACATACGCTGACCGTCGATCAGCACCAGCGTGCGGCCGGTGCCGAGGCCACGCAGCGAAACGCGCGAAGCGCCGTCGCCGCCCTCGGTCAACGGCGAAGCGACGCCGCCGCCGTTGGAGTTGTTCTGCGGATTGGTGGCATTACCCGCGACGCTGGGCAATTGCTGCAGCACGTCGCCGAGTGTCGGTTTGCCGGAATTGGTGATGTTCTGGCGATCGATGATGGTGACCGGGCTGGCCGTTTCGGTATCCACGCGCCGGATCAGCGATCCGGTCACCACCACGGTTTGCAGCGTCTTGGGTTGATCCGTGGTGTTGCCCTGGTCTTGTGCAGGCTGCTGCGCCTGGGCCAAGCCGGCGGCTGCAACCAGACCCGCGGTCAAGCCGACGCGGACCGCGAGCGACAGGCGTTTCATTTGGTGGTTCATGGTCTCTCCAGCTGAAATCGAACAATGCCATCGCGTGCACCGCGTCCCGCCGGATTCCCCGGCGTGGTGTGTCGCTGTGCCGCGTACCTCCCCTTGGGGTTCAGCTAACCGCGATTTAACGATACTCGCTGCGAAAAAAACGCGCAATGGAGGCCTGTGGCATCGATCGCCCGCCGGCTGCGGCCACGCGCGATTGCCCCGGGCGGCGGAAGGCGTCCGCCCGGCCGCACGCTTGCCATCGGCGCCGCATGCCCCCACCTTTGCGGCATCCCCGAGAACGAGAGCGCCATGGAATCCTTCCACGCCACCACCATCCTGTCCGTGCGCAAGAACGGCAAGGTCGTCCTGGGCGGCGATGGCCAGGTCACGCTGGGCAATACCGTGGTCAAGGCCAATGCGCGCAAGATCCGACGTCTGGGCAAGAATTCCGACGTGCTGGCCGGCTTCGCCGGCGCAACCGCAGACGCTTTCACACTGTTCGAGCTGTTCGAGGACAAGCTGGCCAAGCACAACGGCCAGTTGACCCGAGCTGCGGTGGAACTGGCCAAGGAATGGCGCACCGACCGGCGGTTGGGTCGACTCGAGGCGATGCTGGCGGTGGCCGACAAGGAGGCTTCACTTTTGATTTCCGGCAACGGCGACGTGCTGGAGCCCGAGCACGGCCTGATCGCGATCGGCTCGGGCGGTCCGTACGCGCAAGCCGCGGCCAAGGCGCTGCTGGACAACTCCGACCTGGAGGCACGCCAGATCGTCGAGAAGGCGCTCGGGATCGCCGGCGACATCTGCATCTACACCAACCACAACGTCACGATCGAAGAGCTGGGAGTCGAGAATCGGGATAGAGAATCGGCAAAAAGCCCGCTGACTGCCGATTGACTCACCCAAGCCACCGCTCTTTCCGATCCCCATCACATTCCCGATTCTCGTACTCATGTCCGAATTGACCCCCCGCGAAATCGTCAACGAACTCGATCGCTTCATCATCGGCCAGCACAACGCCAAACGCGCGGTCGCGATCGCGCTGCGCGACCGCTGGCGCCGGATGCAGCTCGATCCCGCGTTCCGCAACGAAGTCACGCCCAAGAACATCCTGATGATCGGGCCGACCGGCGTCGGCAAGACCGAGATCGCGCGACGCCTGGCGACGCTCGCAAAAGCGCCGTTCGTGAAAGTGGAAGCGACCAAGTTCACCGAGGTCGGTTACGTCGGCAAGGACGTCGATTCGATCGTGCGCGACCTTGCCGACGTCGCCTACAAGCTCACCCGCGACCAGGCCAAGGAGCGCGTGCGCTCGCAGGCCGAGGAGCACGCCGACGAGCGCATCCTCGACGCATTGCTGCCGCGCCGCGAAGCAAGCGGCGGCTGGGATCAGGAAAGCGACCAGCAGCAGGTCGAATCCGACACTTCCACACGCGGGAAGCTGCGCAAGCAGTTGCGCGAGGGCGCGCTGGACGAGCGTGAAATTGAACTCGAGTTTTCCATGAACGTGGGCGTTGAAATCATGGCGCCGCCGGGCATGGAGGAGATGTCGCAGCAACTGCGTTCGATGTTTCAGAGCATGGGCGGCGGCAAGACCCAGAAACGCAAACTCAAGATCAAGGCCGCGCGCCCGATGCTGATCGACGAAGAAGCGGGCAAGCTCCTCAACGACGACGAATTGCGCGCGCAGGCGATCGAGAACTGCGAGCAGAACGGCATCGTGTTCATCGACGAAATCGACAAAGTCGCCCAGCGCAGCGATTGGGGCGGCGCGGGCGTGTCGCGCGAAGGCGTGCAGCGCGACCTGCTGCCGCTGGTCGAAGGCTCGACCGTGTCCACCAAGTACGGCCCGGTCAAGACCGACCACGTGCTGTTCATCGCCTCGGGCGCGTTCTCGATGGCCAAGCCTTCGGACCTCATCCCGGAATTGCAGGGCCGCCTGCCGATCCGGGTGGAGCTGTCGGCGCTGTCGGTGAAGGATTTCGAGCGAATTCTTTCCGAACCCCACAACGCACTGACCAAGCAGTACGCCGCAATGCTGAACACCGAGGGCGTGAAGCTGGAGTTCACCGGCGATGGCATCGCCAAGCTGGCCGAAGTGGCCTTCAAGGTCAACGAGAGCACCGAAAACATCGGCGCCCGCCGACTGCAGACGGTCATGGAGCGGCTGCTGGAATCGATCTCGTTCGAGGCCGCGGACAAAAGTGGCGAAAAGTACTCGATCGACGCCGAATACGTCGACAAAAACCTCAAAGACCTGGCTTCGAACGAAGATCTCTCCCGCTATATCCTGTGAGACCGGCATCCCGGGCAGTCTCGGCCCGGTCCGGCTAGAATGACGTCATGGGCAAGGTTCTGAAATTCCAGTCCGCCAGCCCGCGCCCCAAGCTGCGGGGCGCTTTGCAACGCGGCGAACTGGTGCGCGTGTGGCGCAGCGATCTCGAAGACGGCAGCTTCTGTGGCTACCTCGCCGGCATGGGCAAGGAGTGGCTACTGATGTGGGTGGTCGGCGACCAGATCAGCTTCGATGGACTATATGCGCTGCGGCTGGCGGACATCAGTGAAGTCGAGGCGCCGGACGGTCATCACGTCTTCATCGAGAAGGCACTGGCGATCCGCGACATCCACCCGCGCCTGCCGCGCAACTTCCCGCTGGACGACATCACCCAGGTGGTGCGCGCCGCAGCCGAATACGCGGCGGTGATGTGCGTGCACGTGGATACCGAGGACGAACACGAGGTCTGCTATATCGGGCGCCCGCTGGGCATCGAGGACGATGGCTTCACCCTGCAGGAAATCACGCCCGACGCCGAGTGGCTGCGCGAGCCGTCGTTCTTCGGCTGGGACGAAATCTCCACCGTCAGCTTCGACGAACCGTACGCGCAGGTGCTGCTCGATGTCGCCGGCCAGCCGCCGCGGATCGACTTTGCGGGCTCGGGCTTCGGCAGCGTGCATTAGTGCTTCATGCGTGATTGACCGGCATCAGTCCCACGGTGTCGTGCGCCGATAAAATCACCGGATGACCACGCCCCGACCCACCGACATCACCCTCCACAAGAAATCGCGCACGCTGGAAGTCGTGTTCGACTCCGGCGAACATTTCGTGCTGCCTGCCGAGTACCTGCGGGTGTACTCACCGTCCGCCGAAGTCCAGGGCCACGGCCCCGGGCAGCAGGTACTGGTCGCCGGCAAGCGCGAGGTCGGGATCATGGAACTGCAGCCGGTCGGCAATTACGCTGTCTCGCTGCACTTTACCGACGGCCACGCCACCGGCATCTATTCATGGGAGACGCTGCACGACCTCGGCAGCAACCAGGACAAGAACTGGAAGTTCTACCTCGAGGCGCTGGAAAAGAACAATCTTTCGCGTGATCCGGCGTCGCTGTACGGCCACGCGGTGCCGATGCGCGGGCCCAAACCCAAATAACCGCGGAAATAATCGCTCTTGTAGGTTGGGCTGAACGCAATGAAGCCCAACGCGAGTCACGATGTTGGGGCTTTCGCCGACAGAGCTGCCTCAACCCGGCTACGTCGAAGCCTTTGCGACCACCGCCGCATGCCTTTCAAGGCTTTCCTTCGGCCAATACATCTCGCGGTCGTAATACTCGCGCATGACTGGCACGCCTTCCGGCAGGATCACCCAAGGCTGCTTCGACGTCGTGAAGATGTGGATGTCCGGCGGGAACCGGTCTGGATCATCAAGCGTGCCAACACGCACGAAGGCAAACCTGGGGCCTGCGCCCGCGTAATGGCTCCACAGCGCGACGCGGCAATGCGGGCAACGCGCGATGTTCTGGCCCTTGCCGCTCGCCGAAGGCGTCATCACCATGTCGGGCGCGCCGTCCAGCAGTTCCACGCATTCGGTTTCGATCAGCGCATTCACCACGAACGCGCTGCCGGTTTCGCGCTGGCACCAGCGGCAGTGGCAGCAGTGCACGAACAACGGCGTGCGGGCGAGGCGATAGCGGGCGAACCGGCAATCGCACCCGCCTTCGAATTTTTCGGCGGCCGCCACGCGCGTTCCCGGACCGGCAATAGCCGTTTCCTAGAACGGGATGTCGTCGTCTTCGAAGCCAGTGTCTTGGGGTGGCGGCGCGGACTGACGCCCGCCGCCCTGCGATCCACCCGAGGGGCGCGCCTGCGATGGACGCGGGCGATAATCGCCGCCTTCGCCCCGGCCACCGCCGCCGCCCTCACCTTGGCCGCCCAGCATCTGCATTTCGTTGGCAATCACGTCGGTGGTGTAGCGCTCGACCCCGTCCTTGTCGGTGTACTTGTCGGTGCGCAGCGAACCCTCGATGTAAACCTGCCGGCCTTTCTTCAGGTATTCACCGGCGATTTCGGCAAGCCGGCCAAAAAACTTGATGCGATGCCATTCGGTGCGTTCCTGGCGCTCGCCGGTCTGCTTGTCCTTCCAGCTGTCGGTGGTGGCGATCCGGATGGTGCACATCGCCGTGCCGGACGCGCTGTAGCGCGTTTCCGGGTCCGCGCCCAGATTGCCGACCAGGATGACCTTGTTGACGCCGCGTGCCATGTGCGAATCCTCGAATGAAAACTGCCCGATCGCAGGATGCTAACAGCACACCAACGGCCCGTCTGCGGGCGCAAGCCGCGTTGCCCTGTAGGCGTTCGCCGGCGGTCTGGCACGCCGCACTATAATTGAAGGCTTGCCGCGCCTGGATGCCCATGAACCGCCCCTCGCCCGCTGCATCGCACGAACCCGCAAACGCCTTCACCGCGGCGCGCGACCTCGCCGCGCCCGACATGCGCCAAGTGGACGGGATGATCCGCCAGCGCCTGCACTCGGACGTGGTGCTGATCAACGCGATCGGCGAACACATCGTGGGCGGCGGCGGCAAGCGATTGCGTCCGATGCTGCACGTGCTGGCCGCCCGCGCGGCGGGTTACGTGGGCGATGCACACATCGAACTGGCCGCGGTCATCGAGTTCATCCACACCGCGACCTTGCTGCACGACGACGTGGTGGACGGCTCCGACCTTCGGCGCGGACGCAAGACCGCCAATGCCGCCTGGGGCAATGCGGCAAGCGTGCTGGTGGGCGACTTCCTGTATTCGCGTTCGTTCCAGATGATGGTGGAACTGGACCGGATGGAAGTGATGCGGATCCTCGCCGACACCACCAATTCCATCGCCGAAGGCGAGGTGCTGCAACTGCTCAACATCGGCAAGGCCGAAACCGACGAAGCCGCCTACATGCGCGTGATCGAGCGCAAGACCGCGGTGTTGTTCGCGGCTGCCACGCAACTGGGCGGCGTGCTGGCCGGCCTGCCCGTGGACCAGTGCCTCGCGCTGCGCCGCTACGGCATGCAGCTCGGCTGCGCGTTCCAGATCGCCGACGACCTGCTCGATTACGTTTCAGACGCCGACACGCTCGGCAAGAACATCGGCGATGATCTTGCCGAGGGCAAGCCAACGCTGCCGCTGATCTACGCGATCCAGCGCTCGACGCCGATGCAGGCCGAGATCCTGCGCAACGCGATCACCAGCCAACGCCTTGCGGCGCTGGATGTGATCGTCGCCGCGATCCGCAGCTCCGGCGCGCTGGACCGCACCCGCGCACGCGCGCAGACTCACGCCGACGCCGCGCACGCCGCGCTCGAAACGTTGCCGGCATCGAAATACCGCGATGCGCTGGCGGGGCTGGCCGATTACGCGGTGAACCGCAGCTGCTGATCGCTCTGCTTCGGAGCGGATCGTAGGGCGGGTGTACCCGCCGCCGTGGCGCGTTCGGCGGGATGCGCTGCGCGCCTCCCGCCCTACTCCTCAACTTTCACCGGCAAACGCCTCGTCCAGCCACGCGTGCATCAACGCGAATGCACGCTTCGCCACCGGGGCGTCGTACACGCAACCGGGGGGCGAATGCGACCACGGCTCGGCGAAACAATGCACCGCGCCGCCGAACGCCACGAATTGCCAGGGCGCGGGACTCTGCTGCATTTCCTTCATGAAATCGGGCGCGTCCGGCATGGTGCCGCGATCGTCGGCGCCGTTCATCGCCAGCACGCGCGCCTTGATGTTCTTGGCGAGCGCCGGATCGTCCGTGCCGAGTCCGCCATGGAAACTCACCACTGCGGCGATGTCGCTGCCGGTGCGCGCAAGATCGAGCACCGAGGTGCCGCCGAAACAGAAACCGATCGCGGCGAACCTCGTCGCATCAATCGGCGCCGCATGCCTGGCCGCCAGCGCTTTCAATTGATCGAATGCCGCCACCACCCGCTTGCGCAACAGCGGCCGGTCGGCATACAGCGGCTTGGTCGCCGCCTGCGCTTCCTTGTTGTCCTTCGGGCGCACGTCCTTGCCGTACGTGTCGCCCATGAAGATCACGTAGTCCTTGCCCGCGATCGTCTTGGCGAAGTCGATGCTGCGGGCGTTGACGCCGGTCCAGTCGGGAATCATCAGCAGGCCGGGCCGCGGCGTTTGCACCGCGTCGTCCCACACCAGCACGCCCTGCATCGCCTTGCCGTCGACCTTGTAGTCCACCGTTTGCGCGCGCATTGCGGCGTGCGCAAATGGCGTGACGCCGAACAGGAGCAACAATCCAAGCAGAGACTTGCGCATGATCATCTCCTTACCTTTCGAGGATCCAACGCTGAGGCCCTCCCCCCTTCGAGCGGAGGGATGGGTGGGATGGGTTGCATGCACGCGGCACTTCAACCATCTTCATTTCGGCCTTCCCCTTGAAGGGGAGGCGAAAGACCATTCAGGCTACGCGACGCCCTCGGCATGCGCCGACAGGAGTCGTTTCAGCGGGCCGAGCACATCCACCGCGCGCATGCCCGCGCCACGCAACATGGCCCAGCCCGGTGCCTGCCATGCAAACATCCGCTCGATTGCATCGAATGTTCGCGCGTCCAGCGTGCTCGCCGCGCGCCGTCGGCGTGCGTAGCGTCCCAATACATGCGACGCGGCGAAATCACGCCCAGCATCGCGCGCCTCGCCGAGTACCGAAGCCAACTCCGCCACATCGCGCAAGCCGAGATTCGCGCCCTGCCCGGCCAACGGATGCACCGCGTGCGCGGCGTCGCCGATCAGGACGCAACGCCCGGCCGAAAAACGTTCGGCGATTTGCAGGCGCAATGGAAACGACGCGCGCGGCGTGGTCGCGATGACGCGGCCCAGCCGAAAGTCCGACGCGAGACCCGCCGCATCGCAGAACGCCGCATCGTCCAGCGCCAGCACCTCGCGCGCACGCGTTTCCGGCAGCGACCACACGATCGAACTGCGCCCGCCCGACAACGGCAGCAACGCGATCGGTCCTTCGTGCGTGAAGCGCTGCCACGCCGTTGCTTCGTGCGCGCGTTCGCTGACGACGTGCGCGACCACGGCGCGCTGACCGTAATCGCGGCCACGCACACCGATGCCCGTCTGCTCGCGCAACGCCGAACCCGCGCCGTCGGCGATCACCAGCAACGCCGCCGACAAGACTTCTCCATTGTCGATGTCCAGCGTGATGCGTTCGTCGCGTCGCGCGAACGTGGTGACGCGCGCGGGACAGACTCGACGGACGCCGACGCCCTCCAGCGCGTTCCACAACATGCACGCGACCAGGTTGTTCTCGACGATCCAGCCGAGTTGCGCGCGGCCTTCGTGCGCGGCATCGAAGCCGAGTTCCGCACCGGACGCCGCATCCCACACGCACATGCGGCGATAGGGCGACACCCGTGCGGCTTCGATGTTGCGCCAGACACCGAGATCGTCGAGCAGGCGCGCCGACGACGGCGCCAATGCGATCACGCGCAGGTCTTCGGGTTCGGCCCCCTGCCAGGCTTTCGGTTCGCGCGCTTCCAGCAACGCGACGGCAAAGCCGCGGCGCGCCAACGCCAGCGCGCAGGCCGCGCCGACCATGCCGCCGCCGGCAATCGCGATGTCGAGCGCGGGCCGGCGCGCGTTCACGGCCCGGCGTCCAACGCGGCCGCGGGCGGGATGCCGCGAAAACCCATGCCCTGGTGCGCGACCGCACGCCGTAGCGGCGGGATGCCGTCCAGCGCCAGCAACGCCAGCGAGCGCAGTGGCGCCAGCGCGGGTTGTGCGAGGCATCCCAGCGCGATCAGCCCGTGACTGAAAGCCAGCACGCCCTCGCGATCGGGTGCGCGGCGCGCGGCGTATTCGCCCAGCAGTGCAGGCGTGCCCGGGTCGCCGGCGCCACCAACAAGTTCGGCGAGCGTCAAGGCATCGCGCAAACCGAGGTTGAACCCCTGCGCGCCGATCGGGTGCACGGTCTGAGCGGCATTGCCAACCAGCACCACACGCGGCGCGGTGAGCGCGTCCGCGAGCACGCGGCGGATGCGGTGCGGGAAACGTTTGCCCGGCCGCGACAATGCACCGAGCTTCCAGCCGAAGCGCTGCTGCGCCAACGCCACGAATGCAGCGTCGTCCATCATCGCGACCTCGTCGTGACGATCGGCCGAAACCGTCAGCACCAGCCCGCGCCGCTGCCCCGGCAACGGCAGCAATGCGACGGGGCCGTCGTCGGTGAAACGTTCGAAGGCGCACTCGGGGATGTCGCGTTCGCACGCGACCGTGCAGACGAACAGGCACTGGTAATAATCGTGGTGCTGCGCACCGATGCCGGCCTGCGCGCGCACCAGCGAATCGCTGCCGTCGGCGCCGACCACCAGCCGCGCTTCGATGTCGTGTTCGCCATCGGCCACGGTGACGCGTGCACGCCAGCCAGCATCGACCGGCGTCAATGAAACCAGCTTCGCGGGCGCGAGACGCCGCACGTGCGTGCACGCCCCGAGTTGCCGCTGCAGCGCCGCGCCCAGCACACGTCCCGGCACCACGCGTCCCAGGGCATCGACACCCGCTTCGTCGGCGCTCATGCGCAGCCGACCGAATTCGCCGGCACGGCTGACCTCGACGCGGCGAATCGTGCCCGCAGCCGCTTCGAGTTGTGGCCACACGCCGAGATGGCGCAACGCGTTCACCGACGCACGCGCGAGTACCAGATTGCGATCGTCGTCGGACGTGCCCGTTTCGCCCGTGACGACACGCGGCGGCGTGGCTTCCAGCAGGATCGCGTTTCGCCCGGCAGCATCCAGTGCCAGCGCGAGGCTCGCGCCTACCAGTCCACCGCCCACGATCAGGATGTCGGTGCGTTCCGTCATTCAAGGAATGATAGCCGGTTGATGCGGGTCAGCCCGCGGCGTTGGTTGTTTGCGCTAAGCTTTACCACTAAACGCAACGAGGATGGATTCCATGTCGCAGCCCGCCCACTCTCCGCAATCGGCCCTGCTTTCCCCCGGCACGCTGGTGCTGTGCGGGATGGTCGCGTTCACCATCGTGTACCGCCTGCTGGTGCACTACGCGGCCGGCGCGATGCCATGGAACTTCACGCCGGTGGAAGCGATGGCCCTGTTCGGCGGCGCGTATTTCGTCGACCGCAGACTGGCGCTCGCAGTGCCGTTGGTCGCGTTGTTCCTCGGCGACTGCTTCATCGGCTTCTACGGTTGGATGATGCCGGTGGTGTACGGATGCGTGGTGCTCACCGCGTTCGCGGGCTTCAGCCTGCGCGGCCGCGTGCGTTTCCTGAACACCGCGATCGCGGCCGTGGCCAGCGCGACCGGCTTCTACCTCGTCACCAATTTCGCCGTATGGCTGGGTGGCACGATGTATCCGCACACTGCGGCGGGCCTGATGACGTCGTTCGTCGCCGGCTGGCCGTTCTATCAGTACGGCAGTCTGCCTGGCACGCTGATGTGGACCGCACTGCTGTTCGGCGGCTTCGCCCTGCTCGGCCGCCGCTGGAATGTGCTGCGGGTGACCGCGGCGCATTGACGGCCGCATTGATCGCATTGCCGTGGGCAACCGTTTATCGAAGATCTACACCCGGACGGGCGACGACGGGACAACCGGACTCGGTGACGGTTCGCGCACGCCCAAGGATTCCGCGCGCGTCGAGGCCTACGGCACCGTCGACGAACTGAATTCCACGCTCGGCGTGTTGCTCGCCTGCGACGGCGTGCCCGACGACATCCGCGAATGGCTGGTGCGGATCCAGCACGCGCTGTTCGACCTCGGCGGCGAGTTGTGCGTGCCCGGCATGGCGTTGATCCACGACGCCGACGTCACCGTGCTGGAACAAACGCTCGATCACTACAATGAAGACCTGCCGCGGCTCAAGGAATTCATCCTGCCGGGCGGCGGCATGGCGGCCGCGCAATGCCACGTCGCGCGGACCGTGTGCCGGCGCGCCGAACGCCGGGTGGTCGCGCTGGCGCGAAACGAAAGCGTGCGCGCGGAAGTGGTGCATTATCTCAACCGGCTGTCGGACCTGCTGTTCGTGCTGTGTCGCGTGCTGGCACGCGCGAGCGGACACGGTGAGGTGTTGTGGCAGCACGAGCGGCGCAAGCACGCCGGGAAATGACCGCGGCGGAGGCGCTCGCGTTCGTAGAGCGGCATGGCGTCGTGCTCGAATCTGCGCACCACGTGCGGATTGCTTCGCTCGCCGAAGAAATCGCGGGTGGACCACTACGGGGGAGTTGGTGGTCGCATCCCAACGGGCACGCAATCTTCGCGGCCACGCGCGCGGTGCGCACCTCGCCGGACGTGCTCGTCTGCCGCCTCATCGCCGGAAAGGTCAGCTTCGTACACGCGCGCCTGTGGCCCGCGCTCGTGCGCATTTCCGGCCGGCTGCCGCGAAGTGGGCTCGCCCGCCTGCGCGAACGCCACACCGAACGCGGCACGCATCGTGTCGACACGGTGCCGTTTCCGGATTGGGTGCCTGCGCCGGTGCTGGCGGCGGCCAGGCATCTCGACGAACCCGCTGCATGTGCTTCGTTGGCTGTCGTGCTGGATCGCGCCCATGGTTAGCACGCGTTTAGCGATCTACACGCACCCGGCGTGTTCGGGCCACGACCCCGGCACGGGCCACCCCGAATCGGCGGCGCGGCTCCGCGCCGTCCTGCAGGCACTGTATGACCCGCGTCTTGCAACGCTGCAGCGCATCGAAGCGCCGCGCGCAACACGCGAACAGTTGGAACGCGTGCACGATTCCGCATACGTGGAACGCATCGTCGCGAGCGCGCCCGCCGAAGGGCAGGCGCGCCTCGATCCCGACACCGTGATGTCACCCGGTTCGCTGGAGGCCGCCTTGCGCGCGGCGGGTGCCGTGTGTGCCGCGACCGATGCCGTGCTGGCCAATGAAACCAAGCGCGCCTTCTGCGCGGTGCGCCCGCCGGGCCATCATGCGACGCGCGATCAGGCCATGGGCTTTTGCCTGTTCAACAATGTCGCGATCGCCGCCGCCCACGCGCTGGCGGTCCATGACGTTCGACGCATCGCGATCGTCGATTTCGACGTCCACCACGGCAACGGCACCCAGGATATTTTCCAGCACGACACGCGGATGATGTACGCCTCCAGCCACCAGATGCCGCTGTACCCGGGCACCGGCGCGGCCGACGAACATGGCGACGGCAACATCGTCAACGCGCCGCTTGCATCGGGCGCGGGGTCGATCGAATTCCGCGCGGCGTGGGAAAAACGGTTGTTGCCCGAGATCGACCTGTTCCGGCCGCAACTGCTTCTGATCTCGGCCGGATTCGACGCGCATGCGCGCGACCCGCTGGCCGAACTGCAACTCGTGGCCGACGATTACACGTGGATCACGCAGCGGCTATGTGAACTCGCCGACCGCCACGCCGACGGTCGGATCGTCTCGACGCTCGAAGGTGGTTACGACGTTGTCGCGCTGCGCGAATGCACCGCGGCGCATGTTGTGACATTGGCGGCGGGCGCCTGAGTCGAGCCGCGCCGCGAGGCCGCGCGGTCCTGGACAAAATTTGGGCGGCCCGGGCGGATCCTTTATGAGTGCTCCCGCGCGCGATTCCTTCGAGGATTGCCAGGCGATGCTCCATGAGCTCATACTTCTCGACATCCAACAAATACGCGCTGGGAGGAGATGCTAGGCACCCATGGTCTCCGCCGTACGCAGCGAATTGAGCAACGCATAGCCATCAGGCCACGGGCCAAAGCCGCTTGAAGCGTTGATGTGCCCCGCAGATTGCAGCGTCACAAACCGACTGCCCCATGCCTCCGCATACGTGCGAGCTTGCGCCAAGCTCACATAACGATCGTCGCAGCTTGCCACGACGATTGATGGAAAGGGGGACAAGTGAAGCGGCACGGGGCCAAATCCAACAGGGCCAAATGGATAGTTCGGGTTGTTCGGGTCGCTCGGTGCAACGAGAAGAGCGCCACGAATGAGCTGCTGCCGGCTTCACAGACACCGAGTTTAGGTGTCATGATGAAACCGATGGTATCAAACGGCCAAGAGCGGCCGTTCAACATCTGCAACTGCATGTCGCAAAGCTGACGTTCAAGATGTGCGGCGCACCGCAACTTCCTGGCGGTACCTCCGCCGTCAACACGCATCAGTGACGAGCTGCCCTCGGTGCAGACGCAAGATGCGGGGTCCAGAGTTGGCCCGTCGACGCCGTGCTCGTCTGCGCGGGCAACGAGGTGGCTGTGCTCGCTGATGTCGCGCCCACCGGGGGCGCCGCACCGCTGCGCATGCCCGCAGGGGCCGCCGCGCCCGGCACTGCCGCCGTGAACGCAATCTTCGCCAGTTGTTCGGGCGCGCGGTCGAGTTCGCGCAGGAATGGCAGCCAGCGCGGGTCCTGCCTCGCGGTGATTCGGCGCAGGATCATGGCGTTGGCTTCCCGGCCGCGGCAATCACGTCAGCGAGCTGCTGCTGGACGGCCGGGATCGTGTCCATCTTCGTTTCGGTGAGGCTCAACTGGTAAGTCAGGGCGGGCAGCAGGCCGGGCGTGGCGCGCAGGCTCGCGGCGGCGCGTGCGATGTCCCCGGCCGGAACGTCGATATGACAGGTTTTCGGCAGTCGGGTGACGATACGGTTGCCCACGATTTCAATGCCATCGCCACACGATGCCTTGACGGCGTTCTGGATCGCATACGACAGGATGCTGCGCACCAGTTCACGATACGGCGCCTGTGCTTTGATCGTGGACGCTTGCGACCAGTCATAGCTGTAGTAGCTGATCAACATGGCACGCAATCTGGCGTTGCGGATGAGATCGATCGCGCCGGTCGATTTCATTTCATCAAACGTTGCGCGGGTGCTTTGCGTGGTCAGGATCTGGCTCGCCTGGTAGGCGCTGGCTACCCACGTTGCCGGATCGACAGAGCCCGGTGACTCCAAGCCCTTTATCGCGGTCCTGGCGTAGTCGGCAACAACCTGCTGATAGTCCATATACGTTTTCAGGTTGATCCGTTCGCCGTCGAGATCACCGCGCAATTGCTGAAGCAGCACATCGGCGCGTTGCTGCTCGGCATGCGCCGTGGCCCCCTCCTGCGCTTGCAAGCCGATGAATACGCCGAGTACGACGATCAGCAGTTCGACGGCGACTGCCGTCCAGTCCTGGCGACGGAAGTTTGCGGTGAGGCGGCGCAGGATCATGGTTTGTTTCCGGATGGCGTCGCGTTGATGGAGCTGCTGGCGGCGGCTGGGGCGGGTCTGGCGGAAAGCGCGGATAGTGACGCCGGATCCGGCAAGCCGAATTTCGCCGCCACGAGATCGATGCCTTGCAGCAACGCAAATGCCGCGACGATGTACGCCAGCGCCCATTGCACCAGCTTGCGTTGCTTGAGGCGCACGATGAATGCAGTCACGACGCGGCTCCGCTTGCTGCCGCAACGGGAATTACCGCGGGTCTGTATTTCGCATACTGCTTCAGCAATGCCTGAAAACGCGGATCGTGTCGGATCGGATCCCAGGACGGATCGAGCCACAACAACGCGGGCGAGCTGTAGATCCAGCTGAAGTTGGTCGCGTATGTCTGGACGAGCAGTGGCACGGCCAGGTCCGCGCGTCCCGCCCTGGCGTACAACTGGGCGTTGCTCACGATGATGCCGGGGGTGAAGAATCGATCGCCGGAGCGGCTGGCGACCGACTGCGAGGTGGCGATGGCGGCGAACGCGGCGCGGGTCTGGCCCAGACCCAGCTCGGCCTCGGCGATGTGATTCCAGACAAAGGCCTGCTTGATCGGAGCGCCGGCAAGCAAGGACAGGCGCGCGCGCGATTGCGCCAGGGCTTGCGCAAAAAGAGCGCGCGCTTGCGGGGCATCGCCTGCCAGTTGATGCAGATGGGCTTCCAGCAACGGCTTGGGTCCAACCTGATAATTGAAGGCGGCCGGCGTATCCAGGGTGTCCGTGATCAGCGCCAGCGCTTCCCGGTACTTGCGCTGGTAGGTCAGTAATTGCGCGCGCCACCAGCGCAATTGCGGGTCATCGCCTTGCGCCGCGGCCAAGGCGCGCGCCACATCGCCGTCGCTCGCCAGGATATTGACGGAATCGTCGAGCTTCGTCTGCACGTTTTCCGGGTCGAAATCGAGCGCCCGCTGGAACAACGGCGCGGCCTGCGCGTACCGCGACACCACCGCGAAGGTTTCGCCGAGCGAATTGAGCAAGCTGATATTGCGCGGATCGAGCTCAAGCGCCCGCGTCAATGCAGCGATCGCCGCCGCAAAGTCTCCTTGTCGGCGCAACACGAAACCCTTCCCGCTCAACGCATCTACGTCATTGGGGCGCAAGGCAAGCGCTGCATCGAATGCCTGCAGCGCCTTGACGAAATCGCCACGGCCCCAGTAAGCGCTGTAACCGATCGCCACCTGCGCGGCAACCAGGCGAGGCTGCTGCGCCAGCGCCTGCTCTGCCTGCGCCTGGGCGTCGGCGATGAGCCGGCGGATGTCGCCCTCGCCGCTTCCGAACCACACCGCGCCGCTCTCGGCAAAGGAAAGCCGCGCCCGTGCGAGTGCGAAGCCGGAATCCTTCGCCAGCGCCTGTCGGTAAATCGGGATCGCGCGGCGGAAGGACGTGGGATCGTGGTCCGTGTTGCCCTGATTGGCGAAATATTCGGCGCGCAGGAACAAGTCGTTCGCCGCGGCATCGCTGCTCATCGCGGTGGCAAGCTGCGCGGTCTCTTTCGGCGTCAATTTCGCCTGCAGCGCATCGGCCACTTTCTGTGCGACTTCGCCCTCGACACCGAAAATGTTGTCCAGCGTGCGCGTGTAACTTTCGGCCCAGACATGGCTGTCGCTGCTTGCATTGATCAACTGCACGTTGATCAGGACCTGATTGCCCGCTTTCTGCACGCTCCCTTCCAGGATCGACGCCACGCCCAGTTGCTGCGCGATGACTTTCAAGTTGTCCGGATGGCTTTCGTATTTCGCGGTCGAAGTGCGCGAGATCACCTTGAGGTCGCCGATATCCGCGAGCTTGGTCAGGATCAGGTCCTGCATGCCGTCGGCGAAGTAGGCGTTGTCCTTGTCCTGGCTCAGGTTCTCGAACGGCAGTACCGCGATGGATTTGGCGGGGATCGGTTGCGCAGCAATGGAGGACGCAGGGATCACACGCGGCTTCGCAGCACTGACAACAGCCGCCGTTGAAGCCGCAGACGGGGTGGCAACGGACACAGTGGACGCCTTGTCATGCGCCGCTGGCGCGACCAGCCTGCCGCGTTCTGCATGCCACCACCCTGCGCCCGCCAGGAAGGCGATCAGCGCGCCGATCAGACCGACGACGAGGACGGCGCGGTGCGAGCGGCTGGATGGCTGCACGTCTGCGCTGTCTTGCACATCGGTCAGTACGATGCCCTGCGGCGTGGCGTCGAACGCCCACGCCAGCACCAGCGCAATCGGGAAGCCGATCAGGATCAGCAGCACGATCGCCTGATCAATCCAATCCGGCAAATGAAAGATCGGGAAAACCTGCGTGACGACCTGGATCAGCAGCCACCCGACAATGGCATACGCCGCCGCCACGCGATAAACGTGGCGGCGCTTCAGCTCACGCCAGAATCCCCTACTGGCCATACCGTCACGCCTGGGAGCGAAAGCGCGTCATCCATGCCCGTTCCGCGACGGCATTGTGGCATGGGCGGGGCGTCAGGCGTGGAGGCGGCGCGACATCGGCGGCCATGGGCCAGAGGGGCGCGCCGCAACGAAGCCGCTTTGCAAAAGCAGCGGGATGCTGCGGCGACGCCGGGCAGCCCATGTCACCCTACTAATGTGTGACATCACGTGCTCAACGGTTCCAGGAACTTCCGTGCAGCCGCGAACTGGCCATCCCGAAACCAGTTGTTCGCGACCGGCTGCTTGGGGTCGATAGTGACGGTTGCTCTCATCGTTTCCGGGGCAATCGGAATACTGGCCTCGAAGACATTGTCGAACGGGTTGCCGGTCGCATCGCCTGTTTGGAACAGGTGGTGCTCTGTGCACTCGATCGTCTCGGCGTAGGAACGCCGGCCTCGTAGATCGAGCCGCATCGCGACCTCGACGTAGCGGTCCGTTGTGCGGTACCTCTGCGGTCGTACGCAGTGGAGCCCGAGGTCCGCAAAGGGCTTCTCTCCTATATCGAGGACCTACGGAAACACGCCCCGTTCCTGCTCTACGATTAGATCCCTCCACCCGATCCTTAGCCGTCTCTTGAACGACGCACTGCTGATTGAATCAACCATTGCGCCGTCTTGCTAACGCACCGCACCGCCGCATCATCCTTGGACGGGCGCACCCACAGGCCACTTGCCCGCTTTGAGTCGCAAGCTCCGTGCCCGCACGCAACGACCGACGCGCTGAACCTCAAGCGCAGGAACCCTGGGTCAGTATCCACCTCGTGGATGGCCACCGGATGGTGAACCGAC
>Ga0105238_10001156_pt1 | contig 26656 bp, 23 predicted proteins | sample KBSC34metaG_FD_81526 | JGI IMG/M metagenome (GOLD analysis project Ga0105238, IMG submission 81526) | Corn rhizosphere microbial communities from Kellogg Biological Station, Michigan, USA - KBS C3-4 metaG | ecosystem: Host-associated > Plants > Roots > Rhizosphere > Soil | place: Michigan, USA...
GTCCCCAAGACGAGGCCGGCGGCGATCGTACCGCTGAGCAGCTTATTGAAGGGCATCGCTCTCAGCCTCCGGATTGGCGACGGTGACCTGCACCATTTCGACCGCGTTGCGCGCCAGGCCCTCCGGGTTCCAGTTCGGGGTCATCGATTGGGTCTGGCCCGATAGCGATGTGCAGCGCGACATCAGCACCATCTTCCCCACCGTCGGCTTGGCAATGCGCGCCTCCCACTGGCGGAAGCCGTATTTGCCGGTGTCCCTGCCCAGCTTGGCCGGCGCCCATGTCAGCCCCCCGTCGCTGGAGAAGTCCACGCGGGCGACGCCGTTGTCGCCCCCCATGGCGATGCCGCGCACGATCGCCGGCTTGTCCGGCACCAGCTTTTCGCCGTTGGTGACATTGGTGATGAAAGAGCGCGGAACCATGCGCGAAACCGGAACCGAGTCGAAGCTCATGGAGCCGGGCGCGGCGTCGGCATTACGGTTGTTCGGCACCCGCTCGGCGCTTGCCATCCAGTAATTCTGGTCGGGCGACGACAGCGCCTCGATGTCGGTCAGCGCCTTGATCCAGTAATTGCCGTACCAGCCGGGCACGACGAGCCGCAGCGGAAACCCGTTCAGCATCGGCATCGGCGCGCCGTTCATCGCGAACGCGACGATCACTTCGCCGTTCATGGCGTGGGCGAGATCGAGGGACTTCATATATTCGGGCGCACCGGGCACCAGGTTCGACTGGCCCTTGAAGCGAAGCTGAACAGTGCCGGGCCTGATCCCGGCCATGGTCAAGATGTCTCTCAGCTGCACGCCGGTCCATCTGGCGTTGCCCATGCCGCCGTGGCCCCACTGCACGCCGGGAACGCGAGGCTGGAACAGGCCGCGCGAATTGCCGGGATCCTGGTCGATGGCGGTGATCTCCACCTTCTTCATCGCCTTGAGGTCGGCCAGCGAGAGCGACAGCGGGCGGACGACATTGCCACGTACCGTCAGCCGGAAGGACTGCGTGTTGATCGCCGCGGGCACGGTGCCGGAATGCCATTCGACATAGAAGCGGTCATTGGGGGTGATGACGTTCTTGTCGAACACCGCCATCTCCGTCTCCAGCACCGGCGGGCGCGTGGACTGGAGGATCATCCGCCCCTTCTGCGGAAAAGCCTTGGTCAATGGGCGGTCGCGCGGCGGCCCGGCAAGCGGCAGGGTCGCCGCGGTGGGCTCTGCTTCGGGCGGCGGCGCGGGGGCCTCCTCAGGCGCGGCCGCGGTTGCGTCCGGCGGGGGCAGATCGCCGCCCGCTGGCGGCGCACCCGCGGCGGGAGGCGCGCCGGCCGGCGGCGCGGCGGGGCCTACCGGCGTGGGCGCGGTTGCCTGGGTCTTGGGCGGGGGCGACTTGGTCGGGTCCTGGGCCCAGGCCGGCCAGCCTGCCCCGATCAATCCGACAGCGGCGGCCTGGCCAAGAAAACGCCTGCGCGACGAAAGACTTACCGGCATTGAACGCGAACCCTGACCCGACCCCTGTTTGCAATCCACAGTGGCAGATCGATTACAGCCGGACAAGCATCGGATTGGCGGTATTTCGATGGCACGGTTCCGCCCAGCGCATGGGCGACGAGCGGTTGACGAGTTAACGTCGGCGCCACGCACAGTTCCGGAGAACGCCGATGCCCCGCCGCCTGACCTGGTATTTCGACGTGATCTCGCCCTATGCCTATCTGCAGACGGGCGACCTGCACCGCCTGCCGGCAGATACCGAGATTACGGCCAAGCCGGTGCTGTTCGCCGGCCTGCTCAACCATTGGGGCCAGAAGGGGCCGGCGGAAATCCCGGCCAAGCGGCTGCACACCTATCGCCAATGCGCCTGGATGGCGGCCGAGCGCGGCCTGCCTTTCCGCATGCCGCCGGCCCATCCGTTCAATCCGCTCGCGGCGCTGCGGCTGCTGTGTGCCCTGGGGCCGACGGTCGAACAGGCCAAGATCGCGACGCACGTGGTGTTCGGCGAAGGCCAGGATCCGTCGACACTGGACGGCCTCATGGCGCTGGGCCGGGCGCTGGGCGTCGACGATCCGGCCGGGCTCGCCGCCGGCGACGCAGCCAAGGCCAAACTGCGCGCCAATACGGACGAGGCCATCGCCAGGACCGTCTGGGGCGTTCCGACCTTCGAGGCCGGTGGCGAGCTGTTCTGGGGCGCCGACAGTTTTCCGATGCTGCTCGATTTCCTCGGCAATCCCAGCCTGTTCGAAAGCGGGGAAATGCGCCGCCATGGCGCGCTGCCGATGGGCGCGGTCAGGAAGGCCTGATCGCGCCGAGCGAACCGCTCGGCTTTCGGCGCGTTATCGCAGCATCGATCCCTTACCGAAGGTGTTTTCCATGCCCGCGAAATCCAAAGCCCAGCAGCAGGCCGCCGGCGCCGCCCTCTCAGCCAAACGCGGCGACCGCCCGAAGAACTCGCTCAAGGGCGCCTCCAAGCAGATGGCCCAGTCGATGAGCGAGGCCGAGCTCGAGCGCATGGCCTCGACCAAGCAGAAGGGCAAGCCGAAGCACGTATCGAAGTCGTAGCGGTCACCCCACCGCGTACGCCGCGTCGTCGGCGACGCTGGTCGCATCGCGATAGCGGCCCATGCTGTGCGGCCATTGGGTGACGATGCGGCCGGAGGGGTGGCGGTAATAGTCGCGGCAGGCGCCGCTGTTCCAGACCGCGACGGCATCGAGATCGTCCTGAAGTGTCCGATTGAAGGCCTGCATCGCCTCCGGCTTCACGTCGATCCAGGCCAGACGTTCCCGATCCATCCGCTGGATATGGCGCAGCGCGTACTCCACCTGGCATTCGATCTGGAAGATGATCGAGCCGTTATTTGTGTTCGGCCCATAGAGCATGAACAGGTTGGGAAAGCCCGAGACGGTGATGCCGAGATAGGCCTCCGGCGCCTCGGCCCAGGCATCCTGCAGACTGCGCCCGCCGCGGCCGGCGATCGGAATGGCGGAGAGGAAGCGCATCGTATCGAAGCCGGTCGCCAGGATGATCGTGTCGACTTTGCGCGCCGTGCCGTCGGCGGCCACCACCGCGTCCGACGTCACCTTGGCGATCGGGTCGGTGATCAGATGCACGTTGGGCCGGTTGAAGGTGGGGTAGAAATCGTTCGAGATGATCGGCCGCTTGCCGCCGAACGGGTAGTCGGGGGTCAGCTTGCGCCGGGTCTCCGGATCCTGCACCGCCTCGAGGTTCTTCAGGCAGACCGCCCGGGAGTCCGCCAGGGTCGCCGGGTCGTCCAGCGTCTGGATGGCGTCGATCCAGCCCCAGATCGTCGCCCGCTCCTGCGCCGCAGCCGACGGATCGGCGCGGAAGCGAGCCTGCTGCTCGGGCGTATAGGCGTCGTCGCGCGGGCGGACCCAATTGGGCGTGCGCTGATAGACGTCGAGCCGGCCGACCTTAGGCGCGATCTTCGGGATGAACTGCGTGGCGCTGGCGGCACTGCCGATCACCGCCACCGCCTCCCCGGCCAGGTCGTGATCGTAGTCCCAGCGGGCGGAATGGAATTGGGTGCCGGCGAACAGATCGAGGCCGGGGATGTTAGGCATCACCGGCATGTTGAAGAGGCCGACCGCGCCGATAAGCACGTCGAAGACGAAGCTCTCTCCCGTCGCAGCAGTCACATGCCATTCCGACCGGTCGTCATGCCAGCGGGCGGATTCGACCCTTGTGTTCAGGCGGATATGGCCGCCGACGCCGAAGCGCTCGACCACCTCCTCCAGATAGGTCAGGACCTCGGGCTGGGTGCCGTAGGGCTGAGGCCATTCCTGGCGGGTGGCGAAGGAGAAGGAATAGAGGTGCGAGGGCACATCGCAGGCGCAGCCGGGATAGGAATTGTGCCACCAGGTGCCGCCGATGCCCGGCGCCTGCTCCAGGATGGTGAAATCGCCGTAGCCCGATTGCTTCAGCCTGATCCCGGCGCAAATCCCACCCGGACCGGCGCCGATGATTCCGACGCGCATCGTTCTTCCCCGACAGTTCGATTGTTCCGCCGATGGCAGCGGAAGCAGGCGGTCGAGTCAACCGGGATTTCGGATCAGGCAGCGATCCGCCAGCGCGACGGCGCGGTGCCGGTCCACTGCTTGAAGGCGCGGCGGAAGCAGGTCGTGTCGGAAAAGCCCAGCCGGGCGGCGACGGTCTGGATGCGTTCGCCGCGGGCCAGCAGCTCCTCTGCCAGCTGCCGCCGGCAGGATTCCTTGATCTGGCCTATCGAAGTCGCCTCTTCCCCCAGCCGGCGCCGGAAGGTGGCGCTCGACAGGCCGAAGGCCCCGGCAAGGTCGGGGATGGTGGGCAGCGCCGCCCGGTTCAAAAGCGCGCTGTACATGATCTTGCGGACATGGTCGGAAATGCGGCTGGTCCGGTAATCCGGCGGCATGATGTCGAGCGGAAAGGTTTCCAGCAGCCGCTCAAGCTCCGGATAGGAACGCACCACGGGGCGGTCCAATATCTCCCGGTCGACACGGAAGCGGTTGCGGTCGCCGTCCAGCCGGACCGGCACCTGGAAGAAGTCCATGAAGATGTCCTTCTCGAACGACGCGCCATAGGCCATCTGCACCTCGCGCACGGCGATCTGCTCTCCGATCAGCCAGCCGTAGAACTGGTGGAACGACGACAGGCCGACGAGATCGGACAGGAAGGCGGCGCTGTTCTTCTGGACCCGTCGCGTGGCCATCGCGAAATCGGCGAAGCCGTCGCCGTAATCGAGGCTGAGCCGGATACCGCGATCCAGCATGTCGAAGAATTCGACCGAGCGGACGATCGCCTCGGCCAAGGTCGCGCAATTGATGATGCAATAATAGAGCATCCGCGTTTCGTTGAGCTCCATCGACAGCCGCCCGCTGCGCTGGGTGGCATGGGCTTCCAGCGTGAGGATGCATTCGCGGTAGACCGCCGAGAACTGCTCGCGCGGCAGGGTCCGCACGCGACCCTGCTCGAAATCGTCGAAGACGAAGGGCAGGCCGGCGCCTCTCAGGATCGTGTCGGCATCGGTCCCGATCTCCTGCACCTTCAGCAGCAGATGCGCCGCCGCATAGGCCGGGATGTTCTTGGGCGCGGGACGGGCATTGACGAACAGCATGGGTCAGGCGGCCGGATAAAGTACGGGGTTGAGCAGAAAGCGCACGCTCTTTGAGCAATTATGCCGTTCCGCGACTGTCTGCAAAGGATAAAGCTGTACCCAACGAACCAAGCAAATCCATGAAGGGAGACGGTGGCTATGGCGGGGAAGCATCGCATCGTCAGGACCGCGCTCTGCGCGAGCGCGGCCGTGGCGGCATTAACCGTGGGTGCCGGCCGGGCCGGCGCCCAGGCGCAGGCCCAGGGGCAGGCGACGACCGGACAACTCGAGGAAATCGTCGTCACCGCGCGCAAGACGGAAGAGAAGCTGCAGACGACGCCGGTTTCGGTCTCCGCCTTCTCGTCGGCGATGCTGGAGCGGCAGAACATCGTGACGGTGGAGCGAATCAGCAATTTCGCGCCCAATGTCGAGATCACGCAGGCCGCCGGCACGGGCTCGGCCGCCGAGGTCTATATCCGCGGCATCGGCCAGGCCGATTACGAGCTGTATATCGATCCGCCGGTCTCCATGTATGTCGACGGGGTGCTGATCGCCCGGCCGGTCGAGGTTCTGCTCGATCTGGTCGACCTGGACCGGATCGACGTACTGCGCGGCCCCCAGGGCACGCTGTTCGGCCGCAACACGACGGGCGGCGCGATCAACGTCTTCACCAAGGGGCCCAGCAACGACTTCGGCATCCAGCAGAAGCTGGGCTATGGCAGCGACAACGAATTCGTGTCGCGCACGGTCATCAATACCGGCGAGATCGGCGATACCGGGCTCAAGGCCAAGTTCGCCTATTCGCATCACCAGCGCGACGGGTGGATCCGTAACCTGAACATCGATCCCGACCACGATCCGGGCAAGCTGGATACGGACGGGCTCTGGTTCGACCTGCACGGCGATATCGGCGAGCAGTTCAGCTTCGACCTGCGGGAGGATTATACCGAGATCTACAGTCAGCCGATCGTCTCGGAGATGACGGTCACAACCCCCGCCATCGCTCAGTATTTCGGCCAGTCGCCGAAATATGGCGGCGATCCGTTCCAGGTCAGCCCGAACTACCAGGACACTGTCCGACTGCCGAACAATCAGCTGCCCGATCAGCGCGACCAGCTGGTCGGCCATGCGCTGACGCTGAACTACGACGTCAACGATGCGCTACGCTTCAAGGATATCCTTGCCTACCGGTCGGTAGCGATGAACGAACATCCGTCACAGGGGGCGGGCAACCTGAAGGGGCTGTTGTTCAACCCGGCCACCAACAGCGTCGGTATCGGCAACGTGAATCCGTTCTACACGATCTTCATCCACGACCGGCAATGGCAGGTATCCAACGAATTCCAGCTGTCGGGCACAATCGACCGCTGGCGCTATGTCGGCGGCCTCTATTATTTCGAGGAAAGCGGGTCGGGGAAGAACCGGAACTTCTTCACCTTCGTCACCCCGCCCGTGGGCTTCAACCTGACCACGGACCGCATCTACGGCCTGGACTCCCATTCCTACGCCGCATTCGGCCAGACCTCCTATACGCCGCCGATCCTGAACGACCAGGCTGAGATAACCTTCGGCCTGCGTTACACGCGGGACGAGAAGACGCTCAGCGAATCCACCTACACCAATTTTGCGCTGAACGGCTCGCAGAACCTGGCCAACAACTGGCACAATCTGAGCTGGCTCACGACGCTGAAATATCAGTGGACCGACACGCTGATGACCTATTTCACCGCGTCGACCGGCTACAAGTCCGGCGGCTACAATCCGGGCGCGCTGCAAGGGCCGTACAATCCCGAGCGCGCCCAGGTCTACGAGGCGGGCCTCAAGTCGGAATGGTTCGACCGTCACCTGCGGGTGAATGCATCGGTCTTCCAGACGGATTACGACGACGCCCAGATCAACCAGTTCGTGATCCTGCCCGGCGGCACCGAGGCGACGATCGTCACCAATGCCGGCAAGGCGACCTATCGCGGCGGCGAGCTGGAGGTCACCGCGGTGCTGGGCGACGGCTGGGAGGTCGACACCAACTTCGGCTATGTCGACCCGCAATATGACGTCTATCTGTCGCTGGACCCGGTCACGGGCAAGCAGGTGAACGTCGCCGACCAGGCGCGTTTCCCCTATGTCTCCAAAACGTCGGTCGGGCTGGGCATCCAGTATGCGTTCCCGCCGATGGACTGGGGCGACCTGACCGCACGGGTGGACTATGCCTATAAGAGTCCGCGCGTCTTCTTCCCGCTGAACAGCCTGAACCCGTTCAACGACGCGGTGGCATCCGGCCCCTATCATGACGTGTCGGTGCACGTGACCCTGGAGCATATCCCGGTCGGCGACTGGACCAACGATTTGAAGCTCGAATTCTGGGGCACCAACCTGCTCGACCGGCATGAGCGGATCGCCGGCATCGATTTCGGCGCGCTGGGCTTCGGCACGGACACCTATAACCGTCCGATCGCGCTGGGCTTCAATATCACCGCCGATTTCGGCGCCCCGGCCTCCGAGCCGGCCGCCGCCCCTGCCGCCTATACCCCGCCCCCGATACAGGCGCCCGCGGCGCCGCACAGCTATCTGGTGTTCTTCGACTTCAACAAGTCGGACCTGACATCGCAGGCGCAGCAGATCGTCGACCAGGCGGCATCGAATGCCGGCCCGGCACATGTGACCAGGCTGACGGTCACCGGCCACACCGACACGGTGGGTTCGGACGCCTATAATATGCGCCTCAGCCGCAGGCGGGCGGAATCGGTCGCGGCGCGGCTGGAGAAGGACGGCATTGCGTCCAGCGAGATCGAGATCGTCGCCAAAGGCAAGCGGGACCTGTTGGTTCCGACCGCGGACGGGGTGCGCGAGCCGCAGAACCGCCGCGTGCAGATCGTCTATTCCGGCAATGCCGGCTCATAAGGAGACAGCGCATGGACGCCCTGGACTATTTCGCCATCCAGAACCTGATCCACCGCTATGCCGACCTTCTGGATCGCGGCAAGATCGACGAGGTGGGCGCGCTGTTCGACCATGCCGACGTCTATATGCCGGGGGAACCCGAGCCATGGTCGCGCGCCGGGCAGAACAAGATGGCGGAGATCTTCCGGCAATGGACCCGCTTCTTCCCCGAAGCGGACGGCCGGCCGCGCACGCGGCACGTCACCACCAACCTGATCATCGAGGAAGATGGATCGAACCGGGCCAAGACCCAGTCCTATGTCATCGTCTTCCAGTCGGTGGGCGACGACTTCCCGATCCAGCCGATCATCGGTGGCACCTACAACGACAGGTTCGAGAAGGTGGACGGCAAGTGGCGCTTCACCGAGCGGCGCGAGGAGATGTCCCTGTTCGGCGACCTGCGCAACCACCTGCTGCAAGCCTACGCCGGCCCGACCTGAACGGAGCACGATCATGAGCTGGGATCTGGAAACGGATATCGCGGTGCTGGGCTGCGGCGCAGCCGGCTCGGCGGCGGCGATCGAGGGGCACGATCGGGGCGCGCAGGTCGTGATCCTGGAAAAGATGCCGCCTGCCAAGGCCGGCGGCAACACGCGCGTCTCCGGCGGCATCTGGTTCAACAACCGCGACCCCAAGCGGGCGGAAGTCTATCTTGAGAGCCTCGCCGGCGGGTTCAAGCTGCCCAAGGCGGTCGTCAGAACCTGGGCCGAGGAAACGGCGGCCAACACCGCCTGGCTGAAAGGGCTGGGCGCGGAGGTGGGGCCGCATGCCGACTACACGCCGGAATATCCCGAGCTGGACGGCAGCGACGCCTATGGCGGCTATATGGGCATCGGCGGGAATATCGGGAACGCGCTGCTGTTCAACTTCCTGCAATCGGCGATCCGGCAGCGCGGCATCGAGATCCTGTACGAGACGCCCGGCCAGGAGCTGATCACCGAGAACGGCCGGGTCGTCGGCGTGCAGGCCGTGCGCGCCGGCAAGCCGTTCCGCGTGCGGGCACGGCGCGGCGTGGTGCTGGGCACCGGCGGGTTCGAGAACAATCCGGAGATGGTGGCCGATTATCTCGGCATGGCCAACCCGCCGATCTGGGGCAGCCCCGCCTCCACCGGCGACGGGCACAGGATGGCGATGAAGGCCGGCGCCGATCTGTGGCACATGGACAATATGATGGCGATCGTCGGCCTGCGCACGCCGGATTTCCATGCCGCCTTCGCGACGATGGGGTTGGTGGGCGAGAAGGGATATATCTATGTCGGTCAGGACGGGTCCCGTTTCGTCGACGAGGATGTGCAGACCCGCCACGGCCATGCGCTGATCCATGGCCGGTATGAGCTCTATCCGCACCTGCCCTTGTTCGTCGTGTTCGACGAGCGCACCCGCAAGGCCGGCCCCTTGGTGCCCAAGCCCGAATATATGCCGGTCGGCTGGAACACGGTGATCGAGAAATATGTGTGGAGCGACGACAACCGGGCCGAGATCGACAAAGGCTGGATCGTCAAGGCCGACACCCTGGCCGAGTTGGAGCGCAAGCTGGGTATCAAGGCAGGCGGGCTGGAGAAATCCGTCGCGCTCTATAACCGCTATTGCGCCGGCGGAGAGGATGAGCAGTTCGGACGAAACCCGGCGACCCTGGTGCCGCTGGAGCAGGCGCCCTACTACGCCTTTGCTTCAGGTCCGATACTGGCCTGGAGCAATGGCGGCCCGCGCCGCAACGAGCATGCCCAGGTGCTGAACCTGGCGGGCGAGCCGATCGCCGGCCTCTATGCCGCCGGCACGGCGAGCTCGACCTACAGCTGGTGCAAGGACGGCGGTTTCCATATCGCCGACGCCCTGGCCTTCGGCCGCGTCGCCGCCCGGCATGCGGCCCGGACGTCGAACTGAAAATTCGGCGATTCAGCCCTTGATGACGTGCTCGGGATCGGCGAACACTCCGACCGGTTTACCGCAAATTAGGCCTATTCCTTTGTTCTAAAATAATAGATAGGTTATAGCGTTCATGGGCCGTGCGCCGGGTGGGATTTTTCATGGACAGACTGTGGAAGTCTGTTGTTTGACATCATCTCATATCGGTTTCCGGCCAGGAACACATGTTCGTTTGAAAACAAACAAAAATAAAAATCCATTGCCCGCGCATAATTGCGGACCGGAGAAGATATGCAGGACCTGGTTACCGACACGCTGGCTTCGAAGCGATTCCCAGCCGCAAGCAGAATGAATTCCCTTCCGCGCCTGGTTGCCGACTATGCGAAGGCGATCCGCACGGATCACGCGCCCGTCACCGCCGGCAGCGCAATGACGAAATCGGCCATGCCGAGGCGTTCGTCCGCACGCGCGACCCCGGCAGCGGGAATCGAGCTGGACCGCGTCTATACCGGCCCGATGGTAATTTCGGGCACGTTGTCGGCCGACAACGGCCAGAACGGCAACTGGTCGGGAACGCTGAAGGCGACCCTGTACGTCACCGTGGATGCCGCCGGCAACGGAACGGGATACGAGCATTTCAGCGGGGATATCACGCTCCATGTCGGGGACAAAAGCTCGTCGTCCCTCCTGCAATTCGACACGCCGACCTTTTCGCTGAAGAACGGAAACTTCGATTATCCGTCGGGATTTTTCAGTTACGAAGGCCTGTCTTTTACCCTGGATGTAAAAGGCTCGTTCCAGGGAGCGCAGCAGACCATCTCGGAGCACCTGTCCCTTCCCTTTGTGGGATCCGTCAATGGGGTCGGTGTGTCGGGATCGCTGCACGGCGATTCCCTTGTGAAGACCCCTCCGCTGACGATCGCCGGTTCTCAGCCATCGCAGTCATCCTATGCGGCGTCGCAAGTGATGCCGTTCGAAAACACCATCGTTTCCGACTTGAGCGGCACTACGGTGACGGCGACCGTGACCTTGTCGAAAGCAACGAACGGCACGCTGACCAACCTGGCGGGCGGCACGTACAACCGGAAGACGGGCGTCTACACGATCAGCGGGTCGGGGGACGTCGTTGCCGGCGCCATCGAGGGCCTGACATTCGTATCGGCCGGCAATCTCGGTTCGGCCGGCCATGCCGTGACGACCGGCTTTACGCTCAAGGTGACCGACGGCGCCGGGGCGACCCGCAGCGTCGGGACCAGCGTGTCGACGCGCGATCCCCTCTCCATCGGCGGAATATTGCCGCGCGTGTCCACCACCGGCATCAAGGCGGTCAATCCGTTCCACGCGGTGACGATCGGCGATTCCAATGGTGCTGAGACCGACACGATCAGAATCGTCCTGTCCGACCCCAGCAACGGCACCCTGAAGAACCTGTCGGGCGGCATCTATAACAAGAAGACCGGCGCCTATTTGCTTCATGCATCCGCCGCCAATGCCATGAGCGCGTTGCGGGCATTGGAGTTCGATCCGACCAAATCGTCGGCTTCGGGTGTCGTGACGACATTCACGATCACTGTGACAAACTCCGCCGGGGCGTTCATCACCAACGCCAGAACGACGGTCACCGCCAAGTCGGCGGCGGGCGTAACGGCACATGCCGGAACGGCTCTGTTCAGCCAGTATGTCGCGCTGGGCCTGCATGGCGCGAACGATAAGGCGGCCGCCCTATCGGCCCGCCATGAACCGCAGGCTCATCCGCTTTCCGAGCTCGCCGTCAGCCACAGGTAGGCCGTAATCGGCATTCGGTACTGTAAACTCGGTAGGATTACTTAAAGTCCTACCGAGTATTCATAAACTTTCAGAAGATAAATCCCCGGATTCAAGACTCCTGAAACCCCTCGGCATTAGAGGTCCAGGGCCGATCCGCCGCGCCAATGCGCCGGACGGCACCGCAGGACCATTCGCCAAGGAGTTTAGGTGTCATGAGCAAACCCAGCGCGGCGGGGGTCAAGGATACATCCCTCGCACTTCTGAAGCCGGAGCAGGCCCGCGAGAACCTGCATCTGCTGCTACTCGCCAATCCCAATTATTTCGGCAATCTGAAGGGCAGCAAGCTAAAGCCGATCCTGAAGATCATCGGCGACACGGCCTATGAGAGGCTGGGCTGCGTCGGCTATTCGGCGGCGCTGAAGCGGCTGGAAGCCGTCGTGGCCATCAATCAGGTGTCCGGCTATTCGGGCGGCCTGTGCACGAACGGCTCGCAGGAATATGTCCGCTTCTACCTGTCGTTCGACAATGGCGCGACCTGGCAGGACCAGGGCGTCTCCAGCTTCACCGTGCATGACCTGCCCGGCGCCAAGCCGCTGGAATACAGCGTCGCCCTGCCGGTCGCGATTCCGGAATATCTCTGCTTCTTCGAGAACCTGCCCAAGGTACGGGCGATCCTGTCCTGGAACTACGATCCGCCGGCCAATACGCCCGGCTTCGTGCCGGTCTGGGGCAATATCGTCGAGGCGACGATCCAGATTCCGGGCACGCATTTCATCATCTTCAAGGACCTGCTGGCCGAGGCGAAGCTGAAGCTGCCGGAAACCCTGGGCACGATGATCGACGTCAACCAGACGATCGCCACCACCCCGCCGAAGACGCCGACTCTGCGCGAGCTGGCCGCCGCCTATCGTGGCAAACCTGTCATGCCGCACCGGCTGTTCTATCCCGAAGTCGCCAAGCTGGGCGCCCTGTCGGCCGAACTCGCCGCCAAGCACCCGATCGCCGACCTGGGTATCGACCTGGCATCGATCATCGGGGAAATCCTGGCCACCAGCGGCGACACGACGTTCGAGCAGCTGGGCTGCGTCGGTCTCGACACGAACCGCAGCGCGCTCAACGCCGTGGTCAAGGTGAAGGCGCCCTATGGCTTCGGCGGCGGCGCCTGCACCACGGGCAGCACGGAATATGTCGCCTTCTGGGTCGATTGGGGCGCGGGCTTCGACTATGTCGGCACGGCCACGATCAACACCCATGACATCGCCGGCATCCCGGCAGATGGGCTGGAATATGCGGTTGGGCTGCCGGTGAACCTCGCGGCCCATGCGCAGCAGTGCCAGAAGGGGCCGAAGACCGCGACGGTCCGGGCGATCCTGTCCTGGGGCTCACCGCCCCCGCCGGCAAACCCGAACTACGTCCCGGTCTGGGGCAACCGGGTGGATGCGCTGGTGCAGGTCCCGCCCGGCGAGATCTTCGTGCCCGGCACGCCTGACATCGCCATCATCGGCGGCATCGGCGTGGCCTCGATCGACACGGCGGGCATGACCGCCAAGCCGGGTTGCACCCTGCCCAACGCACTGTTCGCGCTGACCGGCAGCTATGCCGATCCGTGGGTCCATAGCCGCCAATGCCCGTTCGGCGGCCAGATCGTCATCCAGGGCGCCCCTTCGGTCGGCAGCAAGTACCGCGTCTGGGTGCAGAAGGGCGGTACGCCTGGCCAGACCCTGCTGTCGGACCCGATCTTCACCACCGACTGGCTGGGCAACGGCACCTGGCGCAACCCGGATGCCGACGGCTTCTTCACCTATCTGGATTCCAGCCAGAACATCGATGATGTGCTGGCCTATTGGTATTCCTCGGGTGACGACCAGTGGCATGTCTGGCTGGAGATCGCGGATACGGCCGGCAACGTCTTCGGATCGACCCCGCCCTATCTGATCCAGCTGGACAACAGCGCCCCCGCCGCCGAGATCCATATCGACAGCGGCGGCGACTGCAAGCAGTTCGGCCTGGGCACCACGATCGGCGGGCATTTCGTGGCGCGGGACATCCATTTCGGCGCCTTCAGCCTGACCACGACACCGGCCTCGCTGATACCTCCGCCGAACGAACCGGCCACCGCGACGCCGTCGACCGTGCAGACGGCCACGGCACCGGGCGATGCATGGACCTTGAGCACCGCCGGCATGGTCCCCTGCGGCTACGTCGTCGAGCTGTGGGTCTATGACAACACGATCGTGGGCTCGAGCCCGGGATCGCATAACGCGGCCTATGCCGATGTCGGCTTCTGCCTGATCGACAAGGCCTGACCTCGGGGTCCGGGTCGGGGCGCGAAACGCCCCGGCCCGGCTCTGCCTTTTCCCGGACGCCGACAATGTCTCCGACCGAATTCCTGATCAATTTCGCGCTCGCGGCATTCGCCGTGTGGCGCGTCGCCCATATGCTGGTGCATGAGGACGGGCCTAGGCGCCTCATCGCCCAGCTTCGCGCGCTCGTCGCCGGAACCGAGCTCGGCCGGGCGCTGGAGTGCGTGGGCTGCATGAGCCTGTGGCTGGCCCTGCCCGCCTCGGTCTGGGTATCGCGGCGTTTTTCCGAATCCATCCCCACCTGGCTCGCCCTGTCGGGCGCGGCCTTCCTGCTCGAGCGTATCGGCGGCGAACCGCTGATCGTCGAGCGTTTCATCCCACATGAAGGAGTATCGAACGATGAGTTGCTGCGGGCAGAGAACGACGATCCCGGCCGGGACAGTCAGAACGATACGTGACAGCCGGCGCCCGACGACGCCGGGCACGCGCACCGTCACCGTGCGTTATCGCGGGACCGAGGCGGTGATCGTTCAGGGCACGGGCACCGGACGCCGCTACGGCTTTTCCGGCGGCAGCCCGGTGCAGATGGTGGACGCAAGAGACGCCGCCGCGCTGCTGCGCAGCGGCCTGTTCCGCTGATCTATTTGGCCGAAGGACGCGGGGCCGGCCTTGCCGGCTTCTCGTCCAGGACCTGCGAGACTTCGCTGAACGACTTGGTCAGCAGCTCGCCGACGCCCTGGGCGAACTTGACCTTCACCTTGCCCACCTTCGCCGCCTGCTCGGGCGTCAGATGATCCTCGACGCCATGGGGCAGCGGCAGGTCGAACTGGTTCGGCGGGCAGTCGGGAGCAACGATGAGCGGCGAAGTATGTCTCGACATGATTTCCCTCCGGAATAAATCCTGTGGCGCGTTTAAATATAACAAAAATACGCTGCACTGCGGGATCGGATCATAGCAAAATCAGATTAGCGGTCAATTATTTCGAATTATAACCCCAAAGCGATCGTTAATATTTTAGGAAAATCTACTTATATCCAGAGGCGACACTGAAATACTCAACGATCATTCGCAGGACGGCGCATTGAAGAACGCCACGTCAGGGATCCCGCCGGTCATCCGCCTTCAACCCGGCGCCGACCCAGGCTTCCTCGCCGCCGCGATACCAGGAGACGTTGCGATAGCCGAGCGATAGCACGGCAAGAGCCGCGTTGTAGCCGTTCCAGTCGAACACGCTGCTGCCCATGACGACGATCCGGCGGGACCGGTCGCCGTCGGTGAGGCGGACGATCTCCCGTTCCAGCTCGGCCTGGCCCTCGGCCGATGGGAAGGCGGCATTGACCCAGGACGCGCCTGGGATCACCGCCGCGCCGCAGCCGACATCGATCACGACCGGCGCCGGCCCCTTGCGCACCGCGTCCGAGAGCGCGGCGGTCGCAATGGTCTGCGCCCCGGGCACGGACATGGCGGTGGTGTCGAAATCGCCCGTGGACCTGGGTTCGGCCGAGGCAGCGACATGCTCATCGATGGTCTCGTCGGCAAAAGCCGGCATGCCTGCGGCCTTGAGACCGTCGAAGGCGGTGCGGAACGCCGGCAGCGCTCCCTCGGCCTTGGTGAAATAGGTGGTGAGGCGCCAGACGCTGCGATGCGACCAACGGCCGGCATAGGCGGCGTACCGGGCCTTGGCCTCCTGAAGCTGTCCTCCCGCGCCGTGGGCGGCGATCAGCCCGATCTCGTTCCACTCCATGCGCGAGAGACTGTCACTGGAGCCGGCGGCGTCCGGGTCGGCCGCCTTCGATTTGCTGAGCCAGTCGATCGCCTCGGGATATTTCCCGAGCATCAGATAGACGAGGCCGAGCTGGTTGTAGCGGACCCGGTTGTTGGGGTTCTGCGGATCAACCCTGAGAATATCCAGGATGAGCCGTTCGGCCTCGTCGGGGTGGCCGAGATTGGCGGCGCACAGCGCCAGGCCGCCGCGCGCATCGACATCGTTGGGATCGAAGGTGAGCGCGGTCTGGTAGGTGGCGGCAGCCTCGCGGCACTGGCCCTCCAGCCGCTGCAGGAAGCCTTTGACCACCAGCATGCGCGCATTCTGGGGGGCAAGCTCGATCCCGCGGGCAATCAGCTTGCGGGCGTTCGCCACATCCTCCGCGTCGGTCGGATCGTCGTAGTCGCGGGCTTTCTTGAGCAGGCACCAGGCCAGTTCGCTGAGCGCGTCGACGAAATCGGGCTGCAGCGCGATCGCCTTTTCCAGCTGCGCCTGGGCCTGGGTCAGGTCCTTCAGCGTGTTGGCGCGATCCAGGGTCGAGCGCGCCCGCATGAACAGGTCGAGCGCGTCGGGATTGTCCGGCCGGTCGTGGACCGAGCGGTTGCCCTCGATCTGGATGAGGTTGAAATTGAGCGCGCTGGCGATCCGCCGGACGATCGCCATCTGCGTGTCGCCCAACTGGCTGCGCGGCGATTCGAACCGCTCTGCCCACAGCTGGGCCCCGCTCTGCGTGTCGACCAGCCTGGCATTCGTATAGATGCGGTCGGCGCTGTGCCGCAGGCTGCCGTCGAGCAGGTAGCGCACGCCGAGCTCGGCGCCGATCTGCTCGGCGCCCACATTGCGCGTCTTGTAGACGTCGGCCGAGGATCGAGCGATCACCACGCTGCCCGGAATGTGCGACAGGTCGGTGGTCAGGTCGTCGGTGACCGCGTCGGCGAGATAGTCCTCCTCATGGTCGTTGCTGAGATTGCGGAACGGCAGGACCGCAATCGACAGGCGCGGGGCCGCGCCGACCGTCGCCGGACCAGGCTTCGGCGCCAGGAAGTACGGGCGGCTGAAGAACACGACTGTAAGCACGGCGGCGGCGACGACGACGATGCCGGCCGGGACGATCCAGCGCGGCCGCCCTTTGGCGACAGTGGGCGGAACCTCACTCGGGATGGCCACGACCGGCGCGGCCTCCGCGATCTGGCCGGTAAAGCGGTAGCCCCGGCCGGAGACGGTGACGATCCAGGGCGGCGCGCCCTCCTCCACCGCCAGGATGCGGCGCAGCGCGGAGATCTGGACGGCGAGGTTGTTGTCCTCGACGAAGGTGCCGGCCCAGACCCGGTCCATGATCTCGTCCTTCGCCACCACCCGGTCGCGATGCTCAATCAGCAGTTGGAGGATATCGAAGGCGCGGGAACTGATGGCGACCGGCACGCCGTCTTTCGCAAGCACGCGGGCCGTCGGATCGAGCCTGTAAGGGCCGAAGCTGAAGAGCCGCGCCGATGCACCGCTGGGCGGTGCGTCGCCGGCTTGTCGATCAGCCAATTCCATAGTGTCGGCCCGCCCGATCTCGTTTCGCGTCGGCAGACATCGGCGCAATCCCCGAGCCGATCATCGGCGCCCGCACTATCGCGAACCGTGGCGGAAATCGCCTCGGCCAGGGCTGAATTTAGAAAATTTCAGAAAATAAATCCACGGATTTCAAGACCTTTAACCTCCTCCCGCCCCATCGTCGGCTCGTCTTTGACATGCGGCCCGGCACCCGATTTCGGTACCCGGCCTAGCGATTGGAGCGATTCGTGCGAGTACAGCCTCATATCGTCGTCGATTACGATTTCCAGGCCCACATGGGCCGCGAGCGCGCCCTGGGCGGCGTGGAACGCGCAATGCGCGAGCTGGCGGCCAATATGATACGTGTCGTGCAGGGCACCGGGCGGCCCGAGATGATCGGCCCGCAGGCCCAGGCGCTGGTCTTCGCGATGGATGCCCATCGCAGCATCGCGGGCCGCGCCCTCTCCGCCGATGAAGTCACCAGCGTGCTGGATGTCGTGGCCAGGACCGAGCGCAGCGCGCTATTGAGCCTCGTGCACGCGCCGGATATGCAGGCGACACAGAACCTGATCGCCGGCGCGATGTCAGGCGCGTCCCGTCTCCACGACGCAAGCAGCCATACGCCGCGCGGCTTCGGCCGCCGCCTGACGGAGGACGATTATTGCGAGGGGAATTTCGCGGCCGGCTGAAGATCGGCGGCAGCCGTCAGGCCAGCAGGCCCTCGCCGCGATGCGGCCCATGCCATGCCGCGCCATCCGGGATGTTCAGTCGTTCCCGCACGGTCTCCAGCGGCAGCGGCAGCAGTTCCTCATAGCGCTGCAGCACCAGCGACGCCGTGCGGCGGCCGCGCCTGTAAGCCTGCCAGACCTCGCGGATGCGGGCGACCCGCATGACGACGCTGAGGCCCATAAAGAGCGGGATCGGGCGGTAGTCCAGCCCCTGGGCATAGGAAAAGGCGACGATCGCAGCCTCGCCGCGCGGCTGCGTGGCATAGCCCGAGAGGATATGCCAGAGATCGTGCAGGACCGTCAGCCGGTCGCTGAACCACTGGCGGGCCGGGTCTAGCCTGGCATAGTCGCGCGACATGTTGCGCTGCGCCTCGACCAGGGCCATCGAATTGATCCCGGCGCCGATGCAAACGTCGGCGAAAATGCGGCCCAGCGTTCCCTCCGGCAGCTTCGCCAAAGTCTGATGGTCGGTCAGGATGCGCGGCAGGTCGGGCCGCTCCGCCAGCAGCCGCCGTCCTTCCGGTGTCTTACGGAATTTCTGGAACAGCCGCTCCTCGCACATGCCGCCCATCGCATCGACGACCGAATAGGTGGCGTCGAGTACGTTGCCCTGCTGCAGGACGAGAGCGCGGAATGCCTGGCCCGTGCGGCGCCACTGCACCGGCCGGGATGGAACCGGGCTCTTCTCGGCAAAGTCGGCCGCTCCGATCGTCGCACTCGCCTGCATCGTCAATCCTCCCCTTTTTCAGCGTCGTCAGGGCGTCCAAGCACGCCATAGAACAGAACGGTCATCATGGTGCGGATATGCCGCTCGATGCCCTCTTCCGAAAACGGATCGGGCCCGCCGATCTTCCGGGCCAGCGCGGCCTGGGTGAAAAAGGCGGTGGCGCCGGCGGCGGTGAGCAGCGCGACGCTGGCCAGGTTCAGGTCACGCGCCTCGATCTGCGTCGTTTCCTCGAACCGGGCGAGACCCGGCCCCAGGGACGGGACGATGTAGCGCTCGGCGATATAGTCGAGGCGAGGGCCGCCGACCGCGCCTTCATGTTCCATGATGCGCTGGATGGCGGGCGCACGCGCAATCACCTCCAGGAACCGACGCAGGCCGACTTTCATCTTCTCCAGATCGGTCAGCCCGCCCAGATCATCGAGCCGCCACGTGTCGTTGACCCGGCTCAACCCGTGATCGATGGCGGCCCGCCACAGCGCGTCCTTCGAGCCGAAATAATGATGAACCAGATTGTGGCTGACGCCGATCTGGCGGTTCAGCTCCCGCACCGACACGCCGTCATAGCCGCGCTGGGCGAAGGCTTCGAGCGCAGCCTCCAGGATCGTTTCCTGGACCGCCACCGCGTCCCCCGCGACCTTCGTCCCGCTCTCCGCCACGGCGCTTTTGCGAGCCGTCATCCATGCCTCCGAGAATCCACTTGTCACATGTCAAGGAATCGCTTGACAGCTGTCAAGGCCAAATTGTAGCACTTGTCACCTGTCAAGCGAGCGGCCGGTGCCGTAACGCGAAGCATAGCACTGGGGAGGATTACATGGCGTCGTCACGTCCGCTTGAGGGCAAGGTTGTCTTGGTCACCGGCGCCAGCCGGGGTATCGGCAGAGGTATCGCGGTCGAGCTGGCCGCCGCCGGCGCCATCACCTACGTCACGGCACGCACCGTCACGCCGCAGCCCGGGCTGTTCGGCACGTTGCAGGAAGCGGTGGCGGAAGCCGCCGCGCTGGGCGGCACGATCACCGCGATCGCCTGCGACCACGCGGACGACGCGGCCGTCAGGCGGGTGTTCGACCGGATCGAGGCCGAACATGGCCGCCTGGACCTGCTGGTCAACAACGCCACGGCGATGGAGGACTATCACGACTCCATCGGCAAGCCGTTCTGGGAACTGTCGCCCGCGGTCTGGGACAGCACGATGAATGTCGGGCTGCGCTCCGCCTTCATCGCATCGCAGATGGCGGCGCCGCTGATGGTGCGGCAGGGCAAGGGCATGATCGTCAACGTGTCGTCGATCGGCTGCGAGGAATACTTGCTGTCGACCCCCTATGGCGCGTGCAAGGCGGCGCTCAACAAGTTGACCCACGACACGGCGATCGAGTTGACGCCGCATAACGTGGTCGTGACGTCGATCTGGCCGGGCCTGGTCAAGAGCGAGCCGATGCTGGCCGTGTCCAATGCCACGCCGGACGGCCGGATGGAGCTGATGGGCGTCGATCTGTGCGTCGCGGAAACGCCGCGCTTCTCAGGCCGGGCAGTGCTCGCCATTTTCACCGATCCCAACCCGATGCGCTATGCCGGCCAGTACCTGATCTGCGCCGAGCTGGCCCACCGGTACGGTTTCACAGACCTCGACGGCAACATGCCGCCGGTCGTGCGCACGAATGCGGACGTCTTCGCCGGCCTGGACGAGATCCCGCCGCTCTATGCTGGCCTTTACATGGCGACGCTGAGGGCGGGCGAGGTTCCGGGATCGAAGCTGGGCATCCGCCTGGAGCGAGGCGAAGACGGAAAGCTGCGCACGGCGGCCCTTGGCTGACGGGCAATTTGCGAGGTGACGGGCGCCGGATGACGGGCGATCCACGCCTGAAAACCAAAGCGCCCGCAATGACCGGATGCATCCGCGAAACGGAACGTCCAACAGGGAGGAAACCATGTCTGCACGTTTGACGACGGCGCTATGCGCCACCGCTGCGATGTTTGTCTTGGGCTCGGGCGCCCGACAGGCGGCGGCACAGTCCGATCAGCCCGCGGCCGACGCCGCCAAGGGGATGGAGGAGATCGTCGTCACCGCGCGGCGCCGGGAAGAGCGGCTGCAGACGGTGCCGATCGCCATCACCGCCTTCACCCAGGCCGAGCTTGAGAAGAAGCACGTCGAGGAGCTGCGGGACCTGTCGAAAGTGGTTCCGTCGCTCGCGATCAGCCAGACCTTGTCGGACCCCAACGCCTTCTTCTCGGGCCAGGTCAGGCTGCGCGGCCTCGCGGGCACGGAAATCTATTTCGCCGACGTGCCGCTCAGCAGCACCGATTCCAATCCCGCCACCGGCCTGACCCACGGCCTGTCCCCGGGGTTCTTCTACGACAATGATACGACGGAGGTCGACAAAGGCGCGCAGGGCACCCTGTTCGGGCGGCCGTCGATCGGCGGCCTGATCTCTATCCAGCCGAAGCGGCCGACCAACAATCTGGAGGGCTATCTTCAGACCACGTTCGGCAACTACGGCGACAAGGAGGTCGAGGGCGCGATCAATGTGCCGGTCGTCCCCGACAAGCTGCTGGTGCGCATCGCCGGCCAGATGCAGAAGCGCGACGGCTACACCCTGAACCTGCAGGACGGTTCGTATCTGGACGACCGGGACTATTACGCCTGGCGCGTCGGCGTGACCTTGAGGCCGACGGACGATTTCGAGAACTACCTGCTCTATGACGGCTATTGGCAGGATTCGCACGGCGCCTCCAACATGCTGGCGCGGATCAACCCGAATTTCCCGCTGACCGGCCTTTCCGCCAGCTTCCAGCCGGTGCCGCTCAATTCGCCTTCATGCCTCTATACCGTGACCCTCGCCGAGACCGGCCCGGGCGCGCCGCCCGGCGGCTGCGGCATCTTCCATATCGGGGCCTTCCCGACCCTGCCGGGCCTCCTGGCCCAGCAGCAGGCGCTGGGGCCGCGGACAATCCTGGGCCGGCCGTCGAGCGAAATCGGCAAGGACTATTTCTACGGCTTCACCGACATCGCGACCTGGGACATCGCCGACAATCTGTCGCTCAAGAACATCGCCGCGGCGCGGGTGTTCAAGCAGCTGAGCGTCGACGATTTCAGCTCGATCGGCGTGCCGCTGGCCATCTTCGGCTTCCCCGGCAACAATCACGGCTGGAACAACAACGAGGTCCAGTACACCGAAGAGCTTCAGCTGTCGGGCAAGGCGCTGAACGACCGGCTGGACTGGCGGGTTGGCGGTTTCCTGCTGTTCGACCACCCGCTGGGCGACACGACCATCGTGCTGGACGGGCTGGGCTCGACCATCTTCAACCACTATCGCGAAAGCTCGCGCAGCCAGGCGGTCTTCGCCCATGCGATCTACGATCTGTCCGATTGGGTGCCCAACCTGCGGTTCACCGCCGGTTACCGCTATACCTGGGACTTCGACTCCCTGTCCGAGCGCTCGACGACGCCGAACGACGTAGTTACACGCACGCCCGGCGGCGTCGCCACCGACTGCAACGTGCCCCTGCACGACAATAACTGCCTCAGCCAGGCGAACGGCCATTTCAGCTCGTTCGGCTGGAATCTGGGCCTCGATTACCAGCTGACGCCGCAGACCCTGCTCTATGTCCGCGCCGGCAATGCCTATCGCCCTGGCGGCTCAGTCCTGGCGGTGCCGGCGCCCTACAACAAGTACCAGCCCGAGCATGTGACCGACGTCGAGCTGGGTGTGAAGACCGATTATGAGGTGCTGGGCGTGCGCGGCCGCACCAACGCCGACATCTATCACACCGACTACAAGGCCATTCAGGTTTCGATCGTCCAGAACATCCCGAGCCAGGTTCCGGGCGGGGTGCCGTCGGTGGCAACAATCACGGCCAACGCCGCCAGCGCCTATCTGGAGGGCGCTGAGATCGAGCAGGTCTTCAACCTGCCCCTCGGCTTCGACCTGGCGGCGCAGGGATCGTATATCTATACGCATTACGACAGCTATCCGCAGGCCTTCGGCCAGGTGGGATCGCCGCCCTTCCAGTACATCCCGCTGTTCCAGTTCTCGGTCACACCGACCTATCACGTGCCGATCGACCCGGCCTGGGGTGAGATGTCGGCCTCGATCTCGTGGTCCTGGTATGGCCATCAATCGACCAGCCCGCTGGCGAACGAGCCGCTGAACTATCAGGCTCATTATCAGAATTTCGACATACGGGCGGACTGGACGAATATCATGGGGCAGCCGTTCGATCTCGGCTTCTTCATGACCAACGCCACCGACAATCTGCATGTCGTCGGCGTCATTCCGCTCCAGACCACGGCGGGGTTCAGCTCGGTCGCCTACAACCCGCCCTGGATGTTCGGCTTTTCGCTGAAATACCGGTTCGAGCCTGGAACGGAAGAGGCGGCCCCGGCGGCACCCTATACGCCACCCGCACCGCAAGCGGTGGCTCCGGCGCCGAAGAGCTATCTGGTGTTCTTCGACTTCAACAAGTCGGACCTGACCAGCCAGGCGCAGCAGATCGTGGACCAGGCGGCGACCAATGCCGGCCCGGCCAAGGTCACGCGCCTCACCGTCACCGGGCACACGGACACTGTCGGCTCCGATGCCTACAACATGCGCCTCTCCCGCCGCCGTGCGGAATCGGTTGCGGCACGGCTTGAGAAGGACGGCATCCCATCATCCGAGATCGAGATCGTGGCCAAGGGCAAGCGGGACCTGCTGGTGCCCACCGCCGACGGCGTGAAAGAGCCGCAGAACCGGCGCGTCCAGATCGTCTATGATGGCGGCATGAACTCATGAGATCGGGGAGGAACAGATGCGCGGATTGAAGGGCAAGGTCGCGGTCATCGCCGGCGCGGCGGCCGGCATCGGCAAGGCGACCGCGATCAGGCTGGGCGAGGAAGGCACGCATCTGGTCCTGGGCGACATCAATGTCGCCGGGATCGACGCGGTGGCGGCAACGGTGAACGCCGCCGGCGGCAAGGCGGTCGCGGCGCATTGCGACATCGCCGACGATGCCTCGGTCAAGGCGCTGGTCGATCTGACGGTGAAGACCTATGGCGGGCTGGATTTCATGCACGCCAACGCCGCCGACCTGAAGGTCGTGCTGTCCGACACGACCGCGGTCGATGTGGCGCTCGAGGTGTTCGACCGCACGATCGCGGTCAATCTGCGCGGCCATCTTCTGTGCACCCGCCACGCCATCCCCGAGATGCTGAAGCGCGGTGGCGGCGCCATCGTCTACACCTCGTCGGCCGCGTCCTATGCCGGTGAGCCCGAGCGCGTGTCCTATGCTGTCTCCAAATCCGGCATCAACGCGCTGATGCGCCATGTCGCCTCGCGCTGGGGCAAGGAAGGCATCCGCGCCAACGCGATCGCCCCGGGCGTGGTGATCACCGAAGCCACCGCCACGGGCATTCCGGAGGAGATGAAGCAGATGGTCCTGGCGATGAGCCGCAGCACACGCCTCGGCGAGCCCCGCGATATCGCCGCGATGGTGGCGATGCTGCTCTCGGACGACGGCGAATGGATCAACGGCCAGGTGATCGCCGTCGATGGCGGGGTGTTCCTGCGGCCCTGACCGGGCGGGATAGAACCACCCCATTGCCCCCGCCCGTCCCTTGAGCTTCAATCGGCGCCCCTCGACAAGGAGCGCCGCCATGTATCGGCTTCACGACAATATGTCCTCGGGCAACGGGTACAAGGTCCGGCTGCTGCTGACCCAGCTCGGCATTCCGTTCGAGCGTCTCGAGTACGATGTCGACAAGGCGGAGACGCGGACACCGGAGTTCCTGGCGATCAATTCGAACGGGCGGATTCCTGTGCTGGAAATCGCGCCGGGGCGATTCCTGCCTGAGTCCAACGCCATCCTCTGCTATCTGGCGGAGGATACGCATTTCATGCCGGCCGATAGGCTGCAGCGGGCGCATGTCATGCAGTGGCTGTTCTTCGAGCAGTACAACCACGAGCCCAACGTCGCGACCGTCCGCTTCTGGATCACCCACAAGGTCGAGATGACCGAGTTCCGCAAGATCGCCCTGCCGGTCAAGCGCAAGGACGGTGTCGCCGCGCTGGGCGTGATGGAGCAGCACCTGACCGGGCGCGACTGGTTCGTCGGCACCGCCTATTCGATCGCCGACATCGCGCTCTATGCCTACACCCATGTGGCGCCGGAAGGCGGCTTCGATCTCGGCCCCTTCCCCGCCATCCGCACCTGGATGGGCAGGGTCGCGGCCGAGCCCAATCACGTGCCGATCACCGACGCGAATGTCGGCGGGCTGCGCTGATCGATGCTGCTTCCCATCCCGAACGTCCTGACCCCGGCGCAGGTCGCCGAATGCCGAGATGTGCTCAACAAGGCCGACTGGGCCGATGGCCGGGCCACCGCCGGCTATCAGTCGGCCAAGGTCAAGAACAATCGGCAGCTGCCTGAAACCCATGCGACCGCGCGGCGGCTGGGCGACATGATCCTGGCGGCGCTGGACCGCAATCCCCTGTTCATGTCGGCCGCCCTGCCGACGAAGGTCGTGCCGCCTTTGTTCAACCGCTATGAGGGCGGGGAGACCTACGGCAACCATATCGACGGCGCGATCCGTCCGATCGCCGGCACGCCGCACCGTGTCCGCACCGACCTGTCGGCGACTTTGTTCCTGACCGATCCCGCCGATTACGACGGCGGTGAGCTGATGATCGAGGACACGTTCGGCACGCAGCGGGTAAAGCTCAAGGCGGGCGACATGATCCTCTATCCCGGCACCAGCCTGCACCGGGTGGAGCCGGTGACGCGCGGGGTGCGGCTGGCGGCCTTTTTCTGGATCCAGAGCATGATCCGTGACGACGGTCAGCGGAAGATGCTATTCGACCTGGACACCGCGATCCAGCAACTGGCGCGGACCGCGCCCGACCAGGGGCCGGTGATGGCCGTGACCAACGTCTATCACAACCTGCTGCGCCAATGGGCCGATACGTAAGCATTTAGGGAATGGGGAAGCCGATATGAAACTCGCACGCTGCGCCCGGAACGGCGCGATCTTCTGGGGTGTCGTCGACAAGGCCGGAACCTCGGTGCGGCGGATTTCCGGTACCCCGGCCGACTGGGCCCCGGCGGTGACCGCGGGCGGCGGCGAGGGTGCGCTCCATTTCACCGGCGACAGCGTCGCGCTGGCCGATGTCCATCTGCTGCCGCCGATCGAGCCGACGAACCAGATCTTCGTCGTCGGCGCCAATTACCTGAAGCACCTGCAGGAACTGAAGATGGAGCCGCCCAAGGCGCCCATCGCCTTCCTGAAATCCGGCCGGGCGATCATCGGCGCCCATGACGACATGCACCATTCGCCATTGACCCAGCAGTTGGACTACGAGGTCGAGATGGTGGCCGTGATCGGCCTGCCGCTCGACCGCAGCAACCCGATCCCGAGCGTGCTGGGCTATACCGTCGGCAACGACGTGTCGGCGCGCGACCTGCAGCGCAGCGGCATCGGCTTCGACCTGTTCTCAGCCAAGAGCCTGGACAAGACCACGGGGCTGGGCCCCTGGATCGTCACCCGCGACGAGTTCGGCGACGGCACGCCCGATATCGGCATGAAGCTTACGGTCAATGGCGAGGTCCGCCAGAACGCACGCACCGGGGAGATGACCTGGAAGCTGGACGTGATCCTGCCCTATGTCGACCAGCGCGCCGCGCTGATCCCCGGCGACGTCGTCTTCACCGGCACGCCCGAGGGCGTGGCATGGGCCAGCGGCCGCTTCATGAAGCCGGGCGATATCGTCGAGGCCAGCCTGGAAGGCATCGGCTCGATCCGCAACAAGGTGATCGAAGGCCGCTAACCAGGCCTTTTTCGCTCGTGCCGGCTGCGCTAGATATGCTGCATTGCAAAATGCGGAGAGCCCAGCCATGCGCCTCAAGGACAAAGTCGCCATCGTCACCGGGGCCGCGAGCGGCATCGGCAAGGCAATCGCCGCGTTTTACGTCCGCGAGGGCGCCA
>Ga0105238_10001158_pt1 | contig 26593 bp, 25 predicted proteins | sample KBSC34metaG_FD_81526 | JGI IMG/M metagenome (GOLD analysis project Ga0105238, IMG submission 81526) | Corn rhizosphere microbial communities from Kellogg Biological Station, Michigan, USA - KBS C3-4 metaG | ecosystem: Host-associated > Plants > Roots > Rhizosphere > Soil | place: Michigan, USA...
CGTCAGCGCCGCGACCCCCTGGCCTGCCGCGCAAGTCGTCCCTGCCGAGGCGCTCCCCGCGGCGGCCGGTTCGACTGGGCCTTCGCTGCTTGCCTGCGGCAGCGTGCCGCAATGAGGTCTGCGTGGTGAAGCGCTGGCTGATCGGCATCGTGGCCGTGCTGCTGCTGTTGCTGGCAGCCGGCTTCTGGCTCAACCTGCGCGATGAAGACCCGCTGAGCGAAACCGCCGCCTTCCAGCCGAGCGCCGAGCAGGTCCAGCGCGGCCAGTACCTCGCGCGCGCCGGCAGCTGCGCCAGCTGCCACACCGCGCGCGGCGGCGCGGCGTATGCGGGCGGCCTCGGCATCCAGACCCCGTTCGGTGCCGTCTACACCAGCAACCTGACGCCCGACGACGGCACCGGCCTCGGCCGCTGGAGCCCGGATCACTTCTGGCGCGCGCTGCACAACGGGCGCTCGCGCGACGGCCGGCTGCTCTACCCGGCCTTCCCGTATCCGAACTACACCCGCATCACGCGCGAGGATTCGGATGCGATCTATGCCTATCTGCGCAGCCTGCCGCCGGTCGCGCAAGCCAATCGCGAGCATGGCCTGAGCTTTCCGTTCAACACCCAGCTCGCGCTCGGCGCCTGGCGCGCGCTGTTCTTCACGCCGAAGCGCAATGCCGTCGAGCCGAGCCGCTCGGCCGAATGGAACCGCGGCGCCTACCTGGTCGAAGGCCTGGGCCATTGCAACGCCTGTCACTCGGCGCGCAACGTGTTCGGCGCGACGACGAGCGGGCTGGACTTGAGCGGCGGGCTGATCCCGATCCAGAACTGGTACGCCCCGTCGCTCAGCGCGCCGGACGAAGCCGGCCTCGCGGCCTGGTCGATCGAAGACATCATCGCCCTGCTGAGCACCGGCCGCAGCCCGCATGCCGCGGTGATGGGGCCGATGGCCGAGGTGGTCTACCGCAGTACGCAGTACCTGACGCCAGCCGATGCGCAGGCGATGGCCGGCTTCCTGAAGGCCTTGCCGCCGACGCCCGCGACGCCGGTCAAGAAGGACAACCGCGCCGCCTCGTGGGTGCTGGCGCTGGGCGAAAAGATCTACGGCCAGCACTGCACGCAATGCCACGGCGATGCCGGCCAGGGCGCGCCGGGCGCCTATCCGGCGCTGGCCGGCAACCGCGCGGTGACGATGGCGCTGCCGGCGAACACGATCCGCATCGTGATGAACGGCGGCTTCCTGCCCGCCACCGCCGGCAACCCGCGGCCCTTCGGCATGCCGCCGTTCGCCTACCTGCTGACCAACGCCGAGGTCGCCGCGGTCACGACCTACGTGCGCCAGTCCTGGGGCAACCACGCGGATGCGGTCGCGGAAGTGGACGTGGTGCGCTATCGCTGAACCGCCCGCTCAGGAGTCACTGTCGCGCGGCTGGTGCGGCAACGGCCGACTCCGCGTCGGCACGAGTCCATACCCGGCCAAGCCATTCGGGACAAATCCTTGATCTTTCGGCGAGGCCTGCGTGACGGCGGCCGCCTAGCCTTCTCTCATCGGCACATCCAACCCCGGCGCCACGCCGTATCACCAGTCAGGAAGGACACGCCATGAACACCATCATCCCCGCCATCAGCTTCGAGCTGCGTTTCCAGTCGCTGTTCGACGAAGGCCGCGCACTGGCTTTTCCCTGCGACGCCCAAGGCCGCGTCGACCTCGACGGCCTCAGCGAACGCGCACGAAGCAACTACTTCTGCGCCCGCACGCTGATCGGCCGCGACTTCGCGGTGCCGGCGCTGCACGAGCGCGTCACGCACTGAGGCCATCGGTCTGCGGCCGACGGCTGAGGCCCGCGTCGCGCCGCGGCGACGGCGAGTCGCCCGAAGTGCGCTACGCTTTTCCACCTCACCGCACCGGAGACCCCGATGAAGCTCGCCCGCCGATCCACCCTGGCCGCCCTGATCGCGCTGGGTTTCTCCAGCGCCGCGATGGCCCAGCAGGCGCTGCGCCTGATCACCTGGGCCGACTACGTGCCCAAGGACGTGGTCGAACAGTTCACCAAGGAGACCGGCATCCCGGTCGAGATCACGCTCTCGAACAACGAGGAGATGATCTCCAAGCTGCGCGCCACCGGCGGTGCCGGCTTCGATCTGGCCCAGCCGTCGCAGGACCGCATCACCGGCCCGCAGCAGGAGTTCGAGATCTACAAGCCCTTCGACCTGAGCAAGGTCAAGACCGATCTCTTCATCCCGTCGATGCTCGACGCGACGAAGAAGAACACCACGCTCGCCGGCAAGGTCTACGGGCTGCCGCACATCTGGGGCACCGACGGCCTGGTGGTCAACACCAAGCTGGCCAAGATGAGCGACTACCCCGATCTCTGCAAGCCCGACGTGAAGGGCAAGACCGCGGTGCGGCTGAAGCGGCCGACCCTGCTCGCGTTCGCGTTCGCGTCGGGCAAGGACCCGTTCGCGCTCTACGGCGACGCCAAGGCCTACACCGCGCTGATGGACGACGTCGGCAAGACACTCGCCGCCTGCAAGCCGAACCTGAAGTTCTTCTGGGACAACAAGGACCAGCTGCTGAACGGCATGCGCGCCGGCGAAGTGGTCGGCGCGATGATGTGGGACACCGGCGGCTGGAAGCTGAACAAGGACAACGCCGACATCCAGTACCTGGCGCCGAAGTCCGGTGCGCTCGGCTGGATCGATACCTACGCGCTGCCGGCCAAGGGCAAGAACGACGCCGCGGCCTACGCCTGGATCAACTTCAACATGCGGCCGGAGATCGCCGCCAAGGTCGCCGGCTCGGCCGGCAACTTCACCGCCAGCAAGGGCGCGGACCAGCTGATGGACGCGAAGCTGAAGTCGCAGTTCGCGGCCAGCTTCCCGGAGGCGGCTTTGAAGAACATCAAGTGGTATCCGGCGGTGCCTGCGGGCATCGAGGAAATCGAAGGCCGCGTCCTCGACCGCGTCAAAGCCGCAAATTGATGGCTGCGCAGGCCGAGCGCCGGGCCGCTCCCAAGCCGGTCCGCACCCCCTGGGGGGTCGACCGACGTACTCGTCGGACGGGGGGCTCCATTGACCGCTGACCTCGAAGTCCTCGAAGTCGCGAAGCACTACGGCACGCACCGCGCGGTCGACGCGCTGTCGTTCGAGGTGGCGCGCGGCAGCTTCTTCTCGATCCTCGGCCCGTCCGGCTGCGGCAAGACGACCTTGCTGCGCATGATCGCCGGCTTCATCGCGCCGGACTCGGGCGAGATCCGCATCGGCGGCACGGCCATGACCGGCGTGCCGCCGAACCGGCGGCCGGTCAACATGGTGTTCCAGCACCTGGCGCTGTTCCCGATGATGTCGGTCGGCGAGAACGTCGGCTACGGCCTGGCGCGGCGCGGCGTCGCGAAGGACCGGATCGCCAAGCGCGTCGGCGAGATGCTGGAGCGAGTCGGCCTGCCCGGCTCGCAGACCAAGCGGGTCGACCAGCTCTCGGGCGGGCAGAAGCAGCGCGTCGCGATCGCGCGCAGCCTGGTGCTCGAGCCGACCCTGCTGCTGCTCGACGAGCCGCTCGGCGCGCTCGACCTGAAGCTGCGCGAGCACATGAAGATCGAGCTGAAGCAGCTGCAGGCCGCGTTCGGCACGACCTTCGTCTACATCACCCACGACCAGTCCGAAGCGCTGGTGCTGTCCGACCGGGTCGCGGTGATGAACCACGGCGTCTTCGAGCAGGTGGATACGCCGCAGGCGCTCTACTACGCGCCTCAGACGCCGTTCGTCGCCGGCTTCGTCGGCGCCAACAACCGCTTCGCCGGCATCGCCAGTGCGGTGCAGGGCGAGCAGGTCACGGTGACGACGCAGCAGGGCCTGGTGATCCCGGCGCGGCGCACCGGCAAGGTCGTCGCGGGCGACCGGGTCGACGCCTTCGTGCGGCCCGAAGTCGCGAGCCTGATGCGCGACGACAGCGAGCTGCCGGCCTCGCACCCGCGCTACCGCGGCGAGGTCAGGAGCCTGCTGTTCGACGGCGCGAATTCATCGGTGCTGCTGCAGGAGTCGCAAAGCCGCGCCGAGCTGCAGATCGCCTTGCCGCAGACCGGGCGCTTCGCCGATCTGCGCGTCGGCGAGACGGTGAGCTTCGGTTTCGATCCGCAGCGCGCGGTCTGCTTCGCCACGGCGCGGCGCGATGGCGAATAGGACGCCCCCGGTCGCGGGCGTACCCGCGCCCGCCTTGCAGGCCGCGCTGGCCGGCGATAGCTTCGGCCGGCAGACGCGCCACGCGCGGCTCTTGCTCCTGCTGTTGCTCGCACCGGCGCTGCTGTGGCTGGTCGGCCTGATCGTGCTGCCGCATCTCGAGCTCGCGGTGCTGTCGCTGCGCGCCCGCGTCGCGCCGCGCGTCTACGAGCTCAGCGCGAAGCAGTACCTGACCTTCGTCAACGAGCCGCTCTATTGGCGCACCTTCGTGCGCACCGCGCTGATGTCGATCGTCGCGACCGCCTGCACCTTGCTGCTCGCGTTCCCGATCGCCTGGACGATCGCGAAGATCGCACGCGGGCGCAGCCGCTCGCTGCTGTTCGTGCTGTGCCTGATCCCGTTCTGGGTCAGCGAGACGGTGCGCACCCTGGGCTGGATGATCCTGCTGCGCGAGTCGGGCGTGCTGCCAGCGCTGCTGGTGCACCTGGGCCTCGCCGGCACGCCGCCCGAGATGCTCTATCACGATGCGACCATCCTCGTCGGGCTGGTCTATACGTCGATGCTCTTCATGGTCGTGCCGCTGATCGGCGCGCTCGACACGCTCGACGATTCGCTGATCGAAGCCGCCTACGACCTGGGCGGCAACGGCCTCGACATCCTGCGGCTGATCGTGATCCCGCACGCGGCGCCGGGCATCGTCGCCGGCTGCATCGTGGTCTTCATGCTGACCTTGGGCAACTACCTGACGCCGACCCTGCTCGGCGGCAAGAACTCGCTCTGGTTCACCGAGCAGATCTACACCCAGTTCATCACCCGTTTCAACTGGGAGCAAGGCGCGGCATTCGGATTCCTGCTGCTCGGGCTGTCGACCTTGATCGTCTGGGCCGGGCTGAAACTCAGCGGCCAGAAGTTCGGCGAGGTGATGGCGAGATCATGATCCCATCGCTCCCCCGCCCGGCCTGGCTGCGCTACGGCACCGTCGTGTACGGCCTGCTCTTCTTCACCTTCCTGTTCCTGCCGCTGGCCGTCGTCGCGGTGTTCGCGTTCAACGACGCGCCCTACCCGGCGCCGCCGTGGCGCGGCTTCACGCTCGACTGGTTCCTGGCCCACGGCACGAACGCCCGCACCGGCCTCTTCGGCGACCGCGAATTGCTGGGCAGCCTGTGGACCAGCGTCGTCGTCGCGCTGTGGGTCACGCTGCTGTCGGTCACGGTCGGCACCGCGAATGCCTTCCTGATCGAACGCACCGCGTTCCGCGGCAAGTCGCTGCTGAACCTGCTGATGCTCGCGCCGCTGGTGATCCCGGGCGTGATCCTCGGCATCTCGATCCTCGCGTTCGCGAGCCGCGTCGCGCAGTTCGCCGACGACAGCCTCGGACTCGAACTCGGCTTCCTGCGGCCGGGCCTGCCGCTCGTCGTCCTCGGCCAGTTCGCCTACATCGTCTCGATCGCGACCTTGACGATCTCGGCGCGCCTGAAACGCTTCGATCGCACGCTGGAAGAAGCCGCATACAACCTCGGCGCCACGCGGGCCGACGTGCTGCGCACCATCACGCTGCCCTACCTCGCACCCGCATTGATCGGCGCCGCCGCGATCTCGTTCCTGATGTCGTTCGAGAACTTCAACACCACCTTGATGCTGGTCGGCTCGGACTCGCCGCTGACCGTGATGATGTATGGCCGCATGCGCGAGGGCGCAAGTCCGGTGTTGAATGCGGTGAGTCTCTTCCTGATGATCGCTTCGGCGGTGTTGGCATTGAGCTTGATGCGGCGGTCGACTCGCCAGAGTTAGGCGGGAAGACTGCCGTCATCGCCTCACGATCGCCATCACGGTGTCGAGGAAAGAGTGCACTGCGACCGAGCAGCCGCCCTTGCGAAAGATCAGCGTCAAGTCGATCGTCGCATGGGCGTCGTCCAGAGCGACATAGGCGACACCCGGCCGCGCCAGCGTAGTGGTTGAAGCGGGGACGATCGCCACGCCGAGCCCGGCCCCGACCAATGCGACGATCGCCGTCATCTGCAGCGCCGATGGCCCTTGCCGCGGAGCGAAGCCGGCGCCGGCACACAAGGAATGGACTCGTTCGTTCAATCCCGATCCATAGAGCCGCGGGAAAAGAATGAAGGGTTCCGACCGCAGGTCCCCGATCGACAGCGATGGCCTCTTCGAGAACTCGCTGCCGCCGGGGACGGCCGCAACGAGGCGCTCCGCGCCGAGCGGCAACACCTCGATCCCGGCACTGTCGAATGCACTCCCCGGGCGGTGGAATCCAAAATCCAAGGCCCCTTCGCGAATCCGCTCGACTTGCGACGCCGAAGCAATCTCGCTCAAGCTCAGCGCAACATCGGGACAGCGAGTGTTGTGTTCCTTGAGCACCGCCACGAAGGTCTCGGACAGCGGGACCGAACTGGCATAGCCGATCGACAAATGACCCGCCCGGCCGAGCGCAATCTTGCGTGCCATCGCTTCCGCCGTCTTGGCTTCCTGCAGCACCCGGCGCGCACAAGGCAGAAACGTCTCGCCTTCGGCAGTCAACCTGACCGAGCGCGTACCGCGTTCGAAAAGTGGCATGCCGAGCTCGGCTTCGAGCGCCGTGATGTGGCGCGTCAACGGCGGCTGAGCCAGATGCAGGCGCTCCGCGGCCCGGCGGAAATGCAGTTCCTCGGCCACGGTGACGAAGTAGCCGAGCCGCCGCAAGTCAAGCATGTCTCTTCCCGTTGTGTTTGCGAGTCGACCGAGCGTGGCCGCAAACCGGCTCGGGCGTCAAGGCCGGTATCAATCGGTCGTGATTCGGTATTGGCCGCGGCGCGCGGCAATCCCTAGACTCCTCGAGACATGTTGGCACAGACATCACTCGAACCGTCCAGATCCTCCGGCTACAGATGGATCGTTCTCATCGTGGCCACGCTGTCGCAGGGCACGGCCGCATTCGTCACTCAGGGCGTTCCGGTATTGGCCGGATTCCTTCAGCTGCAATTCGGCTTGTCGGGCACGCAAGTCGGGCTGCTGGTGACCGCGTCGAGCTTCGCGCCCATCCTGTCGCTGCTGCTGATCGGCGACCTGCTGGATCGCAAACCGGAGCGATCGATCATTCTGTCGGGCGCCGGCATCATCGCGCTCGGCCTGCTCTCCGCGGGCTGGGGCTCGACCTACTCCGTCGTGCTGATCGCGCTCTTCGTCGTCGGCATCGGGTATAGCACGGTGCAGCCCGGCGGCAGCCGCTCGGTCTCGATCTGGTTCAGGGATGCGCAGCGAGGCACCGCGATGGGTATCCGCCAGGCCGGGCTGCCCTTGGGCGGCGCGATCGCGGCCGCGGTGCTCCCCTGGGTCACGGCGACGCATGGCTGGCAGGCCGCCTTTTTCTGCAGCGCCGTCGTCGCGATCAGCGGCGGCATCCTGTTCTGGCTGGCCTACCGCCCGCCCGGGCAGCAAGCCCGGGTCGAGGCCAGGCCGCGGCTGAGCGCGGCCGACGTGCTCGGCGTGCTGCGACAGCCCTGGATGCGGCGCATCGTCGTCTCGGGCGCGGCGATGGTGGGCGCCCAGTACGCGATCGTCGTCTACCTGATGCTCTTCCTGCGCGACCGGCACGGCTTGCCGCTCGGGCAAGGGGCTTGGCTGCTGACCGTCGTCCAGGTGTTCGGCGCGGCCGGGCGCATCGTGCTGTCGATGTGGACTGACCGCCATGCCCGAGGCGATCGCTTCAGCGCCGTTCGCACGAGCATGCAGGCCACCTGCGGCGGTCTGCTGGTCCTGCTGGCCCTGCCGCAGGACGTGCCGATGGGGGTCTGGCTGCCGCTGGCCGCGTGGCTCGGGTTCTTCGCGTTGGGCTGGTACGGCCCGTGGGTGACGACGATCGCCGATTCGGCGGCGAAAGATCGTGTCGGCCTGGCGCTCGGGGCGGCGATGACGGCGAACCAGGTCGCGATCATCGTGGTGCCGCCCGCTCTCGGCGCGCTGTACGACCGCAGCGGCGGGTTCGGCATGGTGTGGGGCCTGGTGGTCGTTTGGGTGCTGGCCGCCTGCCTGATCGTCGCTAAGCCGCTCCGTCGTTCCCCAGCAGACTCTCCAGCGCCTGCTCCCTGATCCCATAAAACGCCTTGATCTCCCGCACCTGCGCCAGCACCGCCCCGGCCGGCCTGGGTCGTTGGCGCTTCACCGCCAGGATCATCTTGTTCTTGCTGGTGTGCTCCAGCGAGACGAACTCGAACACCTGCGTGTCGTAGCCGTGCGCTTCGAGCAGCAGCGCGCGCAGGCCGTCGGTCACCATCTCGGCCTGCTGCCCGAGGTGGATGCCATGCTGCAGCATCGGCCGCAGCGGGTGCGGGATCATCAGCTGCGGGCGGATCTGCTTGTGGCAGCACGGCGAACACATGATCACCGAGGCACCGGCGCGGATGCCCATGTGCATCGCATAGTCGGTCGCGATGTCGCAGGCGTGCAGCGCGATCATCACGTCGGTCGGCTGCGGCGCGACGCTGCGCACATCGCCTTGCCGGAAGCCGAGGCCGTCGAGCGCCAGCGAACGTGCGGCGTCCTCGCAGAGGCGCACCATGTCCTCGCGCAACTCGTAGCCGGTCACCTGGGCCGGCAGGCCCAGCGTGTGATGCAGATGATCGTGCACCGCGAAGGTCAGGTAGCCCTTGCCGGAGCCGAAGTCGGCCACGCGCACCCGCTCGGCCTGCTTCAACCCGCTCGCGTCGAGCGCATGGTCCAGCACCTCGATGAACTTGTTGATCTGCTACCACTTGCGCGCCATCGCGGGGATCAGCCGATGCTGCGCATCGGTCACGCCGAGCTCTGTCAGGAAAGGCTTGGCGATGTCGATGTATCGGTGTTTCTCGCGGTCGTGCGCGCCAGGCGCCTGGGCCGATGACGCGCCCGCCAGCGCGACGCGGCGCAGGCTCTGCCGGCCTTTCTTGCTGACCAGCAGCTGCAGTTCTTCGTCCGCGGTGAACAGATGGGCGTGACTGAACGCGACGCCGACCAGCTCGCGCAATACCGCCAGCGCCTCGGGCAGCGGCAGGTTCTTCGTCAGGTCGCGCGTCGCGTGGCTGTAGACGAACGAGAGATGCAGCTCGCCGCGCAAGTCCAGCGAGCGCACGCTGATGCGGTTCAATCCCGGCTCGGCCGCGCGCGGCTTGGCGAGCACCAGCTTCGACAAGCCGCCCGCCTCGGCGCTCTCGCGCAGCCGGGCGAAGAAGCGGTCGACGGCCGCATCGTCCTGCGGCGCCTCGATCATGGTCTCTATTTGAAGCGGTACCACAGCGTCAGCGAGAAGTTGGTGTCGTAGCGCGACAGGCTCACCGGGCCGTCGGCTGCGTCGCCGAGCAGCCGGGTCGAGCTGACCTGGCCGGAGAGCTTCCAGCGGTCGTTGATCGGGATCTCGCCGCTCAAGGCCAGGCTCACGTCCTGCCAGCCCGCGCCGGGCGACCATGCCGGCAGACCGCTGGCCTGCGATTCCTGCGGCGTCACGCCGAAATAGTCGCGGCGGTGCGCCCGGTTGGCCCAGGTCGTGCCGAGGGTCAGGCCGACCAGAGAGGCTTGCCCGAGCCGCGCACCGACGGTCGCGCCCACCTCCGCCTGCACGCCGCTGCCGTTGCGGCCGGAGCCGGCCAGCACGCTGCTCTGCAGGGTCAGGAACTCCCACGGCGCGTAGTTCAGGAAGACACCGCGGCCGAGGCGGGTGCCGAAGCGGTCGAGCCTGCCGAGGCGGGCATCGTCGTCGTCATCGCGCCCGGTCACCGGCCACAGGCGCAAGCCGTACTGCAGGTCCTGGCGTCGCGAGAAGTTCCAGCCCAGGCCCATCTCGGTCGACGCGAAGAAGCCGAGCGACGAATAAAAGTCTACGCCCGGGATCAGCAGCGTCTCGATGCGGCCCGAGCCGGGCGCGGACGGATAGCCGAGCAGCGCCGGTCCGGCGGAGAGGCTGTAGCCCTCGGCCGGCGGGGCGTCGATCAGCAACAGGCCGTTTTCGGCCGCGGCCGGGCGCGCCGCGAGCAAGGCCGCGGCGCCGAGCAGGGCGGCCAGCAATGACCGCGGGCGGCGGCGGAGGAGCGTCGGCAGGGAGAGGTGCATGGTGGGCAGGCGGTGGCGGCGATGCAGTGTAGGCAGCACTTCGCGGCCACGCCGGCAGCGGGTTTCCCGCGACGCGCGCCCAGGGCAGCTTTTGCGCGGCGCGTGGGCCACCGACCGGCCGGCGACTCACTCTCCTGGCCGAGCCAGCGCCCCCCGCCATGCATCGCGATAGCCCACGAGCCCTTGTAGCGCACAGGCAGCGATGCGCTGTCGTTTCAACCGGTAGGCGGCCGGCTGCGCCGCCAGCAGGTACGCCCCGCCGGTCGTGCCCGACCGATCCTCCGAGACCCACACCGCCTGCTGCGGCCGCAGCGCGGCGAGCAGCGCCGCGTAGTGCCGGTTCGCGGTGAACGGTCCCTCGATGATGATGTCGCCACGCTGCTGCAGACGGCTCAGGCAGTCGTCGCTGATCAGCGCGGTGTAGAGCGTCGCCAGCGCGTACTCGGCGTGCGGAGAGTGCGGCCGCGGCCCGCGGATCTCGCCCGCCCGCTGCCGGTACGGGCCGCCCATCTCGGCGAAGGTCGGCAAGGCCAGCGTCCCCGCGGCGATGACGGCCTCGACGTCGGCCCAGGCGCAATCGGTCGCGCCGCCCGGCGTGAGCCGCGCGAATTCGCGCCCGCCCATGAAACGCGCGCAGGCAAACGGCCGGCCCCAGGCGTCGACGTTGGCCTGCATGTCGCGTGCTGCATCGAGCACCGCGAGCGGCGCCCCGATGCCGGCGACGATCACCCAGGTGCCGCTCGAAATCACGTTGACCACCGGCGCCTCGGCCGCGCCGTAGAGATGCTTGACCATCGAGGCGTTGTTGTCGTGGATGCCGCAGAGCACGCGGCACTGCGGCGAGAGACCGGTGCGCTGCGCCAGCTCGGGCCGCAGAGGCCCCAGCGTGACGGAGGCGGCGCGCAGCGGCGGCATCAGCGGCCGCCAGCCGCGGCGCTGCACCAGCGGCGCGAAGTCGTTTGCGTTCGGGTCCCACAGGTCCGAATGGCAGCCGAGCGAGGTGACTTCGAGCGCCGCGACGCCGCTCAGGCGCCAGCTCCAATACTGCGCGTAGGTCAGCACCGCCGTCGCGCGCACGAACTCGGCGGGAAAGCGCCGTTCGAAATACACCAGCTGCTTCGCGACGTTCATACCGCCCGGTAGCAACGGCGACAAGGTGACCGCGTAGTCATCGCGCAAGGCGGCGTACTCGGCATCGATCTCGCCGATGCCCGGGTACTCGTAGTCCATCACCGGCAGCACCAGGCCGGCCTCGTCGATCACGGCGATGCAGGCGCCGTGCGTGGTCGTGATGATCGAGCCGATGCGCTCGCGCTCGGGCAGCGCGGCGATCCGGGTCAGCAGCCATTGCCAGATGCCATCGACGTCGAAGTGCAGATACGGCGCCGCATCGACCGAGACGTTGGCCTGACGCGCCTCGGCCAGCACCTCGCCATCGGCCGCGATCAGACTGAGCTTCAGGTTCGTCTTGCCGATGTCGATCGCGAGAATCCTGTCGGCCCCTCGCTCGCCGGGCACGGCGATCGATCCCCCGAGGGGACTGAGTGCCGCGGCTCCAAGTCCGCCTGCGCGGACTTGGACGGCACGACGGCCAGCCGCGTCTCGCGGCTGGCGCAGCCCGGCTTGGGACGGCCCGGCGCTCGGGCTGCTGTCCGCGGTCACGCCGCACCCCCTTCCCCGGCGACGACGATCACCTCGATGCCCTGGCCGCGCAGCATCTCGAGCGTCTCCTCGGCCACGCCATCGTCGGTGATCACGGTGCGCACCCGGCTCAGCGGGCAGACGATCAGGCCCGCCCGCTTGCTGATGAACTTCGAGCTGTCAACCAGCACGATCAGCTCCTCGGCCTGCTTCATCAGCTTGATCTCGGCGCGCACCAGCAGCGGGTCGGCCTCCAGCAGGCCGAGCGGCGAGACTGCGACCGCGCCCATGAACATCTTGCTCGCGTAGTGGTTCTGGATCACATCGTTCTCGAACGGGCTGACGATCACGTTCTGGTCGCGGTAGATCTTGCCGCCCGGCACCAGGATGTCGTTCAGGCTGCTGGTCAGCAGCGCCTGCGCCATCAGGAACGAATTGGTCAGGATCGTCATGCGCGCGTGCACCAGGTACTCGGCCATCATGAACGTGGTGCTGCCGCCGTTGACGATGATGGTTTCGCCGTCGCGGCACATCTCGGCCGCGCGCCGGGCGATCGCGCGCTTCTTCTCCGGAAAGAGGCTGATGTTCTGCTGGAACGTCAGGCCGACCAGGGACTGCGGCCGGTCCGGCGGCAGCAGCTGCGCCCCGCCGTGCACCTTCTTCAGCTGCTTGCTCGCGGCGAGCACCGCGATGTCGCGCCGGATCGTCGCCGCCGAAGCGCCGAGCTCGCTCTCCAGCTCGGTCACGGTGACGGACTGGCGCTCGGCCAGGACCTTGAGCAAAGCCTTGCGGCGGGTGTGATTGGTCATGGGTCCGGCGCCGTTTGGCGCGATTCACGCGCACGATGATCATATTCGATCAAGAAGTTGATCGGACTAGGGATTTCTCTGATCAAAACAATCACCCCATTGATCGTTTGTTGATTGACCTTCGCTCGACCGGCGCCGAAACTGATTGCCGCGCCCGCAGCCACCAAGGAGTCCTCGCGTTGAACACCCCGTCCGCCGCCGACCGCATCACCTCGAAGTGGGACGATGCCACCGCCGCAAAGATGTCCGAGCCCGAGCTGCTGCTGTACCGCTCGAACCTGCTCGGCAGCGACCTGCGCATCACCAACTTCGGCGGCGGCAATACCTCCGGCAAGCTCGCGATGCCCGATCCGCTGAGCGGCGAGACGGTGAAGGTGCTGTGGGTCAAAGGCTCGGGCGGCGACGTCGGCAGCATGAAGCTCGACGGCTTCGCGACCTTGTACATGGACAAGCTGGAGGCCTTGAAGAAGCGCTACCGCGGCCGTGAACATGAGGACGAGATGGTCGCGCTGGCAGCCCATTGCACCTTCGACCTGAACCCGCGCGCCGCCAGCATCGACACCGCGCTGCACGCCTTCATCCCGCGCGCCCACGTCGACCACATGCACCCCGATGCAGTGATCGCGATCGCGGCGAGCCGGAACGGCGAGAAGCTGACTCAGGACGTGTTCGGCGGCAAGCTCGCCTGGGTGCCCTGGCAGCGTCCCGGCTTCGATCTCGGCCTGAAGCTCGAGCAGGTCCTGAAAGACCACCCGAACGCCGACGGCATGGTGCTGCAGAACCACGGCCTGTTCACCTGGGGCGAGACCTCGAAGGCATGCTACGAGAACACCGTGCGCGTGATCTCGCAGGCCGACGAATGGCTGAAGGCGCACCGCGGCGCGCCGGCCTTCGGCGGGGCCGCGATGCAAGCCCTGGCTGCGGACCAGCGCCGGCGCGTCGTGCAGCGCCTGGTGCCGGCCTTGCGCGGCAAGATCAGCGGCGGCCAGAAGAAACACGGCCACTTCGACGACACGCCGGCGGTGCTGGAGTTCGTCTGCAGCAAGGATCTGCAGAAGCTCGCCGCGCTCGGCACCTCGTGCCCGGACCATTTCCTGCGCACCAAGATCCATCCGCTGGTGCTGGCCTACGACCCGGCGCAGGACAACATCGAAGCCGTCATCGCCGGCCTCGACGGCGTGCTGGAAAAGTACCGCGCCGACTACGCCGCCTACTACCAGCGCTGCAAGCGGGCGAACAGCCCGGCGATGCGCGACCCGAACGCGGTGGTCTACCTGATCCCCGGCGTCGGCCTGCTGAGCTTCCAGAAAGACAAGGCGACCGCGCGCATCGCCAGCGAGTTCTACGTCAACGCGATCAACGTGATGCGCGAGGCCGAGCGGGTCGACCGCTACGTCGCCCTGCCCGAGCAGGAGGCCTTCGACATCGAATACTGGCTGCTCGAGGAAGCCAAGCTGCAACGCATGCCGAAGCCGAAGAGCCTGGCCGGGCGCGTCGCCTTCGTCACCGGCGGCGCCGGCGGCATCGGCCGCGCGACCGCGCAGCGCCTGCTCGAAGAAGGCGCTTGCGTGCTGCTGGCCGATATCGACAAGGAAGCCCTGGCCGCCGCCGAGGCCGGCCTCCGCTCGCGCTTCGGCAAGGACATGGTCGCGAGCCAGGTCACCGACGTGACCAGCGAAAGCGCCGTCGAAGCCGCGCTGGCCGCCGCGCTGAGCCACTTCGGCGGCCTCGACATCGTGGTTTCGAACGCCGGCATCGCCTCTTCGGCGGCGGTGCAGGACACCAGCCTCGATCTCTGGAACAGGAACATCGCGATCCTCGCGACCGGCTACTTCCTGGTTTCGCGCGCCGCCTTCCGCATCCTGCGCGAGCAAGGCGTCGGCGGCAGCATCGTCTTCGTCGCGAGCAAGAACGGCCTGGTTGCTTCGGCCGGCGCCTCGACCTATTGCACCGCGAAGGCCGCCGAGATCCACCTCGCGCGCTGCCTCGCGTTGGAAGGAGCCGAGGCTGGCATCCGCGTCAACACCGTGAACCCGGATGCGGTGATCCGCGGCTCGAAGATCTGGGACGGGAAGTGGAAGGAAGAGCGCGCGGTCTCGAACAAGGTCGCCGTCGACGAGGTCGAGGCGTTCTATCGCCAGCGCAGCATGCTCAAGCTCAGCGTGCTGCCGGAGGACATCGCCGAGGGCATCTACTTCTTCGCCAGCGATCTGTCGGCCAAGTCGACCGGCAACATCCTGAACGTCGATGCCGGCAACGCCGGCGCCTTCACGCGCTAGCCGTCAGCCCGGAGAGGCCGCGGAGACCGCGGCGAGGCCCACAGGCCCTACCAGCGCACCTGGCGCGCCGTGCCGCTGAGGCTGCGCCGCGTCTGGCCCTTCGCGGTATCGATCTGCACGTCGATCGTCTTGATGCGCCGGAAGGCATCGGCCAGGCCGATCGTCATGCTGCGCAGCGCCGCCGGCTTGCGGCAGACATAGGTGAAGCTGCCGTCGAAATCCGCATGCGCCGGCGCCGAAGCGGCGGGCTGCGGCGCACGGGCGGTCTGCGGCGGCCGCGCCCCGCCGAGCCAGGCCGGGCCGAGCACCTCGGACTCGAGCACCGCTTCGTCCGGGTTGCAATCGGCCTCGGCATTCGGCACGAAGAGCGTGCCGCCGCGCAGCCGCTGCACCATCTCGTGCACCGCCTGGCGTTCGCGCTCGGTGCGCGGTGCGCGCTCGAAGCCGAGCAGGTTGTCGAGCGGGCTTTCGAGCAGCAGGGTCACGGTGTTGCCCTCGACGCCGATGTAGAGCCGGGCGTGGCCATGCACATGCGGCAGTCCGCCGGCGAAGGCAGGCGCGCCGAGCACGAGCAGGACGGCACTCGCCCAGACGCGCGGTTTCATCCCAGCAAGGCCTCGTAGATCGCCAGGTCGCGCGCAGAGAAACAGCAGAAGCGGACGATCTCCAGCGACGACCCCGGCGCCGCCAGCACCTCCCGCACCGTCGCCACCGCGATCTCGGCGGCAGCCTGGGCCGGGTAGCCGTAGACGCCGGTGCTGATGGCCGGAAACGCGATCGAGCGCAGCGACTTCGCCGCCGCCAGGGCCAGGCTTTCCCGATAGCACGAAGCCAGCAGCGCTGCCTCGCCGCTCGCGCCGCCGTACCAGACCGGCCCGACGGTGTGGATCACCCATCGGGCCGGCAGCAGATGGCCGCCGGTGATGCGCGCCTCGCCGGTCGGGCAGCCGCCGAGCGCGCGGCACTCCGCCAGCAGGCCCAGCCCCGCGGCCCGATGGATCGCGCCGTCGACACCGCCGCCGCCGAGCAGCGATTCGTTCGCGGCATTGACGATGGCATCGACCTGCAGGGTCGTGATGTCGGCGATTTCGGCGTGCAGCGTGGTCATGGGCACCTCCGTTCAGTGGCAGCGCCCGGGGATGCTAAGGCAGGCCACGCGCCGCGTCATGCTGCGCAACCCCAGGCCGGGCCGCCAGGCGCCGCTCAGCGAGACAGCGACACGGAGGGCATCGGCGCCCCTTGTTCTCCGCCCGCCAGCCGCAGCGGCTGGCGCGCCGGCGACGCCGAAGCGCAGCGTCAGGCTGATCTCGCTTCAGGCGTTCGGCAACCGCCACAGCCAGAGCGCGACCGCGGCGCAGCACAGGGCCGGCACCCAGTGCCATGGCGCCGGCATCATCCACCAGGCGCCGGCCGAGCTGATCGCCATCATCGCGGTGGCGAGCTGCTTGGCGCGCAGCGGCACTGCGTGGTTCGCGCGCCATTGGCGCACCATCGGCCCGAAGCGCGGATGGTTCAGCAGCCAGCGTTCGTAACGCGCGCTGCCGCGCGAAAAACAAAACGCGGCGAGCAGCACGAAGGGCACCGTCGGCAGCAGCGGCAACACCACGCCGATCGCGCCCAGCACCAGGCTCGCGAAGCCGGCGGCGATCCACAGCCCGCGCTGCCAGCGCATGCGGGCCTGGGTGCCGGTCACTCGAGCAGCGCTTTCACCAGATCAAGCGGGCGCTCCGCGCCATCGTTCGATAAATGCAGGCTGGCTTCGACCCGGTGCAGGTGCTGCACCATGTTCGCGACGGCCGCTTCCGCGTCGCCGCTGCGCGCGATGCGCAGGAAGCTCTCGTGTTCGTCGGTGGCGCAGCTCGGGTCGTTGTCGGACTGGTACAGCATCGTGATCAGCGAGCTGCGGCCGACCAGCTCGCGCACCAGGCCGGCGAGCACCGCGTTGCCGGCACGTTCGGCCAGCACCACGTGGAAGTCGCCGAGCAGCTTCTCCTGCAGGCTGCCTTCGGTGCCGGCCTCGTGCATCTGGCGCTCGGTGCGGATGTGGTGCTGCAGCGCCGAGTAGTCGACCATGCTGCCGGCCTTGACGAAGAGCCGCACCACCTCGCTCTCCAGCAGGCGCCGCACCGCGAACACCTCGCGCGCCTCGGCCACCGTCGGGCGGCTGACGAAGGCACCCTTGTCGGGGATGGTCTGGATCAGCTTGTCCTTCGACAGCAGCAGCAGCGCGGCGCGGATCTTCGTGCGGCTGACGGCGTAGACACGCCCCAGCGCCTCTTCGCGCAGCCAGGTGCCGGGCGGCAGTTTCCTCGCGGCGATGGCCGCGGTGAGGGCCTTGGCGATGCCTTCGGCGCTGGTGTCGCGCTCGGCCGCCGGGGCGGCGGCCGGGGCTGTGGGGAAGGCAGTCGTCGAGCGGGGGGCGCGGGGCATCGCTCGATTGTAGGAAGCGAGCGATGACATGGCGCATACGGGGCCGGTCCAGCGCCTCGGTACTCAGGCCGCGTGGCGCAGCCGTTCGTCCGCTGACGCCAGCGTGAACGGCGCCAGCAGCCCGGTGATCGGCTTCGGCAATGGCCGCGCCAGCTCGCCGCGTTTGCTGGTGCGTAGCCGCTGCCTGACCAGCGCCTGCACTTGCAAGGTCGCCGCGCTGACGCCGTCGACCACCGGCACGCCCAGGGTCTGCGCGATGTGGTCGCAGAGGTCGGTCATGCCGGCGCAGCCGAGCACGATCACCTCGGCGCCATCTTCCTCCAGCGCGCGCCGGCATTCGTCGACGATGCGTTCGCGCGCGCCGCTGCCGGGCCGCTCCAGCTCGAGCACCGGCAGCTCGCAGGCACGCACGTTGGCGCAGAAGCGCGCCATGCCGTAGGCCTCCGCCAGGTGGCGCGCCTGGCCGATGGTGCGCGCCAGCGTCGTGACCACGCTGAACGAGCCGCCGAGGAAGCTCGCGGTATGCATCGCCGCCTCGGCGATGCCGAGCACCGGGCCGCGCGCCAGCTCGCGCGCCGCCTTCAGGCCCGGGTCGCCGAAGCAGGCGATCACATAGCCGTCGACGCCGTCGCGTTCGCCGGCCGCGATCTCCTGCAGCAGGCCGGGCACCGCGAGCGCCTCGTCGTAGTGGCTTTCGATCGAGGCCGGTCCCATCGCCGGGCTGACCGCGACGATCGTCGTGCCGGCATCGGCCACCGCGCGGGCGCAGGCACCGATCTTCTCGGTCATGCTGCGCGAAGTGTTGGGGTTGATGATCTTGATGTGCATGTTGCTCTCTCAGCCTTTGCGATTCATTGCCGCGTAGATCGCGAAGCCGAGGCCCATGCCGATGAACCAGGCGTAGTTGGCCGCGCCGCGCAGCGAGGGCACCAGCACGCAGAGGATCGGCACCAGCGCCGCCGGGATCAGCGCGGCGATCGCCTTGCGGTTGTAGCCGTTGGCATACCAGTACTTGCCGCTGGTGTTCATCGAGTACAGCGAATCGACGTCGACGCGCTGCTTCTGCACCAGGTAGAAGTCGGCGATCAGGATGCCGAACAAGGGGCCGATGAAGGAGCCGAGGATGTCCAGCGTGTAGTGGATGACTTCCGGGTTGTTGTACAGGTTCCACGGCGTCAGGAAGACCGAGCCGACCGCGGCGATCATGCCGCCGGTGCGCCAGCTGATGTGCTGCGGCGCGACGTTGCTGAAGTCGAAGGCCGGCGAGACGAAGTTCGCGACGATGTTGATGCCGACGGTGGCGATCATGAAGGTCAGCGCGCCGATCACCATCGCCGTGCCGCTGTCGAGCTTGCCGACGGTGTGCACCGGGTCGGTGATGATCTCGCCGAACACCGGCAGCGTCGCCGCGGTGGTCACCACGGTCAGTAGCGAGAAGAACACGAAGTTGACAGGCAGGCCCCAGAAGTTGCCCTTCTTCACCGCGTCGAAGCTCTTGCCGTAGCGCGAGAAGTCGCCGAAGTTCAGCATCGGGCCGCTGAAGTAGCTGACGACCAAGGCGATCGCGCTGAGCATCACCGGCAGCGAATCCCAGCCGGTGAACTTCACGCCGCCGAGATTCAGGTCGATGTTGCTGATGCCGGCCTTCCACACCAGGTAGCCGCAGAGCATCGCCATCACCAGGTAGACGCCCGGGCCGGCCCAGTCGATGAAGTGCTTGATGGCTTCCATGCCGTGCCAGAACACCAGAGCCTGCAGCACCCACATGAACATGAAGGCGAACCAGCCGAGCGTCGAGAGGCCGACGAAGCCGTGCTGCGTCACGTCGGCATACGGTGCCAGGTTCGGGAAGAAGTGCAGCGCGAGGATCATGAACGCCGCCGACGCGAGGTAGGTCTGGATGCCGTACCAGGCGACCGCGATCAGCCCGCGGATGATCGCCGGGATGTTCGCGCCGAGCACGCCGAACGAGGCGCGGCACATCACCGGGTACGGCGTGCCGGTCACCTGGCTCGGCTTGGCGACCAGGTTGCAGAAGAACTGCACGATGACGATGCCGACCAGCAGCGCGACCAGCACCTGCCAGCTCGACAGGCCGAGCGCGAACAGGCTGCCCGCGGTGATGTAGCCGCCGACGCTGTGCACGTCGCTCATCCAGAACGCGAAGATGTTGTAGCGCGTCCAGGTCTGCGCCTTCAGCGGCGCCAGGTCTTCGTTGGTCAGCCGCGGGTGGTAGCCCGGCTTGATCAGGACTTTCGATTCGCCGCCATGCCCGTGGGCGGGCGGGGCGGATACGAGGCTCGGGTCGGCGGTAGCGCTGGTCATGCAGGTCTCCAGGTTGGGACGGGACGTGGGATAAATTGCGTTCTAAATTTGTATACAAAAATAGAACGCAAAAGACGCCGGCACAAGCAGGATTTGCTGGGGATTTCCCTAGGCCGGCCGCCGTCCGGGGCGGCCTGCGCACAACTACTTCGGCTGTTCGCTGCCGTAGGTCCTGGCGAGGTAGTCCACGATCAGCGGCATGTCCGCGTCGTCGATCGGCGCCTTGAAGACGCCCTTCATGCGCTTGACCATCGCGTCCCAGTACGGACGCGGCGCCGTCGGCGGCTGGTAGAGCATGTACTCGGCCGAATGGCAGGCGACGCAGGCGGCCTGCGCCTTGGCATAGCCGGGCAAGGCGCTCGGCTTGAGCTGCACGCCGTCGGGCGGCAGCTCGATGTTCTTCGAGCCGGCGCAGGCCGGTGCCGCGCAGACCATCCCCAGGGCCAGCGCCATCGCGAGCAAGGCCGTTCGTTGGACTGACATCGTGCGACTCCTCAAACGGCGGTGACCTTGACCGATTCGACGACGTTGCGCATGTAGCCCGCGGGCTGCCACAGCGCTTCCATCGGCTGGCTCTGGCCCGAGCGGTTCCAGGCACGCACGCGCAAGTCGTAGCCGCCTTTGTCGGGCGTGAATCCGAACGTGAATTCGCGGAACGAATAGCGGCCCATGTCGGCGCCGAGCCTCGCGCCGCGCCAGCTCTGGCCGCCGTCGGTGGAATACGCCACCTCGCGGATGCCCTGGCCGCCATCGAAGGCGATGCCGCGCACCACGGTCTCGCGGCCTGCCGCCAGGCGCGCTCCGTCGGCCACCGAGGTGATGAACGAGCGCACGTTGAAGCGCCCGATCGGTCGGGTCGCCGCCGGCGTCGTACCGGGCTCGACGCAGGCGCAGTCGTTGTCGGGGACCCGGTACGCCGGCTTCATCCAGAAGCCCTCGAACTCCTGGTCGATGACCTCGATCTCCGACAGGTGCTTGACCCAGTAGGTGCCGTAGTAGCCGGGCACGATCAGCTTCACCGGAAAGCCGTTGAGCATCGGGATGTCGGCGCCGTTCATCTGGTAGGCCAGCATGACCTCGCCGTCCATCGCGTGGCCGACGTTGAGCGCCTTGACAAAATCGCCGCCGCCGAAGAGCGCGATGTCCAGGCCGTTGAACGTGACCTGCCGGGCGCTGTTCTTCGGCTCGGCCTGGGCCAGCACGTCCTTCAGCGGCACGCCGAGCCAGCGCGCATTGCCCATCGCGCCGTTGCCCAGCTGGCCGCCGGTGACGCGCGGATTGAACAGGCCGCGGCTGTTGCCCGAGCACTGGTTGACCGCGACGATCTCGACCGGCTTGAACTGCGTGCGCAGATCGGCGATGGTCAACTCGAAGGGTTTGCCGACGGCGTTGCCGCCGATCTTGATGACGTGTCTGTCGCCGTCGATGCTCGTCGGGATGCCGGCGTTGTGATAGCGCACGAAGAACGCGTCGTTGGGCGTGATCAGGCCCTCGTTGAACACCTCGAACGGCGTCTCGAGCTGCGGCGGGCGCGTGGTCAGCACGATCAGCGGCCGCTTTTCCGGAAAGGCAACCAGGTTGCGCCGGCCGTTGACGAAGGGCTGCTCCATCGTGGCCGACGACTGCGCGAAGGCGCCGCGGCCGATCGACGCCAGGCCGGCGCCGGCCAGCAGTCCCGCGGCACCGCCGACGAACCGCCGGCGCGAAAGAGGTGGGTGCTCGGGTCGGTGCATGTCGTCTCCTTTGTCGGAAAAAGGGCGCCTGGCGCCCGTGGGCGCGCGATTGTCGCCTGGGCGAAATCATCGGCGGGTCGATGCCAGCTGCCCTCGGGCCGGCCGCTCGCTACCATCGATCACCCTCCGGGAGCCCGATCATGCGACGTATCCCGCCGATCCATTGCCTGACCACCTTCGAGGCCCTGGCCCGTCTGCGCAATGCCACCCAGGCCGCGGAGGAACTGAGCGTCACGCCGAGCGCCGTCAGCCACCGCATCCGCCAGCTCGAATCGCTGCTCGGCACCAAGCTCTTCGCCCGCGGCGATTTCAGCCTGTCGGCGGACGGCGCGGCCTATCTGGTGCATGTGCGCACCGGGCTGCAGGCGCTGCAGAAGGTGCCGGGCCGCGAACCGGCGATCGATACGACGACCTTGCGGCTGGCGGTCACGCCGACCTTCTCGCGCCAGATCCTGTTGCCGAAGCTGGCGCTGTTCCGCCACGCCTACCCGGAGGTCGAGCTGGTGATGCAGGTGGCGATCCCGCTGCGCGACGTGAAGGCGGAAGAGTGCGACCTGGAGATCCGCTACGGCACCGGGCCGTACGCCGACGTCGAGCAGGTGCGCATCCTCAGCGACACCGCCTACCCGGTGTGCAGCCCGGAGTACCTGAACGAGTTCGGCCCGTTCCAGCATTTCGAGACGGCCGAGGAGGTGAGCCGGGTGCATCTGATCCGCAGCCCGCTGGAGCCATGGAGCACCTGGTTCAAGGCCTGCGGCATCGATCTGCCGGAGCCGCGCGAAGGCGCGCAGTTCAACGACGTCGGCCTGATGCTGGATGCCGCGGTGGCCGGCTTCGGCGTGGTGCTGACGCGTCACCAGCTCGGCGCGGCCTGGATCGACAGCGGCCGCCTGATACGGCTCTCGCCGCGCGCGGTGCCCTCGCCGCACCATCACTACCTGTGCTGGAAGCCGGGCACCTTGGAACGCTGGGAGTGCGCGGCCTTCGTCGACTGGCTGAAGGGCGCGTTGCAAGCGACGTGAAAAAGGCGGCCGGAGCCGCCTTTGGGTTGTCCGAAGGCCGTCTTGGGGCTCTAGTTCTCCGGGGTGATCCCGGCGATCGCCCATTCGCGGTTGCCGTCCACCGGCTTGACCAGATGCCACAGCTCCCTGAACGGCTCGCCGCCGGCATCCGCCTGCTCGCGGATCAGGCCGCTGAAGCGCACGCTGACGATCCACTCGCCGTTCTCCTGCGCGGTGTCGACCACCTTCGCGTCGAGCTGCAGCACATCGGTCTGCTGGGCCACGTTGCCGCGATCCTGCAGGTCCAGGCGCAGCGAGGCGAACAGCTCCGGCGTCGTGAACTTGCGCAGATCCTCGACCTGGCCCGAATCGTTGGCAGCCTGCAGGCGGATGAAGATCATCTTCGCGATGCGTTCGAAGTCCTGGGCATCGAAGCCTTCAGGCATCGCGCCGCCGCCGCGCAACGCGCCGGCCGAAGCAGCCGGCTCGATCGCGTTGCGCTGCAGCGGCTGCGCCTGTTCCGGCGCGGCCCAGGGCGCTTTCATCGCGCCGGCGCCTGCACCGGCGCCCGCCATCTGCAAACCGCCGCTCTTGTTGGCCGACGGCCCGAAGCGGCGCAGCAGCCAGCGGATCACGAAGAACGCCGCCGCCGCCAGCAGCAGCATCGTCATCATGTTGGCCAGGCCTTCGCCCATGCCGAAGTGGCTCAGCAGCGCGGCGATGCCCAGACCGGCGGCGATGCCGGCGATCGGGCCCATCCACGAACGTTTCCCCGCCGCCGCGGCGGCACCGGCGGCGGCCGGCGCAGCGGCGCCCGCGACCGGCGCGGCGCTGTTCTGCGGCGCAGCGGTGGCCGGCGTACCGGATTGTTGCGGCGGGGGCGCCTGCCGCTGCATGCCGGCCGGCTTGCCGCCTCCGAGCCGCTTGGCGTCCACGTCACCCGGGGCGAGCGATAACGCAAGACCGGAGACAGCCAACGACAGAGCAACGAGCAATGATTTCACTAGGGTTTCCTCCAGGGCGGCGCGCTTCGGTCCGGGACTGGCCGTCGCGACGACGCGGGGTTGGAGCGGGTCACGCCCCTTTAGTTCATATGGCGTAACACATTCGCGTGCACACCCGCGATCGCCCGGCCGCCCGAAGATCGCGAGCGCCCCCTTGGGGGCAGCGAACGCAGAGAACTCGGGGGCTCACCGTCCTCAGGATGTGCTTGTCAGCTTCAACAGCAGCGGCAAAAGAAGTGCGGTGGCCACGCCATTCAAGCCCATCGCCAGCGCCGCGAACGCGCCCGCCGTCTCGTTCACTTGAATCGCCCGCGCGGTGCCGATCGCATGCGCAGTGATGCCGACCGCGAAGCCGCGCACCGCCGGGTCCTGGATGCGCAACAGGTTCAAGAGGCCGCGCGCCATGATCGCGCCGGAAATGCCGGTCAGCGCCACCGCCACCGCGGTCAGCGAAGGCAGGCCGCCGACCCGCTCGGCCACTGCCATCGCGATCGGCATCGTCGCCGACTTCGGCGCCAGCGACAGCAGGATCTCGTGCGAGCCGCCCAGCGCCCAGGCGATGCCGGCGGCCGAGGCGATCGCGACGGTCGAGCCGACCAGCAGCGCGACCGTCAGCGGCAGCCACATGCGCTTCAGCCGCTCGAGCTGGCTGTAGAGCGGGATCGCGAGCGCGACGGTCGCCGGCCCGATCAGGAAGTGCACGAACTTCGCGCCGTCGAAATAGGTCGGGTAGGGCGTGCCGGTGGCGAGCAGCACCGCGATGATCGCCGCCACCGCCATCAGCACCGGGTTCAGGAAGGGATTCAGCCCGCTACGCCGGTAGAGCCAGATCGCGCCCAGGTAGGCGAGCACGGTCAGCGTCAGCCACAGCAGCGGCGAGCTGGCGAGGAAGACCCAGAGCTGGAACACCGCCGGCTTCACAGCGCGTCTCCGCCCGCGTCGGCGCTGCGCTCGGCCGCGGAGCCGCGCAGCATGAAACGCAAAGTCAGCGCGGTGACGACCAGGGTCACCGCCGCCCCGCCGATGCCCGCCGCGACGAACGGCAGCCACTCCTGGCCGACGCGGTGGAAGTGCAGCATCACCCCCGCCACCGCCGGGATGAAGAGCAGCATCATGTGCTGCAGCAGCCCGTTGGCCGAGTCGCGCACCGGCTCCGGCACGCGCCCGCGCACGACCAGCGCCGCGAACAGCAGCAGCATGCCGATCAGCGGTCCGGGCAGCGGCAGGCGCAGCGCCTGCGCCAGGCCTTCGCCGATCAACTGGAAGACGAGCAGGGCGGCAAAACCGTAGATCATGGTCGGGGACTCCTCGCGCGGAAACGGAGCCCGATCTTCGCCGCTCCGGCCCCCGTGGAATCCCTGAGCCGACTTGAAAAGCCTTCAAGTGCCGGCGCAAGAACTCTCAACTCGAAAGCCGTGCCGATTCCTACAGTTCATGACATCGCCGGGCCGCCGTTCGTGCCGCCCGCCCGCCCGGATTCGCAACAACACGAGGAGACACGCCATGGTTTGGCAGCAGGTCTACGACCCCTTCGGCAACATGATCATCTCGACCTTGCTGGCCGCCATCCCGGTGGTGGTGATGCTGGTGGCGCTCGGCTTCCTGCACATCAAGGCCCACATCGCGGCCGGGATGGGGCTGCTGGCGGCGGTGATCGTCGCGGTCTTCGCCTACGGCATGCCGGCCGGCATGGCCGGTACCGCGGCGATGTACGGCGGCTTCACCGGGCTGCTGCCGATCGGCTGGATCGTGCTCAACATCATCTTCCTGCAGCAGCTCGCCGAGCAGAACGGCAGCTTCAAGATCCTGCAGGACTCGCTCTCCGGCATCACCGAGGACCGGCGGCTGCAGCTGCTGCTGATCGCCTTCTGCTTCGGCGCCTTCTTCGAGGGCGCGGCAGGCTTCGGCACGCCGGTGGCGGTGACCGCCGGCATCCTGATCGGCCTGGGCTTCTCGCCGCTCGCCGCCTCGGGCCTGAGCCTGATCGCCAACACCGCGCCGGTGGCCTTCGGCGCGCTCGGCACGCCGGTGATCACGCTGGCCAAGGTGCACGGCTACGATCTGATGCAGGTCACCGCGATGATCGGCCGGCAGCTGCCCTTCTTCTCGCTGCTGGTGCCGTTCTGGCTGATCTGGGCCTTCGCCGGGCGCAAGGCGATGATGGAGATCTGGCCGGCGATCCTGGTCACCGGGCTCTCGTTCGCGATCCCGCAATACCTGGTGTCGAACTTCATCGGGCCGGAGCTGGTGGACATCATCGCGGCGATCGTCTCGATGATCGCGCTGGTGCTCTTCCTGCGCGTCTGGCAGCCGAAGAAGATCTGGACTTCGCCTTCGCTGAAGGGCCACGAGAGCGACGGCGGCGAAGCCAAGAAGCCGACCGCGATCGTGCGCCATTCGACCGCCGATCTGGTGCGCGCCTGGACGCCCTGGGCCATCCTCACGGTGTTCGTCTTCGTCTGGGGCCTGCCGCCGGTGAAGACCTTCCTGAACGGCATCTTCGCGCCCTCGTTCCCGATCGCCGGGCTGCACAACCTGATCGAGAAGATGCCGCCGGTGGTGCCGGAGCCGCACAAGGAGAGCGCGGTCTACGTGCTGAACCTGCTGTCGGCCACCGGCACCGGCATCCTGCTCGCGGCGATCATCGGCGCGCTGGTGATGAAGTACAACCCGATCGAGATCGTGCGCACCTTCTTCCGCACGCTGTGGCTGGTGCGCTATTCGCTGCTGACGATCGTGCTGATGCTGGCGCTCGGCACCCTGACGCGCTTCTCCGGCACCGACACCACGCTCGGCCTGGCGTTTGCCAACAGCGGCGTGTTCTATCCCTTCTTCGGCACCTTGATGGGCTGGATCGGCGTCGCGATGACCGGCTCGGACACCGCATCGAACGTGCTCTTCGGCGGCATGCAAAAGGTCGCCGCGGAGCAGCTCGGCCTGAGCCCGTACCTGATGGGCGCGGCCAACAGTTCGGGCGGCGTGATGGGCAAGATGATCGACGCGCAATCCATCGTCGTCGCGTCGACCGCCACGCGCTGGTTCAACCATGAGGGCGACATCCTGCGCTACGTCTTCTTCCATTCGATCGCGTTGGCCTGCCTGGTCGGGCTCTACGTGACGATGCAGGCCTACGTCTGGCC
>Ga0105238_10001159_pt1 | contig 26581 bp, 24 predicted proteins | sample KBSC34metaG_FD_81526 | JGI IMG/M metagenome (GOLD analysis project Ga0105238, IMG submission 81526) | Corn rhizosphere microbial communities from Kellogg Biological Station, Michigan, USA - KBS C3-4 metaG | ecosystem: Host-associated > Plants > Roots > Rhizosphere > Soil | place: Michigan, USA...
CATCGTTCTCCGCGAACTACACATGCCGCTCGTGCGCCCTTTTCAGACAAGCTTCGGCATTACCAAGAATCGCAGAATCCTTCTCACTGAAATTCGATCTGAGGGATTGACCGGATGGGGCGAATGTACGGCAGGCGAGCGACCGCACTTTTCCAGCGAATCCACAGACACTGCCTGGCAGGTGATCGTGGACGAACTGGGGCCTTTGCTCGCGGGTGCCCATCCTGAGCATGGCGGAAGCTGCCCGAAGATCTTTGATATCGTTCGCGGCCATCCCATGGCAAAAGCCGCCCTTGAGAACGCTATCTGGGACGTTGAAGCACAACGCGAAGGCATTTCACTCTCGCGGCTGATCGGCGGGGTGCGGGAAAAAGTTCCCTGTGGCGTATCTCTCGGCATCCAGAAATCCATCCCCGAGCTATTGGACATCATCGACAGGGAATTGGCGGCCGGCTATCAGCGCATCAAGCTCAAATGCAAGCCGGGCTGGGATGTTGAAGTTTTCGAGAAAGTACGCAGCCAGTGGCCTGACATCCTGTTATCGTGCGACGCCAATTCTGCCTACAAGCTGCGTGATGCCGACCACCTGGTTACCTTCGACCAATTTGATCTCTTGATGCTTGAGCAGCCTCTGTGGCACGACGATTTTTACTATCACTCGATGCTTCAAAAGCGGATGGCCACGCCGATCTGTCTCGACGAGTCGATCCGCAATCGGCGCGATGCCCTCGCTGCGATCGAGATGGAATCCTGCAAGATCATCAACATAAAACTCGGTCGCGTGGGCGGATTCTCTGAAGCCATCGCAGTTCATAATGCTGCCCAGGAGCGCGGAACCCCGGTCTGGTGCGGCGGCATGCTTGAGGCCGGTGTGGGTCGCGCGCATAACATTGCCCTGTCTACCCTCGAGAACTTCCGCCTCCCCGGCGATGTCTCTGCCTCTGCCCGATACTGGCTGGACGACATCATTGAACCCGAGGTCACGGTGACCTCAGAGGGCGAAATTGTTGTACCTGACTCTGCAGGTCGCGGATACGACGTGCGCACAGAATTGGTAGAGAAGCTCACAGTGCGCAAGGAAGAAATTCGAGCTCTTGAACTTGTCGGCCGGAGCTAAGACGGCGAAGATCGATGCTCAGCTTGCACATCGACGAAGTCATGGACGTCGTACGGTCGCTTGAACTGCGGCACGGCGACCTGGAACTGCGCCTTTGCGACTACTCGGTTCATTCAGTCCACCGCGTTCCCACTTATTTCTTCCGCATGTTGAGCCGCCACTCTGAGGACGAACTGGGGACCATCAACCTTCGCATTGCTTCAAACGCGCACATCGAGCGGTATGCGGGCCACATCGGATATGGGGTGCATCCGGCACATCGTGGACACCACTACGCCGCGCGTTCAGTAACTTTGCTCGTGCCGCTGGCACGGAAGCTCAACCTAGACCCCCTTTGGATCACCTGCGACCCAGAAAACAAAGCATCCCGCAGAAGCCTTGAGATTGCCGGCGCTGAGTTCGTCGAGATCGTCGACGTACCCAAGGATTGCGGAATCCGCAGATTTGGCGGGAAAATGCGCAAATGCCGCTATCGCCTGTAGTTTGTCCAGACCGGAACTGACAATCCATCTTGTACGTAATGATCAAGGGCGGGGCAACTTTGGCCTTGATTTCGCGTCTCAACCCCGAGAGGCGGAGCGTCCAAGGTGTGAAGCGCCGCCGGAGGTTACCCAGTGACTCCCCAGGAAGAACAGCTTCTTAACTCTCTCATCGATCGTTTAAATCAGACGCCGCTTCAGGAAAAGGATCCTGATGCTGAGGCATTGCTCAACGAGCGGCTTGCCGAGAATCCAGATGCCTTGTATATGCTCGCGCAAACCGTGCTCGTCCAGAACATCGCGCTGGAGCAGGCGAAAGCTCAAATCAACCAGCTGCAGCAATTCCAGCAGCAACGCCCGCAACCGGCGCATACCACCAGCTTTCTCGGTCGCCTGCTTGGGGAGCGGGATGAGCAGCCGCAGCCACAACCAGCGCAACAGCTGCCTGCGTCCGGCTATCAGCCTGTTCCTCCGCAATACGTTGCAGCACAGCCGCAATATGGCGCTCCGCAATATCAGCAGCCGCAGTATGTGCCTGCCGGTCAGCCAAGTTTCCTGCGCGGAGCCATGCAAACTGCCGCCGGAGTCGCCGCAGGTGCGCTTGCATTTGAGGGTATCGAGTCCATGCTCCACGGCTTCGGGCACGGGGGGTACGGCTGGGGCGGCCCCGGCATCGGCGGCTTCGGCGAGCGTCCGGTTGAAGTGACCAACAACTACTACGATGAACCAGGCCGGGGCGCGGAACACACCGAGCATCACGGCGGCCAGCTCGGCGACGCCGGGTACAATCCGCAAAACAACGATCCCGGCGACAACCTTCGCGGCTTTGACAACCAGAACGCCGGACCGGCAAATGACGTAAACGCATTTGGCGACACTTCCGGTTTCGACGATCAAGCTTCACTGGACGACCAGGCAGGCCTCGATGATCAGGCGCTCGACGACGGCTCCCAGTTCGATGATTCGGGTAGCTTCGATGACGGCGGCGGCGGATTCGATGATGGTGGCGGCTTCTAGTTTTGCTCGACATACGCTGCGCAAGAAGTCCTGCTCAGAAGTCGCTCAAAATGCTGCCTCTCAGGCACTGAGAATGCCAGGAACGGGCGTCCCGAAGCACTACTTAACCCAAGCGAGCCAGTGATATACTCACAAGGGCGGAACGGGTAAATATGACTCCATCGACAGGGCCCGTCGACCGATTGCAGCTACGCTGCCCGCATCTTTAGATCCATCGAGGTTCGCATGTCCGGCCATTCGAAATGGGCGACAATCAAGCACAAAAAGGGCGCGCTCGATGCCAAGCGCGGCAAGATCTTCACTCGCCTGATCAAGGAAATCAGCATTGCTGCAAAGGGCGGCGGCGGAGATCCGGATGGCAACCCGCGGTTGCGCACGGCAATTCTGGCCGCCAAGGCCGAAAACATGCCTGCCGAGAATATCAAGCGCGCTATTCAACGGGGCACCGGAGAACTTGAGGGTGTGAACTACGAGGAGATCACCTTTGAGGGCTACGGCCCGGGCGGCGTCGCTATCATCGTTGAGGTGCTCACGGATAATCGAAACCGCACTGTCAGCGAAATCCGTCACGCGTTTTCAAAAAACGGCGGTAATCTCGGTTCAACGGGCTCGGTTCTGCACATGTTCTCGAAGAAGGGGGTCATCGCCATCGAGAAATCCGCAGCCAACGAAGAAAAGCTTATGGATATCGTGCTCGAGCATGGCGGCGAGGATCTGCGCGACGAGGGCGAAGTCTGGGAAATTGTCACAGAGCCGCACGCATTTGAAGGCGTCGTTAACGCACTAAAAGCTGCCAACATCCCTGTCGCTTCAAGTGAGGTGACGATGCTGGCGTCTACCTACACCAAGCTCGAAGGACAGCAGGCCAACGCGATGATCCGGCTGCTTGAAGCGCTTGAAGATTTTGACGATACTCAGAACGTCTATTCGAATTTCGATATGAGTGCCGAACAGATGGAGCAGGTGGCGGGGTAACAGCACAGGGGCTGGCAATCCACGGGCCGCCTGAACATGGCGGCCTTTTTTCATGCAATACAGTTTCCAAGACAGGAAAAGACAGAACGTTGACCCTAACTGTGAAAGTTCTAACTGTGATACTAGCGGCGGGCGTCGCCATCACTGCGGCCGCTCAGTCGTCAGACTTCGATCGGCATCAGCCAATCAACAAAGCGATGAATGGGACCGGAACGTCGAATCAGGATGGATCCCCGGTTGACCAGGTCCGGAAAGATCGGAGTTGGGAGTACGGTCCATTCGTTAACTTCGGCAATGGTATCGGCGGTGACCGATCGCAGTATCGGTTTCTGGCGCTCGGTTTCCAGGCAGGGAAGATCCTCACACCCCCACTGCATGCCGGGATACTAAGCGGCCAGTTTGAGTTTGCAGGAAACCTTATGCCGTTCTGGCAGGCATACACACCCGCTCCGCATGATCAGACGTTCTCGTTTCAGGGACATACTTTTACCTACCCTGTTGGCGGCGGAACCTTCACCGGCGCGAGCATCACGCCTGTCATCTTCCGCTGGAATTTCCTGACCCACTCACAGCGCATCCAGCCGTGGTTTCAGGCGGCAGGCGGCCTGGTTTATACCACGCACAAGTTCCCTCCTGATGTGCTTTCGCCTCATGGAATACCTGGAGGGACATCGGTGTGGAATTTCTCGCCTCAGGGCGGCATCGGGGTTCATTACTTCACCCGTCCCAGGAGGTCGATCGATCTCGGCTTGAACGCGATGCACATCTCGTCGGCATCGCTTGGTGACCACAATCCTGGCGTGAATGCTCTCTGGCAGATACAGCTTGGATACACGTACTGGAAGTAAACAGTTCTCGCGGCTTCGTGCGGACTGATTGTTGAAAGAGGAAGATGAAAGACGCGGTTGTTGAGTGCGTTCCGAACTTCTCTGAGGGCAGGGACGCCCGGCGTGTCGAAGCGATCATTGCCGCAATGCGCATGGAAGGCGTGCGGCTGCTTGACTGGTCGATGGATGCCGATCACAACCGCTCGGTGGTCACGATTGCAGGTGATCCCGCCGCGGTTCTGGAATCTGCGTTGCGCGGAGTGGGTAAGGCGGTCGAACTTATCGATCTCACAAGCCAGCAGGGATTGCACCCGCGGATTGGCGCCGCAGACGTGATCCCGTTCGTACCCATCACCGGAATCAAGCTCGAACAGTGCGTAATGCTGGCGCGCCAGGCAGGCCTTGAAATCTGGCGGCGATTCGGTTTGCCAGTCTACTTCTACGAGGCTGCAGCATCACGCCCGGATCGCGCAAATCTGGACGACGTGCGCCGAGATCAGTTTGAAGGCCTTCGCGATGCAGTTCGCAAAGAAGCCGCTCGTCGGCCCGATCTTGGTGGACCCGGCCTGCACCCGACCGCGGGCGCATGTGCGGTGGGAGCGCGTAAGTACCTCGTTACATACAACCTCTATCTCGATTCAAATGACATTGCAGTCGCGCGCGCAATTGCCCGCGAAGTCCGCGCCACCTTCAGCGGGCTCCACGGCGTGAAGGCCATGGGCCTTATGGTCCACGGACGTGCGCAACTCTCCATGAACATCACCGATTTCAAATCCACGCCCCTTTCGCAGGTGTACAGCGCGGTCTCGCGGCTGGCTTTGCGGCAAAAGACAGCGCCCGTTGAAGGCGAGGTAGTAGGGCTTATTCCCGAAGCGGCATGTGAGCGGGAAGCTGAATGGATGCGTCAGTTAGTTGAGTTCGATGATGAAACCAAGATTCTTGAACGGCGGCTTGAGGCCCCCCTCGCATGGCCGGGCGAAGGTAACAGTACCAATACGTAGACCTTGCGCGTCTAATAATCGAGTACAGAGTAAAATGGATAAGCAGGAAATCCTGTACTCTCCTGCCCTCAACAACCTAATTAACGGTAAGACATCCGGCTTCCCGGAGGATGAAAGTGCTAAAGAATCTCGCCAGATATTCGGTGCCGGCTCTCTTCGTGGCCGCGGCAATGTCAGCGCCAGCGGCGCAGCTTTCGGGCGATGCCCGCGCGGCTATTCCGCACGACGTTCAGCAGCTAGTCGTGATCGACTACCGGGCGATGCAGAATTCAAATACGGCCATGCAACTGCGCGATCGTGTGATGCCGCCGGATTTGAAGCAGTTTGAAGAGGCTCTGCGCCGGTCGGGTCTGAACGATAATCATGACGTTGACCAGTTGGCGTTCGCGCTTTTCCGCGTGGCTAATTCGGCAGACTCGCTCGAAACCGTAGGAATCGCGCAGGGTCAGTTCGACATGGACAGCATCATGGCCAATTTCCGCAAGCAGAAGATTGTGCCCAAGATGGTCCGCACCAATAAGACTTATCCTTTGTCGCGCACCGGAATGGTGCTGTGCTTTGTTGACCCATCGACCATGGTGTTCGGCAGCCCTGAAGCCGTAAAAGCCGCCCTGAATGTTCGGGACGGTTTGGCGCCGGGCCTCTTGACCAACGGCTCAGTTATGGACGCAATGCGTTCCGTCGATTCCCAGTCACTCTGGAGCGTGCTCGACAAGAAGGGTACGCAGATCATGATGAAGCAGGTGCTAGGGGAAGCCGGATCGGTTGCAGATTACGAATCTGTGCGCAAACGCCTTGAGTCTTCCTGGTACGGCATGGACTTTCAGCATGGAGTCAAATTCAATCTGACAATCGCGACCGGAGACACCTTTGCGGCAGCGACTGTTTCGTCCCTGCTTTCAGCGGCCGTGATTTACAAAAAAATGAGCGGAGACCAGGTAGAAAAAGCTGCGCTCGCAGCCACCGACATCAGCTCCAACTCCGGACTGCTGAATATTCACTTCGCTACATCTGACGGCGATTTCAATAGTCTCCTGAATTCGTCGCTCTTTCAGAGCATGGTGCACTGAGGCGAGCAGTCAAATCAGACGATCAGAGAATGGGAGCTTCGGCTCCCATTTCTATTTGCTGGCTGGCCCTACGTTAAGTAGGTTCTTACCCGAAGGCGCAAGCTGCGCTCTCCTCAATTCGAATGGATTCGTTCTTCGACATCAGTGGACGCTCAATTCACTCTGCGCCGGAGTAGGGATTACAGCGGCGACACACCACAATGTGCTGCGAATCACATAAGGAACCGTAGCTTCTGCCCGACCGTATATCTACGGAATCTATAACCAATTCTTCATAGTCGTGGAGGGCAATGCGATGGCCACCTATGTCGCCGTTCCGCAACCGCAAGCAACAGGCAAATCCGTAACATGGTTTGCCGGTGGGATGGCAATTGTTTCGGCCATCGCTCTCATCAAGCTCGCCATTCACCTCTATGCCGATCGGTTCTATGGATACTTTGTTGACGAGCTTTACTTCATCGCATGCAGTAAACATCTCGCCGCCGGTTATGTCGATCAGCCTCCGCTGATTGCCTTTATTGTTCGCTTTGAGCGCATGTTCTTTGGTGACTCTCTGCAGTCGATTCGTTTTCTGCCCGCCCTTGCCGGAGCCGGGAAGGTTTTAGTCGCCGGATGGATGGCGCGCGAGTTCGGAGGCAATCGCTTTGCACAAGGCATAACGGCGCTAGCCACCCTCATGTGCACCGGGTATTTCGCCTTCGATCATTACGTCTCGATGAATGCTTTTGAGCCACTGTTCTGGATGGGAGCAGCCGCAGTGGTCATCCGGATCGTGAAGACCGGAAATCAGAAGCTGTGGTTGTGGTTCGGAATCATCGCCGGATTTGGTTTGGAGAATAAGCACTCCATGCTGTTCTTCGGGTTCGGCATTCTCATCGGCTTACTCTTCAGTGAACACCGTGCGATGCTGCTGAAGCCCTGGATCTGGGCGGGAGCGCTCCTGGCTCTGCTGATCTTTCTGCCTAATCTCGTCTGGAATATCCAGCATCACTGGCCCTTTCTGGAACTGCTGAGCAACATCAGAAAGAGCGGGCGCAATGTTCAACTTACTTATCTGCAGTTCCTTCGGCAGCAGATCGAACTCGTTATGCCTGCGAACGCAGTGCTCTGGATTGGCGGCCTGTTGTGGCTTCTCTTTAGTCGTGCCGGGAAGCCGTATCGCCTGTTGGCGACGACCTATCTGGTAATTCTCGCCTGCATGCTGAAAATGGATGGTCGCACGTATTACATGCTTCCCGCATATCCCATGCTCTTTGCAGCGGGAGGTGTCGCTCTAGAGAAGTGGTTGGCAGGCCGATGGCTGCATTGGCTCAAGCCCATCTATGCAGCCGCTGTAATCGCAATCGGAGCTATCGGAGCGCCGATTGCGGTACCCGTGCTTCCTGCTCCTGTGTTCATCCGGTACATGGAAGCGATGCACATGGCGCCGCCCCGCATCGAGAACCACAGAATGGGTCCGCTCCCACAGTTCTACGCAGACATGTTTGGATGGGAGGAGATGACGGAAGTGGTGGCAAAGGCGTATCTCGCCGTTCCTGCTCAGGAGCGTCAGCAAACCGCGATCTTCGGAGGCAATTTCGGTCAGGCGGGCGCTATCGATTTGTTCGGCAAAAAGTACGGGCTGCCAGACGCGATCGGCAATCACCAGAACTACTGGTACTGGGGTCCGCGCAAATATTCTGGAGAAAGCATAATCGTGATGGGTGCAAGCCGCGGCGAACTCGAGCCGTTTTGGAAGGAAGTCACAGCCGTCGGCCACGTCTACCATCCTTATGCCATGCCCTATGAGGAGTTCGAGATATACCAATGCAGGGGCATAAAGATGCCGATTTCGGAGCTGTGGCCGAAGATTAAGAACTGGCGCTAGGGCAATCGGCAAAGCGCTTTCGCGTCAGCAATGTTGCCCGCGAGAGGATAGCGCTTTTACTAGCTCGTCATATCAGACCGTGAATTGTGATGCGTTGAAGAATTCGCCGCTCACTGCTCAGTGTGTACCCGCAACCAAGCGGTTGCCTTTCCTTCAGTGTTGCGGATTCAGTGACGGGTGGAATTCGACTTTACCATCGGGCAGGAGGACGATCTCGATGCTGCCTTCCTGCTTCTCATACAGCTTGGGTCCGGTGACCTGGATCTGTTTTCCGTTCGCGCCCGTGTACTGGACTTTCACCGGTCCGCTGTCGCGCGTCTGCAGGCGGTAATGATATGTGCCGTCGGCAGGGATCGTGTCAACGCCGAAACTCGCGCTCGGGTAATCCACTTCCAGCAGGGAAATAGTGCCTCCGGTGTGATTCAGAATTGTTGCTTCAATGTGGTAGGAGTGGCACGCAGTGAGGCCGCCAAGGCACAGCGCAAGAATCACTGCGGCAAACAATACCGTAGCAACACGAGTCAATCTCATCGTGCCTCTTCCTTGTTTGGGGTCCGCGCGGTTTCCGCAGTGCTCTCATCCGGGGCCATTGCGGAGACTCGCTTCTCGAGCCGATCGAGTCGCTTGAGCAACTCAGGCAGCCGCTGAAAGATGGTGACGGCGCGCAACCATATCCGGTTGTCAAATCCGGGCGAACCCGAGATCATTTTTCCGGGCGGGATATCGTGGCTCACGGCGGACTGGGCGGTAAGAATCACCCCATCGCCGACGGTGCAGTGCCCAGCAATGCCTGCCTGTCCGGCGAGAATCACGTTGTTGCCAATCACGGATGATCCGGCCAGACCAGTTTGCGCGCAGATCAGGGTATCGGTCCCGACGCGCGAGCCATGACCGATCTGCACGAGATTGTCGATTTTGCTGCCACTCCCAATCTCGGTCGCACCAACTGTTGCCCGATCCACACATGCATTCGCCTGGACATCAACACGATCGCCCAGTCGAACCGGGCCGGACTGCGGAATCTTCTGCCATTGTCCATGCTCGTTCTTCGAAAACCCGAAGCCGTCTGCCCCGACGATTGCACCATTCTCGAGAGTCACATCGTCTCCGAGTTCACAGTGCTCGCGGATGACGGCGTGAGCGTGGGCAAATAGCCGTGCTCCGGTCTTTACTCCCGGATAGAGAACGACGTGCGGCAACAACGTTGCGTGCGGGCCGAGTTTCACGCCGGGCCCGATCACCACGTAAGCCCCGATGTGAGCTCCTTCCCCTATTTGAGCTGTAGGGTCAATGACTGCGGTGTCGTGAATGCCGGCAGGGTAAGCCGGGGGCTGGTAGAACAGGCCCAGAGCCCGGGAAAAGGCGTGGTACGGATTTTTCAGCCGAAGCGTTGCCGTCTCTATGTCGGGGAACTCGGGCTCGACCAGAACCGCGGCAGCCTTCGTCGTCCTGGCCAGTCCGCCGTACTTGGGATTGGCGACAAAGGTGATCTCGGAGGGGCCTGCATCTTCAATCCCTTTGGCACCTGTCACTTCCACATCCGGATTGCCCCGCAACTCCGCACCCAGCCGACTTGCCAGTTCGCCAAGTTTCATTGAGGAAATTGTAACGGACCCGCCTGGATGCGTTTGCAACCTGCTAACGCGCCTGTACAGATCCTCTTACACGTCAGGGTCAGCAGGGAAGAGCTCCGGCTGAGGTTCGGTGCGCCTCCTGTGCCCACCCGCTCCAATCAGGCTTATCACTTCAAGTCGTTGAATTGCCTGCCGTGGGACATAGATCCGCTGCGTATTCGATCGGGTGTCGGGAGGGGTGACAAGCAGGCCCGCACCGGTAATCAAGGAACGGTCGTTTGCGGCGATGCCCTCAAGCTCGTCCCCGTCGTTCAGCACCATTCTGAGCCACAGGCCGGACGTTCTGGGTCGAACCGCAAAGCGTTTCTGGAGAAGGCGTTCCGGATTCCCGACGTCACCACTGGAGGAAAAGTCACGCACGTAACAGACCCACTTCACCGTCTCCCAGCCAAGCGTCAGCACCTTCCCGCCCTGGTCCAGAACCTCGAGGGTGCCCGAATCCTGGCCAAAGACAGCGCCAGCGTAGCCGGCGTACCACTCGCGAGAGAACTTGCGCACAATCACTGGCTTACGAGCGGAACCCATGGCTTGGATTTTCGCACGATGAAGCTCCTTTCTGCGCCGAAAAGTCGCAGAAGTGGTGCTAAACGTATTGGCCAACAGGGTCAGACTGTGATAAGGTACTGCTTTGTGTGCTCTGGTGTACCGAGACGTAACCACCGCCAGATCAGACACTTGCCTTAGGTTTCGGAAGCGGAAGCAGGAACGGAATGCCCGATTACATTTACCTTCTTGAGAACCGGCTCTCAGCCGATCAGCAGAATGCCCTGCGGCAGCTGCGCGAAGTGGCCCGGGAGGCGGGGACGCTCCTTTTTCTCACCGGAGATGCCGTCCGGGATCTGACCAGCGGCCACGCCGTCCGCGACATCGAAGTTGCCGTCCAGGCCAACGCCCTGAAGCTGAAAAAAGCTATCGAGAAGCTTGGCGCCAAAACGTGGGGCGAAGACGAAGCATCGCGCAGCCTTTACCTCTGTTTCCCGGGTACTGTTCGCGTCGACCTGGTCAGCACGCATCGTCGCGAGTACTCAAAGCCTGGCAAACCTGCGTTTCACGCAGCCTCTATCCAGGAAGATCTTCGCCGCCGCGATTTTACAGTCAACGCCATGGCCATCTCCCTCAATGAAGGTTCCTACGGGCTCCTGATGGACCCGCTCAATGGCGCTGCCGATATCGAAGCGCGCAGCTTGCGACTGGTTTCGAACTACGGGTTCCTCGACGACCCGTCCCTGATGATTCGCGCAACACGTTACAAGGCTCGCCTCAGTTGGGAACTCGACCCGCGTACGCAGCAGCGGTACGAGAATGCCAAAGCTGAAAATCTAATCGAGGCCATGTCGCCTCACGACCGCAGCTACGAACTGGAGCAGATCGGTCACGAAGATGACGGCCTGAAGATTCTGCGTGCTCTGGAAACGGAAGGGTGGATGGCGGTGCTCTGTCCTGCATGGACCGCCAACAGGGCAGACGAAGAGAAGCTCAACGCATTGCATGAGCTTCGCGTTCAACTGCAGATGCAGGGTGTCCATCCGGATATGTCGGCCGCACAGCTGCAGTTGCTCACAGCCAAACTGCCGCCGAAAGATCTGTCGTCGCTGAAGAAGCAGCTTTTGCGCCCTGGCTTTGTCGAAGAATGGAACAGTCTCGATTCGCTCGCCAGTGGATTTGCAAAGGTTCTCCTCAACAAGGCCAATGCCACGCCTTCCGTCACCTACAAGCTGTTTACCACCCATGACCCAGAGGCTGTATTGTGGCTCGGCTTTACCAGCAAAGACAGCGCGGTAAAAGCGAAATACGAGCTCTTTCTGAAGACATGGCCGGAAGTGCGCCAGCGAATTCCGTACGCGCAGATGCAGGAGATGCGCATCACGCCCGAACTCGCGACGTACAACGAGATCATTCATCAGATCTTTTTGCAATTGATCGATGGGAACCTCAATACTCCCGAAGAGATCAAGGCATTCCTCGAACCGCATTCACCGCCGGCTCCTCCGCCGCAAATCACGATCAAGCGCTCCCGTGCCAAGCGTGCCGAAAAGATCAAGGAGAAGTCCTTCGACGAAGAGGAAGAGGCGGAAGAGTCCGGAGACGATGAAGAGGACCTGGACGATATCGGCGGAGATGACGAAGAAATAGATCTCGGTCTCAAACTGCCTAAGGGCGACGATCTCGAAGAAGGCGACGAGGAAGAAGACGAAGAGGAAGGACCAGAAGAAGAGTCAGACGACGAAGAAGATGAAGAAAAGCCCGTGCGCAAGGGACGCGGCAAACAAGCTCCGGCGCCTAAGGCCGTCAAGGCGGAGGCGAAGCCGGTGAAGGAAACTGCTGCAAAGCAAACCCCTGAGAAACACGCTGCGCCCAAAGCGACGCCCGCGGCAAAGTCAAAGCCCGAAGCGCCCAAAGCGGAAAAGAAAGCTGCACCTCCGGCTCCGGCGAAGAAACCGGCGGCGCCTCCCGCGAAGCATGCACCTGCCGCGAAGCATGCGGCCAAGCCGGCACCGAAAACGCCGGTAAAAGCCGCGCAGGTGAAGGCTCATGCCAAGCCGGCCCACAAATCCGTCCCATCGAAGAAGCCTGCTGCTCCAGCGAAAAGCAAACCGCATGCTTCAGCGAAATCCGCCGCTAAGAAGCCGGCCGCCAAAGCCGGCAAGAAGCGCTAGGTTCAGATACGCGAGCCAGAAACTCTTCTGGCTCGCACTCCTCAGGTGCTATCCTCGCTTCAATTCAAGCGCCGGAGAACCTGGAATGTCCCGTAAGCTTCCCCGTGTCTTTTCTGCATGCCTCGTTCTTGCATGCATTGTCATCCTGCTCCTGGTTGCCGCAACTGCCCAAGCCAAGCGGGTGAGTCCGGCCGTTCAAACCGCCGACACCAGTGGATCCGGCTATCGATTCGATCGGGGTGGCTGGAAGTTCGTGCACCTTGAAGGCACGCCTGCCGAAATCGGCTTTCAGCACGGGCAACTCCTCGCCGCTGAAATCGGCGATCTGCTCAACGTGATCAAGGTCGAGACGCGTCACGATACAAAACGCGATTGGAACTTCTATCGTGAAGCTGGACGCAAGATGTTCTGGCCTCATATTGACGCGGAGTATCAGCAGGAGCTTGAGGGCATCGCGAAAGGAGCGCAATCGAAGGGCGCAAGGTTGGACGTCTGGGACGTCGTCGCCCTCAATGGCGCTATCGAGTTGCCGTCGTACTACGTGCCATGGCTCAACAAGCAGGAACACGCTGCCAACGCTCCGCACATTCGCCCTGATGGCCACTGCTCGGCGTTCATTGCGACCGGGAGTTACACCAAGGGCGGCAAGATCGTCGTTGCACACAATAACTGGTCATCGTACGCAGAGGGCGAGCGCTGGACCGTTGTGTTCGACATCAAGCCGGAGCACGGTCATCACATGGTGATGGATGGAGCGCCTGGCGTCATTACAAGTCAGGACGACTTCGGCGTCACCGATGCAGGTCTCATCATTACCGAGACAACCATCACTCAGTTCATTGGCTGGAATGTGAACGGCAAGCCGGAGTTTGTACGTTCGCGCAAAGCCATGCAGTACGCCGGCTCCATCGACGAGTACATTTCGATCATCAAGGAAGGGAACAACGGCGGTTATGCGAACGACTGGCTGGTCGGTGATCGCAACACAGGTGAGATCGCATACCTCGAGCTTGGCTTGAAGAACACGCCCGTATGGCGCACGAAGGACGGCTACTTCATCAGCTCGAACTTCGCGCGCGATCCGGCCCTCATCAAGGATGAAACCGACGGCTTCAATCCCGCCGACATGTCCTCTTCCATGAATGCCCGACGCGTCAGCGCGGAGCGAAAGATCGCCTCATCCAAAGGTCAGATCGACGTAAACATGGCCGAAGCATTCCTCGCCAATCACGACGACAGTTTCACCGGGAAATCCGGAGCCGATGCGCGCACGCTCTGCGGCCACATCGATGGCGACCCGCACGGAGTTCCCGAATGGAGCGATGCGCCGTACTATCCCGATGGAGCCGTTACGGGCAAAGTCACGGATTCTGATCTCGCTGCGAATCTTTCGCTCATCGCCCGAGCCGGTCATCCCTGTGGAGAAGATTTTATTGCGGCGCCGTTCCTTGCGAAGCACCCTGAGTTCGCCTACCTCAAGCCGATCCTGAAGGACATGAAAGCCGGCCCGTGGACGCAATTCAGCGCCGGTGAAAAGCGGTAGAGTTGCTCGCTCTTCCTACTTGTAGATGAGATGAATGTTGATGTCTGTCACTGGACAGGCGACGTGTGCGATCGCAGCCCCAAACGGAGGCGCGCTTAATCCGACGTGCGGATTATTCGCGAAACCGAAGCCCTCTTTCGGAATCCCGATGAAGTTCCGGTCGAGCTTGTGATTCTTATTCTCATCGTGGATCGCAACGACACCGTAATCACCGGGCGGCAGATTCTGCATCACCGCTGTCGCTTCGCGCGCTCCAGGGGTGATCGGAGTTGGCCAGTGATTCACGGTCTTGCTCATGTCTTCAGGCCAGCCGTCGCGCGTTTTGAAGATGGCAACCCCAACCACCCCAGTCGAATTGCGTAAGCCATCGACGCGGATGCGCAGCGTGCACCCGCAAGCAGCGTTTGCGCCTTGTGGGCCCGCCTGCACGCAGGCAAGGGAGCCAACAAGGAAAAATCCAAGGATGAGGGTTGATTTCATTCAGGGGAGAGCGCGGCAAACCACATCGCGATGAATTTGAACATACCAAAAGCATCTCCGGGCAGCAAAACCGGCCGTAGCCAATTCCGCCGCCTGAAGTTGTTTTAGCTTCGCTTGTCGTGTCAGGAGAAACTAAAGCTCGATGAGCCCAGGAGTCTCTCTAATACCGACCGCCGCCACGTGCGCCTGCGCCGCTGCCTTTACGTGCCTGGTAGCAGTCCCTGCAAAAAACAGGACGGTCGCCGCGTGGTTCAAATGGAACAGTTGTGGGTTGGCCGCAGCCGGAGCAGATCACAGGTGTGCCATGGGATGGTGCCGGGCGATAACCGGAGCCTCCCCCACCTTGTTCGCTCTTCTTTGCCTGACGGCAAGGCTTGCAGCGCTTGGGGGTCGAATAACCGCGTTCTGAAAAAAACGACTGATCCGCAGCGGTGAACGTAAATTCCTGTCCACAGTCGCTGCACGTAAGTTGCATATCTCCGGCCATGATCTCCTCGTTCTGGCGATTGTACATAGAGGACGGTAAATTTTATATAAGAATCTTCTGAATACGGGCCAACTTAGCCGGAAATCAAGTGATTTCAGGGAACTCACGAGCCGCCGGCCCGACACGATATCCTGAGTCAATCAGGTCCACAGAACAGACTTTGCAGGCGCGTTTTCCCGCGGATGACCCAGCCTAATCCGGAATTCGAAGCAGAGTGCATTCGTCGCATCCTTGCGGGCGAAAAGCACCTCTTTCACGACCTCATCCGGCCCTGCGAGCGCTCCATCTATTTCCTCCTCTACTCCCTGCTGAAAAACGAAACTGAGGCAGAAGATGTGGCCCAGGAAACGGTTATCAAGGTGTATCAGAATCTCGGAAAATTCCGCGGCGATTCGCAATTCCGTACCTGGGTCCTCTCCATCGCACGCAATGAGGGGCTGGGCCGTCTCCGCAAAATCAGCAGCCGGCGCGAAGACTCTCTGGACGCTGAAACCGACGAGCAGACAGGTGATTACACGCCTGCAATCCTCACCAGCTGGCGTGAAATCCCGGCCGAAGTCCTGGAACAGAAGGAGTTGGGGAAGCTTCTCCGCCAAGCCATTGCGGGCCTTCCGGAGATTTACCGTAACATCGTACTGCTCAGAGACATCGAAGAATTGGATATCCGGGAAACGGCGGCTGCCCTGGGTATCAGTGAAGCCTCGGTCAAGGTCCGGCTGCACAGAGCACGAGCCCTGCTGCAACGCAACCTAGCTCCGCAACTGAAGGGATTTGCCCCCGCAAAACGACGCTGGTTTGGGGGCCGTAAATGAGAATCGACTGCAAACACGTCTGGGAGCACATCTCGGCCTACATCGAGAATGATGTGGACCCGCAGCTCCGTGCCGAAATTGACCGGCACCTTGAGACGTGCGAGATCTGCTCTGCCGTGCTTGACTCGACGCGGAACGTCGTTATTCTCGTGGCGGATGACCGCGTATTCGAACTTCCCACGGGCTTCAGCGAACGACTTCATGCGAGGATCGACAAGGAATTGGAAGAGCCAACGGACCCAAATCCCTGACATCAGATGCAGTTTTTCGTGATTCTGCAAGGTGGCGGCGGTCCTGTTCGGTGCACCATTGGATGGGTCCACATCTCCAGCCCAACCAGAATCATCGTGACAACCGCCAGAATAATCTGCAGCTTCTCAGATCGCTTCTCCCTGGCAGTCCGTTCACGTCTGCGCCATTGCGCCGCGGGACGATTCCGAAGATGGTGCATCCATGCAATTACGGCCAGGTTTACAACCGCGCCAATCGTGGCAAGGATCAGCATCGGTATGCGAATGGCATCCTGATGCCAGCCCTTCGCAGGCGCGTAGATGCCGCTGGCAGCGGCGAGCGCGGACAGCCCAATTGCTACTCGAATGCCGCTGATCGTCAGCACGGCGGTGCAAAGACTTTGCAGTAAAGCTGCGATCACGCCGACCCACACAACCGTCCGGACCGGTTTCGGACTGATGAAGACACTAGCCTCCGAATCCGCTCTTTTATCCTTCAGTTGCAATCTGCTCGACCTTCCTCCGGAATTGACCGCACAAATCAGACGCGGGCCAGCCCAAGAGTAAAGCACCCGCTCAAATTAACCAATCCGAACTTGCGTCTAGCCCGTTCATCACATAGGAAAGCCGGTCAAAAGAAATTCATTTTCAGCTTGCCCCCTTTCCTTGTAACCTTTCGCGCATGCATGCACTCACATGTGCGTGCTAATGTTTGTGCGTGTGACCGGCGTCGGGCCGGCTACGCATCGTGACAACCGGCGGCTTCCCCGCCTCAACCCCCAGCGAGGTCAATCACCCATGAAGAACCAACTCAATGCACTTGTTTTGACGGCTGCTCTCTCCGGCCTGATTGGCGGAACCACGGTTGCACATGCTGCCGCAACCAGCCCCTCGAAGACCACCGTCAAGGCCGCGAAGGCCGGCCTGCGCTATACCAGCGCCGACAAGCCAGCCAAGCACTCCTGTAAAGGCAAGAACGATTGCAAAGGCCAGGGCGGCTGCAAATCCAGTGACAACGGCTGCAAAGCCAAGAACAGCTGCAAGGGCAAGGGCGGCTGCGCTACCGACGGCTCCAAGATGCCCAAGGCCATCTAGTCAAAAAACAGTTGTCAGTGATCAGTGGTCAGCGTTCAGTTTCAGAACCTGATCCCTGACCACTGACTACTGGATCATGAATCTCATGTCTGCCAATCGCTTCAATGCGTTTTCAAACCACGGCATCGGAATCGGTCTCCGCATTCCGCACTACGAGCACATTTTTTCGCGCAAGCCCGTAGTGGACTGGTTTGAAATAATTTCGGAAAATTTCATGATCGACGGCGGTCGCCCGCTGCACACGCTCGATCAGATACTTGAACGCTATCGCGTTGTCCAGCATGGCGTCTCCATGTACTTCGGTTCGGTGACAGAACCGGATCCGGAGCACCTCAAACGCCTGAAAACCCTCGTCCGCCGTACGGGTACTCCCTGGCTCAGCGATCACCTCTGCTGGGGCTCCGTTGATGGCACCTACACGCATGATCTGCTTCCGCTGCCATACACGTGGGAAGCCGTTGCGCGTACAGCTGAGCGCGTTCGTAAGGTGCAGGATTATCTCGAAATTCCGGTCGCGGTCGAGAATGTCAGCTCCTATGCGGCTTTCACTGCTTCGGAAATGACCGAATGGGAGTTCCTCACTGAGGTTGTCGAACGTGCCGACTGCGGCATTCTGCTCGATGTGAACAACATCTACGTCTCCTCGGTGAATCACGAATTCGATCCGATGGACTATGCCAACGCCGTACCCGCCGAACGCGTTGCGCAGATACACATCGCCGGCCACTCGCGCTATGAGAAGTACATCCTCGACACCCATGACCACCCGGTAATCGATCCCGTTTGGAATCTCTACGCTCGTGCGATCGAGCGCTGCGGTCCAACCCCGACCCTGCTCGAGTGGGACGATCATATCCCGAGCTTCGATGAAGTCCACGCCGAAGCCAAAAAGGCCGAGCGCTATCTCCACCGGCAAGCACCCGAACTCGCAGAGGCCACACAATGACCGCAGTCAGTCTCGAACATATCCAGCGAGAGATGGCGCGCGCGGTCATGACGCCTCTCACGTCCGAAGAGGAGATGCGCAGCGAAGGGCCGGACGGCCGTTCGATGGACCAGGTGGCTGCATCGTTCATCGCTCCGAATTCGAAACTCTCCTCTTTTGAACGGCTCGAAATCTACAACCGCCAATACTGGTTCCGAATCCTCAACGCCCTCTCCGAAGATTTTCCTGCGCTTCGTTCTGTCATTGGTGGTCGCGCCTTCAATGCAATGTCCGTTGCCTACCTTAATGCGCATCCGAGCCGCTCATTCACGCTGCGCAATCTGGGCTCGAGGCTTCCAGAATGGCTCGCAGAAAACCCCCACTTCGCAGGCCGCCGCGCCAGCCTGGCTCAGGATGTCGCTCGTATTGAGTGGGCCTTTGTCGAAGCTTTCGACGCAGGCGAGCGCGAGCCGCTTACGCTTGAGCAGATATCCACCCTTGACGGCAGTTCGCATTTAGCCCTCCAGCCCCATCTGCAACTGATTGAGCTTGAGTATCCGGTGGACGAACTGGTTTTGAACCTTCACAAAACCGATAAGCGCCAGACCACTGAAGCCGGCCTGCAGCACGACAGCGATGATCATGCGCCCGCAAAGTTGCCCGTACTGCGTCGCAAAGCCACCTGGCTTGCCGCCCATCGCGTCGATTTCTCTGTGTACTATCTTCGCCTGAAGCGTGGTGAATTCCATACGTTGCGCGCTATCCACGCCGGCCGTCCTCTTGCTGAGGCCATTGAAGCCGGACTGATCACTGCGCGCGTTCCAGCAGCCCGCAGGCCACAGCTTGTGCGCGAGTGGTTCACGGCATGGGCCGAACTTGGCTGGATTTGCGCCCCCGAGCTGGACAAGCTGATCCGGACCAGCTGATCAGCTGGATTGATTCTGCGTAACTCCACACCGCAGTAGACAATCAAAGAAGTGTGAACGCCATGGCTCAGCAACGCACCTTCCTCACCGCTGAATGGAAGAACCTGCTTATGCTGAACTATGCCGTCGAGCCCGACCTGCTGCGGCCATTCGTTCCAGCAGGCACTGAACTGGATACGCACGACGGCATGACCTATACCAGCTTGATCGGCTTCGAATTCAACAAGACCCGCCTGCTCGGTCGACCGGTTCCGTTCCACCAGTCGTTCGAAGAGGTGAATCTCCGCTTCTACGTCCGTCGTGGATCACGGCGGGGAGTGGTTTTCATTCGCGAGCTCGTGCCCAAGGTGGCCGTCACAGCCATCGCCAGATTCGCATATGGCGAGAATTACTCCTGCGTCCCAATGTCCCATCGGCTCGAGTCAAATGCAGGCAGGCTGTCAGCGGAATACTCATGGGGCTCCGATACCGCGCGTTGTACCATCTCCGCAACCACGAGCAGAACTCCGTATCTGCCTTCTCAAGGTTCGCTCAGCGAGTTCATCACCGAGCACTATTGGGGCTATGCGATTCGCAACGGAAGAACGGTGGAATACCAGGTTGATCATCCACAATGGCAGGTGAGGGAAGCAGACACTGCGCAGTTCTCGGGAGACGGCTCCCGGTTCTACGGATCAGATTTTGGCAGATTGCTTGAGCGACCTCCCGATTCCGCGTTCCTCGCGGAAGGATCAGCCGTGACAGTCTTCAGAGGAACGCCGATCAGCGAACCTGAAATGAACGCCGGGACAATCTGAAAGGAAACCATGAACAAGATCGTCAACGCCTATGCTGCCGTTGCCTCGGCGCTCAGCCGCTTGCAAAACCCGCTGCTCCTTGCCATTCGACTCTATTGGGGTTTTCAGTTTGCCCAGGACGGCTGGGGCAAGCTGACGCACCTCGATAAGGTCACTGAGTTCTTCACCAGCCTGAGTCTTCCCGCCCCGCACATGACGGCACTGGCTGTCGCCCTGATCGAATTTGGCGGAGGCATCCTCTTCGCGCTCGGCTTTGCATCGCGTCTGACTTCGCTCATCCTCTTCGTCAACATGACGATGGCTTATCTCAGCGTGCCCGATGATCGCGTTAACTTCTCGCATATTTTTTCCAAGCCCGAGGATTTCTACGGCGCTTCGCCATACACCTATTGGTCTGCCGCGCTGCTAATCCTGATTCTTGGTCCGGGACTTTTTGCGGTAGATACGCTACTTCGGCGGCGGTTTGTCAGCAACCGTGAGCACGCACACAGCCTGGTCTAGCCCAGGAACGGTATCCTTGCCCTTTCATCCGTCACAGTAAGGGCCCCGGATCCATGCGCATCGCCTACATGCTCACATCGCTTGGTATCGGCGGCGCCGAAAAGCAGGCCATCGCAATTGGTGAGCGCATTGCGGCTCGCGGCCATGATGTCGCGCTCATCGTCCTTCGACCCCAGGAAGAGCACGAGTGGCCGACGAAGCTCCCGGTCATTCACCTGGGAATCAACAAGTCACTGCCGAGCGTTGTCGGTGGAGTGATGCATGCACGGCGCGATCTCCGCTCATTCAATCCACACCTGCTGCACAGCCATACGTTCCCCGCAAACATGATGGCGCGAACCCTCCACGCGATCGGTGCGGTGCCTGCCGTCCTTTCCACGATTCACAATGTCTACGAAGGAGGCCGGCACCGCACTCTGGCTTACCGGATAACCGACCCCTTCTGCTGCCTCAGCACCGCCGTCAGCCAGGCAGTTGCAGATCGCTACATGGAGATCAAAGCAGTGCCTCAATCGAAGTGTCTCGTTATTACCAACGGAATCGATACTGACCTCTTTTCGCCGTCACAATCAACTGGAACCGAGCGCCGGCAAAAGATTTTCATCTGGCTGGCTGGGGGGCGCGATGTCGCGGCGAAGGACTTTGACAATCTGCTCACTGCGTTCCGAAAGGTTAGAGCAGAAAATCCAAACACAGAACTTCGGATCGCGGGTAAGCCGGCGAATCATCGCAGCCTTGGAACTTACGATGCAGCCGGAATCCGCTGGCTCGGCCTATGCAAAGACATGCCCGGCACTGTCGCTGAGTGCGATGCCTTCGTTCTCAGTTCGGCATGGGAAGGCATGCCGCTTATCGTTGGCGAAGCCATGGCGATGCAGAAGGCCGTGGCTGCCACAGACGTGGGCGGAGTGCGCGAGCTCGTCGGCAGCACAGGCATTCTCGTGCCGCCACAAGATCCGCACGCGCTCTCCCAGGCCATGCTCCGAATCATGGCTGCGGCTCAAGAAGACCGCGAATCACTGGGCCGGGCCGCGCGCAAACGAATATGCGATTCCTTCGACATGAATGCCAAGGCCGATGAGTGGGAGTCGCTCTATCACCGCATTCTCAGTGATCGCCGATAATGCTGGCCAAGCCCGGCCCGTGATAACCTGATCAGCGGTTTTGGGGTTTGTGCCATTTGAAGCATCACCCAGTTCGAAGGAAAATCATGCGAATCACTCGATTCTTCATCGCTCTTTTTGCGATCGCTGCGGCTATATCGATGTGCGGCAGTATCTCTGCACAGGTTCAAACCGCGTCCAGGAACACCGCCTTCGTTCTCAATCACGGTTGGCAATTCCGCCAGGTGAAAGCCGCGCAATCTCCTGAAGACGGCTGGCTTCCGGCTACTGTGCCCGGCGACGTGCACCTCGATCTGCTCGCCAACAAGAAGATTCCTGACCCCTTCTATCGCGACAATGAATCGAAGCTCCAGTGGATCCAGGACGAGAGCTGGGAATACCGCACGACTTTCAATGCAGCGCCGGCATTGCTTTCCCGCTCTCACGTCGATATGGTTTTCGATGGTCTCGACGGCCCCTCAACCGTCTACCTCAATGGCACGCAGGTGCTCTCAGGGACAAACAGTTTCCGCGTATGGCGCGTCCCTGCGAAAGCTCTCCTGCATGCAGGCCAAAACGAGCTTCGTGTCGAATTCGTTTCTCCGATAAAAGCTGCCGTTGAAATTGCCGCAAAGGATCCCTGGCAAGTGAAGACCAAAACCGCGCCTAAGACATATCTCCGCAAGCCCGGCTATGAGTATGGATGGGACTGGGGCCCGACCTTCGTCACCAGCGGAATCTGGCGTGCCGTCCGACTCGAGGCGTGGGACAAAGTGCGGATAGCTGACTTCGCCATCCATCAGAGTGACGTTACTAAGGACGTCGCGCACATCAATGCGCAAGTTGAAGTGGAAGCGGCGACATCTGGTCCGGCGAAGCTGACAATCCATTATGGGGAACACGGCGGACGCGCCGGCACGCAGAAAGTGGATTCGGTCACAGCCAATCTCCACCCGGGTATCAATGTAATTAATTTGCCGATTGAGGTTCGTCAACCAAAGCTCTGGTGGCCTGCGGGGTATGGAGAGCAGTCGCGTTACGACTTTACCGTGCTTGTTTCCACGACCAATTCGCAGAATATTTCTTCGCTCGCTGAAACTCGAAGCATCGCCACGGGTCTCCGCTCCATCGTCCTCGATCGCCACCCCGACAAGTGGGGCCGCTCTTTCCAGTTCCTTGTGAATGGCGTCCCTGTTTTCGCCAAGGGCGCTGACGTGATCCCCTTCGACAGCTTTCCCAATCGTGTGCGCACCGCCGACTACCGTCGCATCCTGCAATCTGCACGCGACGCCAACATGAACATGATCCGGCACTGGGGCGGCGGCTACTACGAGACGGACGAGTTCTACCAGATATGCGACGAACTCGGCATTATGGTCTGGCAGGACTTCATGTTCGGCAATGACTGGCAGCCCGGCGCCTACGACTTCAAGCTCAACATCGAAGCGGAGGCCGAAGACCAGGTGCGCCGTCTCCGCAATCACCCAAGCATCGTCCTCTGGTGCGGCAACAACGAAACCGAGGTCGCGCTGAATTGGGGCGAGCGCGGAGGCCTTCCGCCTAACGTTAAATTTCAGATGTGGCAGGACTATGTCAGCGAGTTCAGCGGCATCCTCAACCGGGTCGTCGAGCGCCTTGAACCGGAGGTTCCGTACTGGCCAAGCTCGCCCAGTTCCGACTACGAAGATCTCAGCGCGCATTACCAGAGTGGCGACGCGCACATCTGGGATGTCTGGCACGGTCGGGTCCCGTTCTCTACCTACGAAAAACACAATTCGCGCTTTGTCACTGAATACGGATTCCAGTCATTTCCTGAGATGCGCACGGTCGAATCCTTTACCGAGCCTGGGGACCGCACCGGCATCCTAACCCCGGTCATGCTCGCGCACCAGAAGAACAACGAAGGCAATTCCATCATCCACGACTATCTTTTGAGGGACTATCCCGAGCCGAAGGACTTCGTCAGCTTCCTCTACGTGAGCCAGGTGCTTCAGGCGGAGGGCATCAAGATCGGCGCCGAGCATTTTCGCCGCAGCCGGCCTGAGACCATGGGTTCCATCTATTGGCAGTTAAATGATTGCTGGCCAGTTGCATCCTGGTCCAGCATCGATTACTACGGACGCTGGAAGGCACTGCAGTACTATGCGCGGCGTTTCTATGCACCCATTCTCGTTTCGCCGCACGTTGAAGACGGATCAGTGAAGGTATACGTCGTCTCCGACAGGACCGCTGCCACGCCCGCATCCCTTCGCGTTCGCCTCATGGACTTCGATGGCAAAGTCCTCCTGGAAGAGAAGCACGACGTCAGCGTCGATCAACTCGCCAGCAAGATCTACCTCGACTGGCCTCTCGCCAAATTGAGACAAGCCGGAGCCTCCGACACCACTCCAGTTTTCGTCGTTGCTGAACTGGCAATCGGCGATAAGACGATGTCGCGCAATCTTGTCTACCTCGCTCCTACGAAGGAAGTCCATCTCAAGCCGGCGGTGCTGCAGACCGAGATCTCCCAGGCAGCCAAACCCGCGACTGCAAACGCGAACACGGGTTCGAATACCTACCGGACAAGAATCACCTCGCCGGTGCTTGCCCGGGACGTCTATCTCTCCTCCGGGTCGACCGACGTAGCTTTCTCGGACAATTACTTCGACATTCTCCCCGGCGAAACGATCGAAATCACGGCAACTACCAACGCAACTCGAGATGAACTGAAGGCGCAGCTTAAAGTCATTTCGCTTACAGACGCATTCGCACCGCCGCAGACGCCGACAACAGTCTCCGCTGCGCACTAGCTCCAAATGAAAAGGGCCGGAGCACATGGCTTCGGCCCTTCTCATTGATTTGCACTTGCTCAGAACGCAAACACCGCCTGGAAGAACATCCGGCGCGAAGTCGACCCGCCCGGACCCGAGAACGGGCCATTCGCAAGGCCCGTAGACCTTCCGAACTCGCTCGATCCGAGCGTGCCGATCGGCGTCCCGTAATTAACGTTGTTGAACAGGTTCAACGCTTCAACGCTGAAGGTGAGGTTGTATCTGTGCCCGGTGTTGGTTGGTCCCATCATCCCTCCTGGGCCGCCGCGACCTCCTCCGCCGCCCAGTCCGCCAGGTCCGAGTCCACCACCCGGTCCTCCGCCATGGTGACCACCACCGCCTGGGCCGCCAAATCCACCGCCATTCACGCCGCCTGATGATTCGGTTTTCGGCCCCACCCCGATCGTTTTACTCAAGCGCAGATTCAATGCGACGCTCGGCGGTCCCGTGCCCATATTTACAGGTACGAGCGAATCTCCAGGCCCGGGCAGGGAATTCAGGCAGCCAAACTGTGTTTGAAAGTACTGGTCCTGTCCCGGCGTGCAGAGCGATGCATCAGCATACGAAGGCCGGTCGTTGACGAAGTTGTCGCCAGTCAGATCGGTTCCCGAAACGACGTTATATGGACGCCCCGAGCGAGCGATCAAGAACGGATTGAACCGAAGAGCCCACGGCCCGGTGTAGTTGCCCATCAGGAATACCATGTTTCGGTTCACAAAAGCCGCACGTCCGTAGTCCTGGCTGAGGTTGTAGGAATTTGAAGCAAAGCTCGCGCCACCAAACCCTCCAGCCCCGTTTGTGTTCGCAAACGACAGGTTATAGAACCCGAAAAAGCTCAGCTTCGGCGAAACACGCGCGTTTACATTCAGAATCATCTGATTCTGCTTGAAGACCGCCTCGGGATAGTACTCCTGGATAATTCCGAGATTCGGATTCAGACGCGGCCCGGTGGATCGGTTGTAGTAAGTCGTGCCCGGAACAGGCGTAAACGGGTTTGCATCGCGCGTCACCATCTGGTGCACGCCGAACGAACGCAGGTATGTTCCCGTTACGGTCACCGCTTTTGTCAACTGCCGTTCAAGACTCGCGCCTAGTTGCTGCGTGTAGGGCGAGTGGTAGGTCGGCGAAATCTGAACGAGCGTTGTTTGCGGTGTCGGTGCATAGGGTGCAGCGGGCAGGCAGCCCGAAAAATCCAGGTTGTTGATATCGGTTCCGCTCAGGCAATCGGGCGAGAAGGCGGTCGTCTGCGCCTGTCCGGAATCGAAGCCGCGACGCGTCGCGGCAAGCAGACTGCTGTTTGGCAGGCGATCGTAGAAGATTCCGTATCCCGCCCGCAGCACCGTCTTGGCCGGCTGCTTCCCCTTCGCATCGAGCGCATAGGCGAACGCAACACGCGGAGCCCAGTCATTGTGGTCGCGAACGTGATTCTGCGTCTCCCACCGCAAACCGCCTGATACCGTGAGCCGCGGATTCACCTTCCAGTCATCCTGCACAAAGAGCGCACCGTCGAACACGTTGGTCGCATACGCCGTGCGTCCTGCCGTCACGCTCAGGCTCACAAAATCTCCAGCAGGCAACGTCGCCAGACTTTGTCCGTGTGCCAGTGCGTTCAACGCATCCGCATAACCCTTTTCTGTGAAGACCACCGTGCCGTTGCGATTCGAAAAAGAGGCATTCGCATCCCGGTTGTCGCGCAGCCAAGCTCCAAACTTCACGGTCTGCCTTCCGAGACTCATCGTCGTGTAGTTTTGCAATTCGAAGTGATCCGTATGGTCGTTCGACGATTGTTCCGATGCTCCGCCGCCCGTAAAGTCGCCGCTTACCGCCAGCGTCGGCGATGTGCTCACCGGAGTTGTTGATTCCTGCCCGCGACGATACTCAAAGCGCGTCTCATTCACCATGCGGTCGTTGAAGATATGAGAGTCGCTCAGTTGAATCGTATTTTCTTTTCTCGTGTTGGTTACCGACTGCGAGGGCAGTTCTGTCGAACCGATGTCTCCTGTCTCGGAGTCATAGAACCACTGATAGCGCAGCGTCAGGGTGTCCTTCTGTCCGAGCTGAAGATCAAGCCGGGGAGAGATATTGATGTGATTATGCGGATTTGAGAGCGCTCCCGAGGCTCGCGTCGAAGAGATTGAATAAAGCCCCGTATTCGGATCCAGCACAGCGGGAAAGTAGTTATAGATCGCCTCATCGTGATTATCCCGCTGCTCCACGCTAAGGAAGAA
>Ga0105238_10001161_pt1 | contig 26564 bp, 22 predicted proteins | sample KBSC34metaG_FD_81526 | JGI IMG/M metagenome (GOLD analysis project Ga0105238, IMG submission 81526) | Corn rhizosphere microbial communities from Kellogg Biological Station, Michigan, USA - KBS C3-4 metaG | ecosystem: Host-associated > Plants > Roots > Rhizosphere > Soil | place: Michigan, USA...
CGATCGCGCGCGACGCGAGCGCGCGGCTGCAGGGGCTTGCCCTGCCGGAGGGCTACACCAGCGAGGTGGGTGGACAGATCCGCGCCCAGGCCGACACGTTCCAGGCACTGGGCCGGGTGCTCGGCATCGCGGCGCTGGGTGTGCTGGCGATCTTGCTGGCGCAGTTTCGCCGGGTGCGCATGGCGTTGCTGGTGCTGGCGACGGTGCCGCTGGCCGTGGTGGGCGCGCTGCTGTCGCTGCTGGTGACGGGCGTGCCGCTGAACGCGTCGTCGCTGATGGGTTGCGTGCTGCTGGTGGGCCTGGTGGTGAAGAACGGCATCTTGCTGCTGGAGCAGACCGAGCAGGCCTGGACGGACGGCGTGAGTTTGGAGGCGGCGCTGCTGCAGGCCGGCGCGTTGCGCGTGCGACCGATCCTGATGACGACGCTGGCCACCATCGCGGGGCTGGCGCCGCTGGCGCTGGGCCTCGGCTCGGGCGCCGAGCTGCAACGCCCGCTGGCCACGGCCGTGGTCGGTGGGTTGCTGGTCTCGACGGCGGTCAGCCTGTTCCTGCTACCGGCGCTCACCCGGCTGGTGTATCGCGCGCCCGCTGCCCCTGGCACACCGCCCTAGTCACCCGCAGAAAGCCTGCTAAGCCATGCGGCATGGACCTGGGACTGAAGGGAAAGCGGGCGGTCGTCACCGGATCGACGGCGGGCATCGGGCTGGCGACGGCGCACGCGCTGGCGCGTGAAGGCGCGGTGGTCATGCTCACCGGGCGCACCGGGGCGCGAGTGCAGGACGCCATCGCGCAGCTGAAACGGGTGACGCCGGACGCCGCCCTCGACGGACTGGCCTGCGATCTCGGCACCGCCGCCGGCTGTCGCGCCCTGACCGAGCGATTGCCCGACGTCGACGTGCTGGTCAACAGCGTGGGCATCTTCGAACCGAAGCCCTTCGAGCAGATCCCCGACGAGGACTGGATGCGCTTCTTCGAGACGAACGTCATGAGCGGCGTGCGACTGTCGCGCCACTACGTGGCGGGGATGCGCGCCCGCAACTGGGGCCGCATCATCTTCGTGTCCAGCGAGTCGGCGCTGCAGATCCCCACGGAGATGATTCACTACGGGACGACCAAGACCGCGCAGCTGGCTGTGGCGCGCGGCCTGGCCGAGACGCTGGCCGGCACGGGCGTGACCGTGAACAGCGTGCTGCCCGGCCCCACCGCCTCGGAGGGGGTCACCACGTTCGTGGCGCAGATGGCGGCCGCGCGCGGCGTCGACCGGGCCACCGCCGAGCGCGAGTTCTTCGCCACGGCGCGCCCCTCGTCCATCTTGCAACGCTTCGCCACCCCCGACGAGGTCGCGTCCATGATCGCGTACCTGTGCAGCACGGCCGCCTCGGCGACCACCGGCGCCGCCGTCCGCGTCGACGGCGGCGTGGTCCGCGCCATCGCCTGAGGGCGACGCCAACTCGGCAGCACCGACGATCCTGCACATCTCGAAGATCGCCCCGATCGACGCAGTGGCCCGACCACGCACAACTGTTTGACCTCGCCCCGCGAAGCGGGGAGAGGGTCAGGGAGAGGGGCCGCCACCGATCGGCGGCGCCGTTCCCCTCTCCCGCCGGCCTTCGGCCGTCGGCCTCTCCCCGCTTCGCGGGGCGAGGCGCAGAATAATTTAACCCCGAAACGTGATCACTCGTGCTCGGCCCGCCGTCAGGCGCGGCCCGATCCGGGCGCCGGCGCGCCGGTCGGGGTGAGGGTGCGCTCCGGGCGCGCTGTCCCCACGTGGGCGGCGGCCATCGCCACGGCGTCGGCCGCGGTCTCCGCGAAGCGCACGTCGTCGCTGTTCGCGAACTGCGCCTTGGCCAGCAAGGCGCGCGGCTGGGGCTGCACGCCGCTCAGCACGGCCAGGCAACGCTGCTTGTGCAGTGGCTCGAGCGCGCTCTCCAGCGCTACCAAACCCGTGGCGTCCATGACCTGGACCTGGTCCATCATCAACACGACCGCCTTCGTCTTCCCCGCGACGATCTCCAGCGCCGCCATCGCCCGCTGCGCGGCACCAAAGAACAGAGGGCCCGAGATCTCGTAGACGACCACGCCAGGCGGGACCGGGCCTGGCAAATCGGGATGACTGTCGGGAGCGAGGCGGGCCTGCGTCACCTCGGCCATGCGGCGCATGAACAGGAACGACGCCAGGACCATGCCGACCGCCACGCCCACCACCATGTCGAACGCCACCGTCAGCCCGAAGCAGGTCAACAGGATCGCCACGTCACTCTTCGGCGCCACGCGCACGATGTGCACGAAGTGCTTGGCGTCGGACATGTTCCACGCCACCAGCAACAGCAACGCCGCCAGCGACGCCATGGGCAGGTAGCCGAGCAGCGGCGCGGCGGCCAGGACGGCCAGCAGGATGACCAGCGCGTGGGTCATCGCCGCGAACGGCGAGCGCGCCCCACTACGGATGTTCGTGGCGGTGCGGGCGATGGCGCCCGTGGCGGGGATGCCCCCCAGGAACGGCGCCACGACGTTCCCGACACCGAGCGCGATCAGCTCGGAGTCGGGATCGTGCTTGGTGCGCGCCATGCCGTCGGCCACCACGGCCGACAGCAGCGACTCGATCGCGCCCAGCATGGCGATGGCGAACGCGCCCGACAGCAGCCCGCGAAAGCCCTCGAAGGTGAGCAGCAGCGGCTGTCCGCCGGGACCGGGGGCTAGCCAGGGCAGCATCGGCAAAGGGGGAAGCTGGGGGATGCCGTCGAAGACATGGCCACCGACGCTGGTGTGGAAACGGCTGGCGATCGTGGCGACGTGAAAGCCGGCGACCAGGTGATGGGCCAACAGCGCCGCCACGGCGGCGACCGGCAGCGCCACCAGCGGGGCGGGAACACGCCGGGTGAGGCGTGGCACCACCAGCAGCAGCGCCAGGGTCAGCGCGCCGATAGCCAGCTCGGCCGGCGAGGAGGTGCCACGCGCCTGCCACATCACCCCCACCCGCTCGAAGTAGTGCTCGGGGTTGCGCGGCAGCGTCAGACCCAGCAGATCCTTCACCTGCAGCGTGGCGATCACGGTGGCGATGCCGGCCGTGAAGCCGGTCGTCACCGGGTGCGGCACGAACTGGATCAAGCGGCCCAGGCGCAGGAGACCCATCGCGATCAGGATGACGCCGCCCATCAGCCCCGACAGCAGCAGCCCGGCCAGCCCGAACTTCGCGTAGATGGGCGCCAGGATCACGATGAACGCCGCGGTCGGTCCCGACACCTGCGTGCGCGAGCCTCCCAGCGCCGACACCACCAGCCCGGCGACGATCGCCGTGTAGAGCCCATGTTGCGGCGCTACCCCCACGCCGACCGCCAGCGCCATCGCCAGCGGCAGCGCCACGATCCCCACCACCACGCCGGCCAGCAGGTCGCTCTTCAGATCGGCGCGCCCATACCCTTCGCGCAGCACCGCCCGCAGCGCCGCCGCGGGCAGCTCTGCCAGCGGAATCGTCTTCCCCGTCGCCCTGTACCGCGTTCGTGCCATGACGTTCTGCTCCCTCGGCTGGCGAGCCTATCGCGCAGAAGACGGGCTCGCGAGCCGAACGGCGGTTCTGCGATACTGCGGCCGGGTGAAGGGACGGCCACGGCTCGGACGCTTGTTGGGTTGTGCCGCGCTGGCATGGGCCGCGGGCTGTCATCACCGAATGGAAGGCGCCCCCCCGGCCCCGCCGACGTGGGCACACGACATCGCACCGCTGCTGGCGCGGCGGTGCGGGGCCTGCCACGGCGACGGCCAGACGGCGGCCGTGGCGCCGCCCGCGCTGGGCGGCTTTCGCGAAGCGCGTCAGGCCGCCGCGCAATCGTTGCGCGCCATTCGCCGGCGCATGATGCCGCCGTTCGGCGCGGACGACACGGGCCTGTGCGGGACGTGGCGCGACGCCGCCTGGTTGACCGATGACGAGATCGCGACCTTCGGCGCCTGGGTCGAGCACGGCATGCCCCACGGCCTCGGGCCCCCGTCACGTGCTTCCACCGAACCGGCGGCGCTCGCGGCCACGGTGACGGCGCTGGACGCGGGGCCCGCGTTCGCGCCCGGCCTGGGCGAACGGGCCTACCGGTGTTTCCTGCTCCCGGCCCCCGCGGCGGCCGGCGCTCTCCTCACCGGCGTGACGGTGACCAGCGAGCCTCGGGCGGCCGTCCGCCAGGCGAACCTGTATCCGCTGGCCGATGCGGCGGCGGTCGCCCACGCCCGCGCGCTGGACGCCGCCGACGCGGAGCCGGGCTGGGCCTGCGCCGGGGCCGAGGCGGACCTGGTCGCCTCCTGGTCGCGGAACACGCCCGTGCAACGCGCGGCCGACGGCGCGGGCGTTCCCCTGCGCGCGCCAGGCTACGTGGCGCAGCTTCGCTACGATCTGGTCGCGTCGGCGCCAGGAATCCCGGTGCGGGCGCGCCTCCTGCTGGGCACCGTTTCACCAACGGCCTCCCGCGCGGCGCGCCTGCGCCCGCTGCGTCCGGCACCCTTCACGTTGGCGCCCGACCAAGCGCAGGCGCGGATCGACGCCACCTGGATCGTCGATCGCCCGACCACGTTCCGGGGGATCGTGCCGCGCATGAACGCCCTGGGACGGACGCTGGAGCTACAGGTCGCGCAGGGCTCGCACCATCGCTGCCTCGCCCACTTCGGGCACTGGAATCCCTACGACCAGCAGCTCTTTCAGACGACGGAACCGGTGCCCCTTGTCCCTGGCGACGCGGTGACCCTGAGCTGCACGTTCACCACCACCAGCAGGACCACGGAAACGAAGATGGGCGAGGCGCCCGATGAAGAGCAGTGCCTCGCCCATCTGTATCTGGTGGACGCCCGGCCCTGACGGACCGGCGCCGGGACCGCGCTACTTCTTCGGCGCGGCGGGCGCGGCGGGAGGCGTGGGAGCAACCGGGGCGGCCGGCGGCATCGGCGCGGCCGGCATCGTGGCACCGTGAACGTGCATCGGCGACCCCGACGGCACAGGCGGCGCGGGCGGCGGCGCCTTGTGGTTGATCACCATGTCGACGATGGCGGCGTTCGTCTTCTGGAACTGCTCCAGCACGGGCGGCGGCACCTTGGGATCTTGAACGGCGTTCGCGATCGGCTTGATCGACTTCAAGTAGGCCCACATGGCCTTCAGATCCTCGTCGGTCATCCCGCCGAAGTTGTACCAGGGCATGGGCGGCAACAGCGCGCGGCCGTCACCCTGATGGCGTCCGGTGCGCATCGTCTTGATGAACTGGGCCTCGGTCCACTCTCCCAGCCCGCTCTTGTCGGGCGTGAGGTTGCGCGTGTACACGATGCCGAACGGCAGCTTCCACGACGTCAGGTCGGGTCCCGAAAGCGCCAGGTCGGTCTTGGCCGGGGTTCCCATGGGATCGGGCTGACCCGCCGGGTGGCCGCTCAACATCAGCTCCATGTCAGGCGCCGGGCCGATGGGCGTCATCTTCAACGGGGTGTGGCAGTCATTGCAGCCGCCGACCATCACCAGATAACCACCACGCTTGACCGGATCGTCCTTGGGCTTGGCGCCCGCCGTCGTCGTCATGCCAATACCGAGCAAAAACACTGCACCCGTCACCATCATCGATTTGCGCATGCTGTCCGTCCCCCTTTGTGGAGACACAGAAGGCCGGAAAAGTGTCGCATTGTCAATCAGGATCGCGATCGTTTGTCCTGTTTTCTTGCTACCGTCATTGCAGTGTCTGACAACGGGGCCTCGATCGCGCGTCGTCGTTTCCTTGCTGCGGGCCTTCGTACGGGCGTCGGCGCCGGAGTGACGGCGCTCGCTGGCCGGCGCTCGTTTGGGCAAACCTCGCCTTCCGAAAATCCCTGGGCCAATCTGGCGGGCGACTTCGGTACCGTCCGCGCGCCGACGTTTTCGGTTCCTCTGCCCATTCCGGGAATCAAACGTCCCCTGCGCACGACCGCGAAGGGAGACGAGGTCGAGCTGGCGGTGCGCCAGGGAGCGGCCCGCCCGCTGCCGGGACGGCCCACGCCCATCCTCGGCTTTGACGGCGTGTGGCCAGGCCCGACACTGATGGGAACGCGCGGCCGGCCTCTGCTGTTGACGGTCAAGAACGAGCTGGGCGAACCGGCAAACGTTCACAATCACGGGCACCACGTCGCCGCCAGCAGCGACGGCCATCCCCTGGACGTCATCAAGCCGGGGCAAAGCCGTCTTTACAACTATCCCAACAATCAAAGCGCCGGGACGTATTGGTACCACGACCACACGTTTGGGATGACCGGCGAGCACGTCTATCGCGGCCTGGCCGGCGTCTACATCATCCGCGATCCCGGCGAGGCGGCGCTGGGATTGCCCGACGGCGAATACGACGTTCCCATCCTGTTGCAGGATCGTTTGTTCGATGCCGACAACGCGCTTTCATACTCCGTTGGCGCGGGAGCCATCTTCACCGGCGCGCTCGGGAACACGCTCTGCGCGAATGGCGTGCACACCCCGTTCTTCGCCGTGGCGACGCGCCGTTATCGATTCCGGCTGGTCAACGCCTCCAATGCCCGCAACTTTCGGCTGGCGCTGGCGAACGGTGATCCAATGCTGCAGATCGCGTCCGACGGTTCGTTGCTGGCGGCCCCCGTCGCGCAGAAGACCGTCGATCTGGCGCCGTCCGAGCGGGCGGACGTCGTCATCGACTTCGGGCATGCCCGGCCTGGCGACACCATCGTGCTGCGCAACCTGGACCCCACCTGGCCCGAGCTGCCCGACGTGCTTCGCTTTCACGTCACGCGCAAGCAGGACGACCCCAGCCTGCTTCCCGAACGCTTCGCGCCGGTGCCGCGCGTCCCGGAGAAGGAGGCGATCAAGAAGCGGCGCATCCGCTTTCAACTCGCCGACGGGCAGTGGACGTTGAACGGCCTTCGCTACGATCCGGCGCGCATCGACTTCCGGCCGAAGTCAGGGACGACGGAGATCTGGGAGATCGAGAACGGCGAGCAGACGCAGACGCACCCGTTCCATCACCACCTGGTGCCGTTCCAGATCCTCGACGTCGACGGGGCGCCGCCGCCGCCCGCGCTGTCGGGCTGGAAGGACACCGTGTCGGTGCCGCCCGCCGGCAAGGTGCGCATCATCATCCGCTTCCACGGCTTCACCGGCACCTACGTGTTCCACTGCCACAAGCTGGAGCACGAAGATCACGCCATGATGCTTCAGGAGGAGATCGTCTAGGGCAGCTCGCGCGTCGACTGAGCGCTCACTGATCGGCAGCGACCAGCGTCGCGGGCTGGACGGCTGCCAGCAGCGCCTCGGGACCGGGGGCGTGGCTCCAGCTCTCGGCGAAGGCGCCCCAGCGGACGACGCCCTGGGCGTCGGCAAGCAGCTCGCAGTGAGAGAGGCCGCCGCACAGCGCATTCACGCCCTGCTCGTCGGCATCCGACAGCAGCGACATGGTCAGACCCAGCTCGCCGCGAAGGGCCGCCAGCACCGGCGGCGGATCGGGGCTGGCCGCCACCACCTGCAGCCCCGCCGCCGTGAAGCGCGCCTCCTCCTTCGCGAACGCGGTCAGCTGCGCCCGGCAGACGGGGCAGCTGCTGGCGCGAAAGAACAGCAACAGCGTCGGCGCGCCCTGGAACGACGACAGCGCGCGGGACTGACCGCGATCGCTCGCCAGCACCAGCGGGGGCAATGCCTTGCCGACCGGGATCTCGTGAGGCGAGGCCGGCAAGCGCGCCGTGCGCAACGCCGTCGTTTCGCGCGCGCGCGAGGGCCGGCTTACGAAGTAAACGGCGCCGCTGGCCACCGCCAGCACCGCCACCAACCCGCCCAGTTTCCGACCGCGCATCGACTGTTCAGGGTCGCATTCGCGAACCAGGACCACAAGACCGGACAGACCTGGACGGCCCTGGCCATCACCCTTTCGGGGCCCACTCCATGCGGCGCGTCGGAAACTGCGAGCCAGGTCACGATATCTTCGACCGATCGAAGTGACCGTGGGCACTATGGGCAGCCATGGAACCGACCCAGGTCCATAAGGTGAAGTGGCCCCCGCCGCTCATCTTCTTCCCCCTGTTGTGCTGCCTGGTGGCCGCCGCGGCGTGTACCGGCTCGCCCGCGGGCGGTCCGTCCGGCTCGGGAAGCGGTGGCAATGGAAAGCCGACGGGTTCAGGCGGTCAGGGTTCGGGCAGCGGTGGCTCAACCAGCTCGGGTGGCAAGGGCAGCGGGGGGAGCTCCGGCTCGGGCGGAAGCTCGTCCAGCGGCACCCCCGGCTCGGGCGGGGCGACGGTGGTGGCCGCCTGCCCCTCGACCGGCATCACGCCCACGCCGTTGCGGCGCCTCACCCGCTTCGAGTACACGAACACCGTGAAGGATCTGCTGGGGGTCGATCCCAGCGCCGCCGGCGACCTGCCGGCCGACGAGGTGACGAACGGCTTCGACAACAACGCCGCGGTGCTGACCGTGTCGTCGCTGCACGCCGAGAAGTACGTGACCGTCTCCGAGACGCTGGCCAAGGCCGCCGTGCAGAACCTGTCCAGCCTCACCTCGTGCGACACCAAGGCCAAGGGCGAGGACGCCTGCGCGCTGGACTTCGCCCGCAAGTTCGGACGCCGCGCCTACCGGCGCCCCACCACCAGCGACGACGAGAGCCTGCTGATGACGGCGTACCGGGCCGGTCGCGACGGCGGCAGCTACGCCGAGGGGATCGAGGTGATGATCCGCGCCGCGCTGCAGTCGACGCACTTCCTGTACCGGCTCGAGACGACGACGCCGACCGACACGAGCACGCCGCTGGTGCCTCTGTCCGCCTACGAGCTGGCCACGCGGCTGTCGTACCTGATCTGGGCCACCGGTCCCGACGACGGGCTGCTGGACGACGCCGGCAACGGGAAGCTGGTCACGAAGGACGACGTCGCCAAGCGCGCCCGCGCCATGTTCCAGGACCCGAAGGCGCGCCCGGCCATCATCGACTTCTACAACCAGTGGGTGGGCACCAGCCGCCTGGCCATCATGACCAAGAGCTCCTCGCTGTTTCCCGCCTACTCGACGGACGTGCGGGACGCCATGGCGAAGGAGCTGCCGGCGTTCGTGCAGTACGTGCTGTGGTCGGGCGACCGCAGCCTGAACACGCTGCTGACGTCGCCGCTGGCGTTCATCACGTCGCCGCTGGCGCCCATCTACGGCCTGTCCATGCCCAGGTCTGACAACGGCACGCCGCAGATGGTGACCACCCTGCCGGCCCAGAACCGGGCCGGCATCCTGACCCAGGCGGCCGTGATGGCGGTGCAGGCCCACCCCGATCAGACATCGCCGGTGCTGCGTGGGAAGTTCGTGCGCACCAGCCTGCTCTGCCAGCCGCCGCCTCCGCCGCCGCCCGACGTGAACACCACCCCGCCCGATCCCGCCGCCGGCGGCACCGCCCGCGAGCGCTTCGGCGCGCACGAGACGGCCGGCAGCTCCTGCATGGGTTGCCACGTGCTGATGGATCCCATCGGCTTCGCGTTCGAGAACTACGACGCCATCGGCCAGTACCGCACCATGGACTCCGGCGAGACCATCGACGCGTCGGGCATGATCGCCGGCGCCAGCGATCCCGCGCTGATGGGCAACTTCGACGGCGTGAAGCAGCTGGCCGGCATGCTGGCCAAGAGCGATCAGGTGCGCGACTGCGTGGCCACGCAGTGGTTCCGCTACGCCTCCGGCCGCTCCGAGGGCGACGACGACGTCTGCTCGCTGTCGACCCTGCAGGACGCGTTCGCCGGCTCGGGCGGTGATCTGGTCGAGCTGGTGGTGGCCATGACCCAGACCGACGCGTTCATGTATCGCGCCCCCCTCACGCAGTGACGGCGCCCCAGGAGATCGGATGGCATCCCCCATGAATCCTCTTCGGTTCACCAGACGGAATCTGCTCCGTGGTTCGCTGGCGGCCACGGCGGCCATCCCCTGGCTGGAGGCGCGCCAGGCACAGGGTCAGACCGCCACCCCGCCCACGCGCCTGGTCGTGCTGACGCAGCCGAACGGCACGCGCAACGCCCTGTTCTGGCCCACCGGCACCGAGACCAACTTCAAGATGAACACGTTCACCGCGGATCTGGATCCGTGGAAGAGCAAGCTGACGTTCCTGAAGGGCATCACGCTGAACCCGGCGCTGCAGACCGGCATGCTGGGCGGGACCGTCGGCTCCGAGCACGCGCGCGGCACGGGCGGCATGCTGACCGGCCGCCCGCTGGAGGCGGGCACGCAGTTCAAGAGCTTCGGCAACACCACCTCGGGCTGGGGCAGCGGCCAGTCGATCGACCAGTACCTGGTGCAGCGCCTGGCGCCCAGCACCACCTTCAAGAGCCTGCAACTCGGGGTCCACGTGCGCGACACCCAGGTGCGCGCCCGCATCTCGTACGCGGCGGCCGAGCAGCCTATCCCTCCGCGCGAGGATCCCAAGGACGTCTTCAACGCCCTCTTCGGTGGCTCGGGCGCCAGCGACGCGGCCACCCAGCGGCTGTGGGCGCAGCGCAAGAGCATCCTCGACGCCACCAACGCCGAGACGCAGCGGCTGATGGGCATCGTGGGCAAGGACGATCGGAACAAGCTGGACGCCCACCTGACCGCCATGCGCGACGTGGAGACGCGGCTGACGGGGATGACCGGCAGCACCAATCCCAGCACCTGCACGAAGCCATCGATCGGCGACGTCGATCTGGGAGACGACGACCAGTACCAGAAGGCCGGTCAGATGCAGATGGACCTGGCGGTGGCGGCGCTGGCCTGCGACCAGACCCGCATCCTGACGTTCCAGTGGTCGTACTCGGAGAGCGAGCACCTGTTCCAGTTCCTGAACGTCAGCGGCAACCACCACGCCATCTCGCACGACTTCTCGTCGAGCGGGACGAACTACGACGCCTACAACAAGATCGAGACCTGGTACGCCCAGCAGTTCGCCTACTTCCTGAAGAAGATGGACTCGTACAAGGAAGGCGACCGCACCTTGCTCGACAACTCGCTGGTGCTGTGGGCGACCGAGATCGGCGAGTCGACCACGCACGACCTCGCCACCATGCCGTACGTGCTGGCGGGCAGCGCGGGCGGCAAGATCCGCGCGGGGCGCTTGCTCGACTACGGCAGCACGCACCACGACAACAACAAGCTGCTGGTGTCGCTGGCCCACGCCATGGGCGCCGACGACCTGACCGCCTTCGGCGACCCGTCGGGCGCCACCGGCCCCCTGCCGAACCTGACCTAGCGACGCATACAGGGGCCCGGGGCGTCCCCCCGGGAGCGGGTCACCCGGTCACGGAACCAGCGCCAGCGCCTTCAAGGCGGCGTGGATGAAGTCGGCGCTGGTGTTCGTGGGCGGGCCCTGGATGTCCTCCACCGGCAGCCCCACGTAAAGAACCTTCGACGTGCCGACGGTGTGAAGGACGGCGATCGGCGTCGCCGTGTTGGCCATGGCGTCGGTCGGATCGACCGGCACGGTGACCAGGGGGATGGTCCCGGTGTCGGGATTGACGACGTCGGCGGTGCTGTAGATGGGCGTATCGGCGATGACGGTGAACTGCAGACCAGCGAACGCGGTGCCGGCGACGCCCGTGACGGAGTACGTCTGATCGGCGATCGGAGAATCCTGTCCCCCGACGAACGAGTCCACGTCCCAGACCCAGCCCGCGGCGCCCAGATAGTTCGTCAGGAACGTGTTGGAAGTGGGCGCGGTCCAGGTCCCGCTGCCGCCGATGTCGTAGAGCAGCGACTGCGAGAAGACGAGCAGCGTCTTTCCACCCAGATCCAGCCAGTTCTTCAGGGTGGTCTGCTGCGACGGCGTGATGAGGCCGCTGATGACGTCAGCGGTGTACCAGACGACGTTCGCGTACGGCATCAAGGCGCTGAACGTGGGCGTGGTGGGGTTCGAGACGTTCTGGACGACGAAGGTGTCGAAGGGGATGTGCTCGGCGGTCAGCCGCGCCGAGAAGAGCGCATCCGAGGGAGAAGGCGTGGCGGTGGCATCGGAGGGATCGTTGTTGTTGGCGCTGTTGTCGTGATCGACGAGCAGCATCGTCACCGCCGCGCCACCGGCCCCACCGCCGCCGATCGAGCCACCGGCCGCCCCCGCGCTGCCGCCCGTCGAGCCACCGGCTCCCCCCGCCGCGCCGCCGGTCCCGCCCATCGAGCCGCCGGCTGCGCCCGCCGCGCCCGCCGTCCCCGTCGAGCCGCCAGCTGCGCCGGCCGCCCCCGTCGAGCCACCGGCCGCCCCCGCGGCCCCCGTGGCGCCACCCGCCCCCGTCGCGCCGCCGGTGCCGGTCTTTCCACCTTGCCCGCCGCCGCCGCCGCCGGCGCCGCCCGTGCCGCCCTTCGAGCTGCTACTGCAGCCGCTCGCGATACCCACCGCCGCCGCGGTCACCATCACCATCAAGGAAGTCAGTCTCAGCTGGTTCACGACACGTTCTCCTCGTTGTTGCGTCCCGAAAGATAGGTACCACCAGCGGGCACGCTCGTCGTGGGCGTACGCCCTCTCAGCGACGGAAAAACGCATTCTTGACGATCTCGATACCTTCTACGTGGACGCGAACGACCAACGTCGTGGTCATGGTCACGCTGCGATCGAGAAGCTCACCGCGCGACGCCCAGCGCGCGACAGACCAGCATCGCGGCCGCCGCCATCAGCGCCGCGCACTGGATGGTGAACAGCCACGCCCACAGCACGCGCACCGCGATCCGCCAGCGCACGGCGCCCGCGCGAGTCACCGCCCCCACGCCCACGATCCCCCCGGTGATCACGTGCGTGGTGGACACCGGGACGCCCAGCGCGGTGGCCAGGATCAGCGAGATGGCGCCGCCGGTCTCGGCGCAGAAGCCGTGCACCGGCCGCAGGTTGGTGAGGCGCATCCCCATGGTGCGCACGATGCGCCACCCGCCAGCCAGCGTACCCAGGCCCATGGCGGCGTGGCAGGCCAGCACCACCCACAGCGGCACGCCCGCCTGCTTGTCGAGCTGGTGGTTGGCGATCAGCAGCGCGCTGATGATGCCCATCGTCTTCTGTGCGTCGTTGCCGCCGTGACCCAGGCTCAGCAAGGCGGCGGACGCGAACTGCAGGCGCCGGAACCACCGGTCCACGCGCCGCAAGGCCACGCTGCGCAGCAACCAGATCAGCGCCGTCATCAGCGCTGCCGACAGCAACATCCCCAGCGCCGGCGGCAGCACCACGAACAGCGCGATGTGAGCAAGGCCCTTGAAGATCACCGCGTGAAAGCCGGCCTTCGCCACCGCCGCGCCCACCAGGCCCCCTACCAGCGCGTGCGATGAGCTCGAGGGTAACCCCCACCACCAGGTGATCAGATCCCAGCCGATGGCGCCCACCAGCGCCGAGACGATGAACGCGTTCGAGACGATGGCGGGATCGACCACGCCGCTGCCGATCGTCCGCGCCACGTGGAGGGGAAAGACCAGATAGGCCACGAAGTTGAAGAACGCCGTCCAGGCCACCGCCCAGCCGGGGCGCAGCACCCGCGTCGAGACGATGGTCGCGATCGAGTTGGCGGCGTCGTGAAAGCCGTTGCAGAAGTCGAAGACCAGCGCGACGGCGATGATGGAGACGACGGCGAGCGACACGGCGCGGCCCTCAGGCGTCGAGCAGCAGGTTCTCGATCACGTCCGCCACGTCCTCGCAACGGTCGGTGGTCTGTTCCAGCGTCTCGAAGACCTCTTTCCATTTCATGACCGCGATGGGATCGGCGCCCTCCGCCAGCAGCTCGGTCAGCGCCGCCCGCAGCGTCGTATCGGCCTGGTTCTCCAGCTCGTTCAGCTTCACGCACAGCTCCAGCGCCCGATCGTGGGTCGCCTTGTCGCGCAGGCTCTTCACCGCCTCCTCGATCACCGCGGCCGATTGACGGACCTGCCCCACCAGCGCGGTCAGGTGCGTCTGAGGCGGCCGCAGCTTGAACAGCGCGATGCGATCCGCCGCCGCCTCGATCAAGTCCAGGACGTCGTCCAGGTGTGACATCAGGTTGTGGGTGTCGTCGCGATCCAGCGGGGTGATGAAGGCGCGGCGCAGCCCCAGCACCACGCGGTGGGTGATCGCGTCGCCCTGCTCTTCCAGCTCCTTCATGCGGCGAGCATCCGCCGCGGCGTCGCCCGGGCCGGCGGTCATGGTCCCCAGAAGCTCGGCCGCCGCCACGATCAGCGCCGTGTGCTTGTCGAAGTCGTCGAAGAAGAGCTCGTTCTTGGGTAACAGTCCCACGGGCGGGCAACCTGGGTTCGCCGCCCTGCGATGTCAACGCACCCGGCGCCCGCGGTCCCGTGACGTTCTCGTTTCCCGGGATGCTAGAGTGGGCCCTCGCTCAGCCGCTCGCGCGGCGCCTCGCCGACTCCCCTCGGCAACGGAGGATCCCATGGGCAGATTTTTCCCCCCACGTTCCCTGCTTCGCCTGACCCTCCTGTGCGCGCTCGGCGGCGCGGCGTGCGGCAGCAGCGGCAGTCACTCGCCCGGACCGACCGGCTCGGGCGGCACGACCGGTAGCGGTGGAACGACGGCCGGCACGGCCTCGGGCGGCAGCACGGGCAGCACCGGATCGGGCGGACTGGCCAGCAGCGGTGGCGCCACCGCCACGGGAGGTCAGGCCAGCGGCGGCGCCTCCTCGGGCGGCGCACCGGCGACCGGTGGCACCACGGGCAGCGGTGGCGTCACAGGCAGCGGCGGCAACGGTGGATCAAACGCGGGTGGACGGGCAGCCAGCGGCGGACGCACCGGCAGCGGCGGCACGGTCAGCAGCGGTGGTTCCAGCGCGGGCGGCGCCAAGGGCAGCGGCGGAACTTCGGGAGGTGGCGGCACGTCGGGCATGCCTGCCTCACCCAGCGCCGGGTGCAACTCGACCACGCCGCAGATGAGCGGGCGCTTCAACATCACCGTGTCGGGCGCGTCACGCGAGTACATCCTGAAGCTGCCCGACAACTACGACACCACCCATCCTTACCGGCTGATGTTCGGCTGGCACGGGCGCATGTACGACGACAACTGGGTGGCCGACGGCGGCGCGCCGCTGACCGGGCCGTTCTTCGGCGTGCAGGACATGGCGAACAACAGCACCATCTTCGTGGCGCCGCAGGCGTCGGGGTCGGGCTGGGCGAACAGCGACCTGGCCTTCGCCGACGCCATGCTGGCGAAGTTCGAGAGCGATCTCTGCATCGACAAGAACCGCGTCTTCTCGGCCGGGTTCAGCGCGGGCGCGATGATGACGGTGACCCTGGGATGCGCGCGCGGCGACGTGTTCCGCGGCATCGCCGTCATGTCCGGCTCGACCCAGCTCGGGTGCGCGTCCGGGACGCACTCCGTCGCCTACTGGGGCTCTCACGGCGACGCGGATCCCACCGTTCCCATCGCCAGCGGCCAGGCCGTGCGCGACGAGTTCGCGAAGCGCAACCACTGCGGCACGCAGACCATGTCGGTCGACCCCATGGGCTGCACCACGTTCCTGGGCTGCGACGCCGGCTACCCGACCACTTTCTGCGTCTTCAGCGGCGTGCACGAGCCGGCGCCCTTCGCTGGCGTCGGCATCTGGGGCTTCATCTCGCAGTTCTGACCGCGCGGCGTACCGGCCGGTGGCCGGCGCGCAGCGTGAAGGTCCGCGCCCAGGCCGGCTGGCCCGGCAGCGCCTGCACCCGGGCGCGGAACGCGGCGAAGCGCGCCGGGTTCATGGCCGGCCCGATGAACGAGATCGAACGCAAGATGCGCTCCAGCGTGGGACCGTCGACGGGCGTCTCGTCGTGAAAGCGGCGCTCGCGCCCGAAGTGCACGCCCGCGATGGCGCCCACGTGGACGATGTTGCCGCGCAGATCGCGAGGACGCCGCGGCACCGCCTGGTGGATGACCTCCAGCAGCGCGCGCATGAACGGCGTCTGCCCCAGCTCGCAGGTCACCAGCGCCAGCGTCCCGCCCGGAGCGAGCACGCGAGCGATCTCGCGCGCCGACAGCTCCGCGTCCAGGAAGTGAAGCGCGTCGGCCACCACGATCAGATCCAGGCTGGCGTCGGCAAGCGGCAACGCCTCGGCCGTCGCGTGCAACGCCTCGACCGGCAATCGCGCCGCCTGCGCCGACTCCCGTAGCCTCTCCAGCATCGCCAGGGCCGGCTCGACGGCGACGACGTTCAGTCCGCGCGCCGCCAGCGGCAAGGCCACGTGTCCGATGCCGGCGCCCAGGTCCCCTACCCGCCCGCCCGCGGAGGGCGCCAGCGCCGCCAGCGCGTCGAGCAGCGCAGCGGGATACGGCGGGCGCGCGTCGTGCACGTCCGCCATGCGATTGAAGACCCACCGGGCGGGATCGCTCAGCGCCACCTTTCGGCGTCCCAGGCTCATCGAGGCGGACGTGGTAACACGCCGCGGGCCCGGCGTCGCCTGGCGGGCCCGCGATCCGGGCGTTTCTCCCGGTTCGTGTTATACGGGCCGGCTCACCCGAGACGAATCCGATGTCGCAACCTGCCACCACATCCAAGAAACGCGCCCTGATGCCTTCGACGCCGCTGCGCAGCCGCCTGCGCGGCCACGGGCACGCGCTGGATGCGATCGTGCGCATCGGCAAGGCGGGTGTCACGCCGGCCATCACCGCCCACCTGACCAAGGCCCTGTTCGATCACGAGCTGGTGAAGGTGAAGCTGGAGGCCGAGTGCCCGGACGATCGCTTCACCGTCGCCGATCAGCTGGGGGAGCAGCCCGGGGTCAACGTCGTGCAGATCCTGGGGCGCACGCTGCTGCTGTACAAGCGCCATCCGCAAGAGCCACGCTTCGAAGGCCCCCGCGCCGCCGGAAGCAGCGAGGTTCCGGTCGACAAGAAGAAGAAGAAACCGAGTCCTCTCGCGAATCGCGGCGCTGCCAAGGCGCGCAAACGCGACCGTCGCTGAGCGCGGCGCACGGCGGATACGTCAACGTCGCGCCAGCGAACCCCGGCCAGGGGGTTCACGGGCGCGACGCCAGCTGAAGGTGGTCTCGTCAGGCGAACTTCTCGGGCTCCGTCCGGAAGGTGTCGCGGCAGACGATCGAGCAGAACTGGAACTGGTGGCCCTTGTAGTCGATCGTCAACGACTCCTCGGCCCCCACCACCTGCATTCCACAGACCGGATCTACGGTGGTTGTCACCTGCGGCGCCCCCCGTCGGGCGTCGGTGATCGAGCTCTCACTGGTGGTTGCCATGTGGTCCTCCGTCATGACCTTGCTGCATAGCCACAACCGTGCCGACCGGAAAGGCGCCTGCGAACGGCGGGTTTGCGGGAGATTCGCGTTACCGGTCCGGGACGCGGTGCCGCGTCATCGTCGGGAAATCCCCCCGCGAAATCCGTCAGGTTCGTTCGCTGGCCCGAAAAGCTAGCGCCGGTGCCCCGTCTCCCGAGGCGAGCGTGTACGGGCCGAGAGCCGCCGGCACCAGCACCGGCCGGCCTGGACGCAGGAGTAGCTCTCCCCCGCCCCAGGCGAGGCGAACGACGCCGGAGATCACCACCCACACGTCCGCGCCGTGATTGCCAGCGCGTTGGGCCGTGGCGGCGCCGCTCAGCGCGACGCGCTCCACCTGGAACTCCGCCGCCGGGGTCTCGTAGACGCCTCTGTCCCCGCGCGCCGGCAGGATGACCTGGGCCGCCCCGTCGGCGAACACCAGGATTTCGAGCAGCCGGTCGATGTCGACGTGCTTCGGCGTCAGCCCGCCCCGCAACACGTTGTCCGAGTTCGCCATCACCTCGAGCCCCGCGCCGTGCAGATAGGCATGCGGCTCGCCCGGGCCCAGAAAGATGGCCTGCCCGGGCATCAGCGAAACGAGGTTCAGCAAGAAGAACGAGAACAGCCCGCGATCGCGCGCGCCCTGCCGCGCGTGATCGCGCGCCGCCCGCAGCACCCAGTAGCTCCGGTCCCCCTCGCCGAGCCCCGGCGTTCCACCCAGGCGCGCCAGCAGCGGCTCCAGCAGCGCGTTCACCTCCGCCTGGGGCAGGCGCATCGCCCGCGTGTAGAGCGCGCGCAGCACCCCGGCGCGCGCCCCTGGATCATCGCCCGCCGCCGCCAGCTCCTGCTCCAGGTGAGGCGCCAGCGGTGAGAGCTCGGGCGCCTCGTCACGCAAGGCGCTGGCGATCTGGTCGAGCGGCCGGAATCCCTTCAGGCCCCAGAAGGGCGTCAGCGCCACCAGCAGCTCGGGCTTGTGATTCGGATCTTTGAAGTTGCGCCGCTCGTCGCGCAGCGAGACGCCGCGAGCGTTCTCCTCGGCGAAGCCGGCCTGGGCCTGGCTGACGCTGGGATGGACCTGGATCGACAGCGCCTGAGCTGCGGCCAGCAGCTTGGTGAGGAACGGCAGCCGCGGCGGCACGGCGGAGCGCGCCGCCGCCGACAGCAAGGCGTCCGGCGCGGCCGCCAGCAGGGCGGGCAAGCCGACCTCGACCTCGGGGGACAGACGCGCGCGGGACGGCAGCGCCGGGTTGTCGCCGATCCACAGCTCCGCATAGGGAAGCGCCGGCGCGCCCGGAACGCCCAGAAACGCCGGAATGTACGCGCCCTCGCCGCGCTGGCCCCAGGCGTAGTGCTGAACGTCGCAGTCGAGCGGCAGGGGGTACGGCGCCGACCGCCACCGGTCGATCGTAATTTGGGTCATCTGCGTCGGTTGCGCCGCCGGCACGGCGGCGGACGGGTCCGGCGATGCCGCGCGTGCCGGCTCCGGCGGGTTCGTGGCCACACCGAATGGTAAGCCGCGCGGGCGCGGGCCGCTCGCCTTTTGCGGCAAGGCGTGGGCGCGGCTGGATCCCCGCCGCGCCGAGATGTTAGGACGATCGCATGAAGGCAGGAGCTCCGTGTCCATCCTGATCGTCGGCGGCGCCGGTTACATCGGCAGCCACGCCGCCAAGCTGATCGCCCAGGCTGGTGAGGAGCCGGTCGTGTTCGACAACCTGGTCTACGGCCACCGCTGGGCGGTGAAGTGGGGGCCCTTCATCGAAGGCGATCTGGGGGATCCGGCCCTGATCGATCGGGTGCTGCGCGAACACGACATCACGGCTGTCATTCACTTCGCGGCCTACACGGCCGTCGGTGAATCGGTCGCCAACCCCCGCAAGTACTTCCGCAACAACGTCGTCAACACGCTGAACCTGATGGACGCGATGGTCGACCGCGGCGTGCGCGACATCGTGTTCTCGTCGACGGCCGCCACCTATGGAGATCCCATCGAGGTGCCGCTGCCCGAGACCCACCCGCAGCTTCCCGTCAACCCGTACGGCGACACGAAGCTGACGGTCGAGAAGATGCTGAAGTGGTACGCGGGGGCGTATGGCCTGCGCTACGCGGCGCTGCGCTACTTCAACGCCGCCGGAGCCGACCCCGACGGCGAGATCGGGGAGGACCACACGCCCGAGAGCCACCTCATCCCGCTGGCGATCGAGGCGGCCATGGGTCGGCGGCCCATGCTGGAGCTTTACGGCACCGACTACCCGACGCCCGACGGCACGGCGGTGCGCGACTACATCCACGTGACCGATCTGGCCGAGGCCCACCGGCTGGCGCTGGCGGCGCTGCGCCAGGGGACGCCCAGCCTGCAACTGAACCTGGGGACGGGACGCGGTCAATCGGTGCGCGAGGTCATCACCGCCGTCGGCAAGGCCGTCGGGCGACCGGTGCCCTTCCGCGAGGTGGCGCGCCGGGCCGGCGATCCTCCCTCGCTGGTGGCCGACCCGCGGCGTGCCAAGGAGCTGCTGCAGTGGACGCCGAAGTACCCCGACCTCGACACGATCGTCGCCCACGCCGCGCGCTGGCACGGGCGCCCGGATCGACCCGCCAAGTAATCGACCCGTTCAGCGCTGGAAGGCCGACGGCGAGGCGCGGCCCGCGCTAGAGGACACGTGGGCCTCGTGGCTTCTCGGTCCCCGGGCCGGGGCTTTCCTGTCGACCAGCACGCCGTGCTCGGGGTCGAAGGGGTCGACGCCACCCGGCCCGGTCAGGTCGGAGACCAGCCCTGTCACCAGCTCGTCGAAGCGACGTCCGCCGGGCGACGCGCGCAGCTCCTCCTGTCGCAGGGCCCGGTAGCGACAATCGACGTTGTCGCGGTGGACGCTGACGTAGCCGTGATCGTCGCGGGCATGCGGCGGGGCGCTGGTCAGCTCGCAGGGCCGGCTCGCCTGCAAGGCGTCGCGCAGGTCGGCCAGCTCCTTCGCCGTCAGCTCCCCGGTGCAGGTGTACTTGGCGCCGTTCTGCAGGCTGGCGAACTCGATGCCGACCGCGCCGCGCGCCGACACCTCGAGATCGCGTCGCCACAGCAGCCCCTTCTGGAACTCGTACTGCAACAGCCAAGGGTCGCCGGCCTCGTAGATCGTGGGGCGATCCTTGGCGCAGGTCAGCCGGCCGGCCGCGGCGGCGACGTTGGGGGGCAGCGGCTGGGCACGGGCACGCCCGCCCGGACTCATCGAGGTGACCATCTCCTCCATGCGGCGGAAGGAGCCGCCGGCGATGTCGTCCAGCAGATGCTGCGTCCCGGTGGCGAATCGCTTGCCCTGCGCCGCCTGAAGCAGCGCGGGGGCGGCGAAGTGCTTGGTGCAGGTGGCCCCGGCGATGTGCAGATCCACGTCGAAGGCGTTGTGGGGCTCGGTCGAGCGGGCATCCTCGGCCCGCCCGCAGATGGCCGTGTCGCGCGCCAACCCCTCCAGGGTCTCCAGCTCGCCCGGGGTCATCTCGGTCCAGCAGCCCGAGCGGGCCCGGCCGTGATGGCCAACCACCTGCAGGGCGGCCAGACCGTCCTCGTCGACCTCCAGGTCCCAGGCCTTGCCAGGACCCAGGTGCCGCAGCAGCTCGAAGGACGAGGTGGGACGCCCGCGGGGCAGCTCGGCGCTGCAGACCCAGCGCCCGAACAGCCTGACGGTGACCTCGGGGGGCACCTCGTTGGTCACGACCGGCGCGGGCGGGGAGGTGCTGGCGCAGCCGGCCTCCACCGTCAGGGCCAGGGAGAGAAGAAGGGCAAAAGGGCAGGCAAAACAGGTTGATCGGACCGCCACTCCCAGGCTCCGGAGGCCTGTGTATGGTTCTGGGACAGGCATGAGGGGGCGCAGCTTACTCGGCCAAAGACGGGGGCGCGCGCTTGTCTTCCGTCGGTGCGGGCATTAGCCTGGTCCGTCTGCTTGATGCTGGACAAGGGTGACAATCGGGCCATCCGTGAGGTCAACCGATCGATCATCCTCGATCTGGTCAGACGCGGCGGGCGCATTTCGCGGACCGAGCTGGCCCGCCGGTCCAAGCTGACGAAGCCGACCGTCTCGACGATCATCTTCGAGCTGCTGGATCAGGGCGTGGTTCGCGAGGTCGGCTTCGGCGAGTCGGTCTCCGGCGGCGGCCGCCCGGCGCGGATGCTGGAGTTCAACGACGCGCGCTCGGCCTATCTGGGCATCCACTTCGGGGTACGCGTCACCACGGTGGCGGTGGCCGACGCGCGGGGCATCATCCGTCTGGTGCGGGGTCGCCCCGCCGTGCACGGCCAGCCCGGACGCAGCATGAAGGAGATTCGCCTGCTGGTGGCCGAGGCGCTGCGGGCAGCCCGGGTGCCCCGGTCGCGGGTCGAGGCGGTGGGCGCCACCGTCCCCGGCCTGGTCGACAGCGAGTCCGGGACCTGCGTGCTGGCCCCCAACCTGGACTGGCGCGATTTTCCGTTGCGAGACGCCCTGGCCGACGAGCTGCGCGTCCCGGTGGTCGTCAACAACATCACCCAAGCCAGCGCCGTCGCCGAAGGACGCCTGGGCGCGGCGCGCGGCGTCCGCTCGTACGTGTGGGTGTACGTCGGCAGCGGCGTGGGCGCGGGCGTGGTCATCGACGGCCGCCTGTTCTACGGGCAGAGCGGCTTCTCGGGCGAGATCGGGCACTGCCCCGTCGTCGAGGACGGCCCCACCTGCGCCTGCGGCCGCCGCGGCTGCCTGGAGGCGATGGCGTCCTCCATGGCCCTGTCACGCGCCGTCAGCGAAGCGATCGCCTCGAAGGAGCCCACCGTGCTGGCGCACGCGCGCGAGCCCATCGACACGGCGGCGATCGCCGCAGCCGCCTCCGAGGGGGACAGCGTGGCCATCCGCATCCTGGCCCAGGCGGCGGAGCACCTGGGCCGGGGCATCTCGTTCTTGCTGAACGTGCTCAACCCCGAGATGATCGTCCTCGGCGGCCCGGTGGCGCAGGCGGGCGAGGCGTTCCTCAGCGAGGTGCGCGGCGCGGTGGCGCGCCACGCCCTGCTGCCCCACGGCGTGGCCATCGTCCCCTCCACCCTGGGCGACAAGGCCGAGCTGACGGGCGCCGTGCTGCTGGCCATGGAGCGCACCGTGAAGTCCGTCCGCATCGTCGGCGGCTGATCAACGCCGGTCGATTCCCGAAGTAAAGGTGGCGCCCAGGGTCGCCAGGGCGCACTGTGTCCCATGGCTAAAACGTGGGTACCGAAGATCGACAAGTTTGCGAAGGCCTTTGCGAAGGCGATGCGCCTGCTGCAGCACCAGTCGAAAGGCAACCGTAACCATTCACGCCCCCGCTGACGTCGTTTCAGCGCTGGACTGACGCCACCGGTTCGCTTCGCGACCGGCGGCTTTTTAGTGTTCGCCGTCGGCGGCTTGCATCTTCTGGATGACGATCGCGATGGTCGGCGCGTCGACGCCGGCGCCCTTCATGAGGCGCGTGGCGCGCTCCACGTCATCGGCGTCGATGGCCTCGAAGAACTCGTCGACCTGGTCGATGGCGGCGAGCTGCTCCAGCACCAGCGTCCCCTCGAAGTCGGTCTCGTCCATGGGCGGCTCTCCTCCTGTCGGGTGATCGGTGGCTGCAAACGAAAACGGCGCGGTCCTTCGACCGCGCCGTCTCTGTTTTCGTCGCTCTAGCCGGGGCCTAGAGGTACTTGTTGACCAGGTTCTCCAGCATTTCCTGGCGGCCCGAGCGGGGCTTGGGGTCGATCTTCTGCGAGTGGACGCGCTCGGCGACCTGCTCGAGCGAGAGGCGGCCGGCCAGGATGTCGGCGCCGATGCCCTGCTTCCAGCCGGCGTAACGGTCGTCGACGAAGCCCTGCAGCTTGTTCTCGCTCAGGATCTTGTCGGCGATCAGCAGCGCGCGGGCCAGGTTGTCCATGCCGCCCACGTGCGCGTGCAACAGATCGACCGGGTCGATGCTCTGACGGCGCACCTTGGCGTCGAAGTTGAAGCCGCCGGTGCTGAAGCCGCCCGCGGCGACGATGCGCGCCACGACCAGGGCCAGCTCGTTGAAGTCGTTCGGGAACTGATCAGTGTCCCAGCCCAGCTGGTCGTCACCGCGGTTCATGTCGATGCTGCCGAACGTGTCGGTGGCGAGCGCGTAGGCGACCTCGTGCTCGAAGCTGTGGCCAGCCAGGGTGGCGTGGTTCGCCTCGATGTTCACGCGGAAGTCGTTGGGCGACAGGCCGTAGCGCTGGAAGAACGCGTACACGGTGGCCGTGTCGTAGTCGTACTGGTGCTTGGTGGGCTCGCGGGGCTTCGGCTCGATCAGCAGCGGGCCCTTGAAGCCGATCTTGTGCTTGTGCTCGACGACCATGTTCATGAAGCGGCCCAGCTGATCCATCTCGCGCTTCATGTCGGTGTTCAGCAGCGTCTCGTAGCCCTCGCGGCCGCCCCACAGGACGTAGTTGGCGCCGCCCAGCTTGTGCGTCAGCTCGAGAGCCTTCTTCACCTGCGCGGCCGCGTAGGCGAACACCTCGGGATCGGGGTTCGTGGCGGCGCCCGACATGTAGCGCGGGTGCGAGAACAGGTTCGCGGTGCCCCACAGCAGCTTCACCTTGCTGCTGTTCATGTGCTGCGCCAGCAGCTCGCCGATGCGGTCCAGCGTCTCGTTCGTCTCGGCCAGCGTGCGACCCTCGGGGGCGACGTCGCGATCGTGGAAGCAGAAGAACGGAACGCCCAGCTTCTGGAACAGCTCGAAGGCGACGCCCGCCTTCTGCTCGGCCAGCTTCACCTGATCGCCGTCACCATGCCAGGAACGACCGAACGTGCCGGCGCCGAAGACGTCGAACCCGTTCCACACGAACGTGTGCCAGTAGCAGACGGCCATGCGCAGGTGATCTTCCATGCGCTTGCCGCGCACCACGCGGTCCTTGTCGTAGTACCGGAAGCCGAGCGCAGGCTGCGCGTCGGGCCCGTGGTAGCGGATCGGTTCGATGCCTGAAAACGGGGATTGTGTTGCTGACATGGTTGTTTCTTTTACCCTTTTACAAATGTTGACGCCACTGCCGCGTCGACGCGGCCCTCGAATTCCCGGCCCAGCTGGGCATAGACAGAATGCGTCGAACGGTCGGGGTCGACCGCATGCGCCACATCGGGGGCGCAGAACCGGTCGAACAGCCCCTGCCAGTCCGCCCCGCCCACGGCGGCCGCGGCGCGCAGCGCCCCGCCCAGGGCCGACGAGTTGGCCACCGCCAGCGGGACGATCCGAGCCTGGAAGACGTCCGCCAGGACCCGCAGGATGCCCGGGTTTCGCGAGGCGCCGCCGGTCACCAGCAGCGTGTCGATGGTCTCGCCGATGAACGCCGCGTGCAGGCGCATGCTGAGCGCCTGCGCCTCCACCACGGCGCGGGCCGCCGCGGGGGCGTCCTTGCCGGCCACGAAGGCCTCGCTGCCGAACCACTGCACGGCCGGCTGGGTCAGCCGGGGCGTGATCTCCGGGGTGAAGAAGGGCAACAGCATGTTGCCCCCGTTGCCCGGCTTCGTCTGCGTCAGGATGGCGCGCGCGAAGTCGTCCCAGCTCAGGCCGAAGCGGCGGGTGATCTCCTCGCGCGCCAGCGAACCGTTCGCGAAGCAGACCAGCGCCATGAAGCCGCCCGCCGGGTTGCCGAACACGTGGCCGTAGCCGCGCGGGTCGACGCGGGGCGCGGCCATCGCCGCGAAGATGGTGTCGCTGGTGCCCAGGCTGACCACGACCTTGCCGGGCAGCGCGGCGCCCATGCCGACCAGGCTGCTGGGGTTGTCGCCGGTGAACGCCACGATGGGGGTGCCGGGGCTGAACCCGTACTTCTGGACGAAGTAGGGGGCGATCTCGCCCACCACCGTGGATGCCGGGACGGGCGGGCGCAGCTTGCCGCCCAGGCCGGGCGCGGTGGCGTCCAGCAAGGCCTTGCTCCAGGTCCCCGTTGCCAGCTCCAGCAGGTCCATGCCAGCGCCGTCGCCGGGATCGATGCCCGCGGAGCGGCCCGCCAGCACCGACGCCATGAAAGAGCTGACCAGATGAATCTCGGCGGTGCGCTCGTAGTCGGCCGGCTGCTGCTTCCAGAACTTGCGGATCTGGGGGCCGGTGAAGCGCTCGATGGCGCGGGAGCCGGACAGCGCCGTCACGCGGGCGTCGCCGCCCACGGCCGCCGCGATCTCCGCGCACTCGGCACTGGTCGACGCGTCCATCCAGATGGGCGAGGTGCGCCGACTGAGCAGCGGCGCCACCTGATCGCGCAGGGGGCGGTCCGCGGCCCAGGTGCCGGCCTTGTCGAACGACTTGCTCAGATAGACCGAGCCGTGCTGCTGGCCGGCGCCGCTGATGCCCGCGATGCGAGACAGATCGACACCCTGCTCGCGCAGATCGCCGAGCAGCAGGTCCAGCGCCTCGACCCACATCAACGGATCGCTGTGGACGACGCGCGGATCGGGGTTGGGCAGAAAGCCGTGCGGCGAGCCGTAGGCGGGCAGGCACGCGCCGTAAGCGACGCCGTGGTTCGCCACGACCTCGCCCGTCTGCGCATCGATGACGATGGCGGACAGACTCTGCGTGCTGGAATCGAGGCCTAGAAAACGTTGCGAGGCGCTGGCCATGGTATGTCCCAGAAAGGGCCGGCGAATTTAGCCGATTTTCGCCGGGCGGTGCAACTCGTAAGAGGGATTTCTAAACTCCCCCGGTCGCCACGGCGGTCCCCCGATCTCCGCCCCTCCGTCCCCGTCCCCGTCTCCGTCCCCGTCTCCGTACTCGTACTCGTACTCGTTCCCCGAACCAGCCACGGGCTGCGTCCTCATCCCTCCGTCGAAGCTTCGGTCTGAAAGCGCGGTTCGGGGGACGAGGACGAGGACGAGGACGAGGACGAGGACGAGGACGGAGACGAGGACGGGTTCTTCCGGTTCTCGGCGGTCGCCTATTCGAGCTGCAGGCCGCAGTCGCGGCAGGCGCCTTCGATCAGGGGAGCGGCGGTGCCGCAGGCGGGACAGGGGGGATCCTCGCCCTCGGTGACGGCCACGGCAGGGTGGTCTTCGTCGATCGTCCCCTCGCGCAAGGCGAGCTCCCGCCAGCGCTCGTGCAGCAGATGGCCGACCCGGGGGACGTCCGTGGTGCGCGCGAAGAGCTGCATCTTGGGCGGACAGCCACAGCCGCTCTTGCCGCAGCAGCCGCCTCGATCCAGCACCACCGGGATCTCCGCCGCCAGGCACGCGTCGCGCAACGCCTTCGCCTCGAGCAGCGGCGCCTCGACGCAGGCGACCACCTCGGCGTCCGCCAGCTCTCGCTCGGCCTCGTTCAAGTCCATGCCGCGCAGTCTACTCAATCGCGTGAGTGACGGCGGGCTCCGCCCGACGGCACTCGTCGCGGGGGATTTAAAGGACCCTTTCATGGTCCTTTTCACAATCGCGTGAGTGACGGCGGGCTCCGCCCGACGGCACTCGTC
>Ga0105238_10001162_pt1 | contig 26555 bp, 16 predicted proteins | sample KBSC34metaG_FD_81526 | JGI IMG/M metagenome (GOLD analysis project Ga0105238, IMG submission 81526) | Corn rhizosphere microbial communities from Kellogg Biological Station, Michigan, USA - KBS C3-4 metaG | ecosystem: Host-associated > Plants > Roots > Rhizosphere > Soil | place: Michigan, USA...
GCGTCATCTACATCTGACCGCAAAGGACAATGGTCCAACATTGGATTTTGCACGCCGTCTCGCGCAGCGTGGTAAACCGATCTGGTTGCGATACGTGTTAGTGCCGGGACTGACTGACGACGAAAACGATATCGATCAGCTCGCCGCCTTCGCCGCGAAGCTGGGCAACGTCGAGCGAGTTGACGTGCTGCCGTTTCACCAGATGGGGCGCTACAAATGGGAGAAGCTGGGGATCGATTACACGCTCAATGATGTACGGCCGCCGGCGCCGGAAGTAGTCGAGCGTGTTTGCAAACAATTTCAAGCTGTTGGATTAAGAGCGTATTGAGCCACAAAAAGGCACCAAAGGCACAAAAAAAATGATCCATCAAAAGAGAACTTACTTATTGGTAGTACTTCTCACCTTGAGCGCGTGGCAGTACGCGATTGCGCAGAAGAAAGCGAACGTCGTGATACTCGCTACGGGTGGCACGATTGCAGGTGCGGCGGCAAGCGGCACGCAGGCAGCTTATACGTCGGGCGCGGTAACGATTGACGCGATGATCGCGGCCGTTCCGGGCATGACGAACATGGCCAATATCAAAGGCGAACAGATTTCGAATGTCGGATCTCAGGACATGTCGTTTGAGATCATGCTCAAGCTCGCCAAACGTATAAATGAGCTCCAAAAACAAAGCGATGTGGACGGCATCGTCGTCACTCACGGCACCGACACGATGGAGGAGACCGCGTTCTTTTTGAATCTCGTAGTGAAGGGAGACAAGCCCGTCGTGATGGTCGGCTCGATGAGACCTTCGACCGCAGTCAGCGCTGATGGTCCATTGAACTTGTATAACGCAGTCGGCGTCGCGGTCGATCCTAACGCGCGAGGTCGCGGCGTGCTCGTCGTGATGAACGATTGGATTCACGCGGCCCACTCGCTTACTAAAACAAGCACCACCGCGATTCAGACGTTCATGTCGCCGTTGCGTGGCGTGGTAGGCGTCGCGACTTACGGCAAGAACGACTTCTACAACTCACCGCAATGGAAACACACGAGTGCCAGCGAGTTTGATGTGACTGGCGTCAACAAGCTTCCGCGCGTCGATATCATCTTCGCGTGCGCCGACATGCCACCCGACCTGATCGACGCCTCGGTTGCGAATGGCGCCAAAGGGATCGTCATTGCCGGTGTCGGCAATGGCAACATGAACAAAGCGTCACTCGAGGCGGCGGCGAGGGCGGTTAAAAAGGGCGTCGTGGTGGTGAGGAGTTCTCGAGTTGCGACTGGTTCGGTCGGAAGAAATGTAGAGGTCAACGACGACGAAATGGGATTTGTCGCCTCCGACGAGCTCAACCCGCAAAAGGCGCGACTGCTCTTGACGTTGGCGTTACTAAAGCAGCGCTCAAATACTGAGCTGCAAAACCTGTTCACTACGTATTGAAACAACTGTAGGGGTGGTTCTCCGTGGCCACCCGTTCGTCATCACGCGTGTGTTTCGAACAACGGGCGGCCACGGAGGGCCACCCCTACAGTTGCACCTTTGAGATCTGACCCAACCATGATCTGGATCGAGCTGATCATTCTCTTGTCCTGCATCGTTATCGGTGCACGTCTCGGTGGGATTGCACTCGGCACGGTGGCTGGAATCGGATTGCTCGTCTTCGTCTTCTTCTTCGGCCTTCCGCCGGGTGGTCCTCCCGGATCCGTTCTGGGGATGATCATTGCGGTCATCACGGCCCTCGCGACGATGCAGGCCGCAGGCGGTCTCGACTATCTCGTCTCAGTCGCAGAAAGGATCATGCGCAAGCGGCCGCAGTACATCACGTTCGTGGCTCCGATCGTGACATATCTGCTGGTGTTTGCCTCAGGGACGGCGCACGTCATCTACGCCCTCCTGCCCGTGATCGCTGAAGTCGCGCGTAATGGAAAGATCAGGCCGGAGCGTCCACTCTCGATCAGCGTGATCGCAGGCTTCCAGGGCGTGATCGCGTCTCCGATCTCGGCAGCGACCGTGGCGATGCTCGGGTTCTTACTGGTGCAGGGAATCTCACTCCCGCGCCTGCTCGCGATCACGATCCCGTCAACGTTTCTCGGCGTCGTGATTGGAGCGTTGTCAGTTGCCTGGCGCGGAAAGAATCTCGACGTCGATCCGGAGTATCTGAAACGGCTCGAGACTGGCGAGGTAAAGCCGCCGCAACAACAGGCGCCTATCGAGGAAAAGAACCTCAGCCGCGCGCGTGGCTCCATGTTGCTTTTCCTGCTTGGCATCATCGCCGTTGTGTTGATCGGGATCTTTCCAAACTTGCGACCAGCATACGAAGTTGCGGGGGGCGACACCGATCAAGTCAACATGGGCATGGCGATCATGATCGTGATGATCGCGATCGCCGGACTGATCATGATCGTCTTCAAAGCCTCGCCGGAAGCTGCGTTGAAAGGAACGATCATGCGCAGCGGCATCACCGCGATCATCTGCATACTCGGCATCTCATGGCTCGGCTCGTCTTTCTTCGAAGGCAATCGCGGTTACATCGTCGGTGGCATTGAAAGCGTAGTGCAGGTTTATCCGTGGACGTTTGCGATCGGAATGTTTGTCCTCTCAACCATGCTCTTCAGCCAGGCTGCAACCGTCGCCATACTGATGCCGGTGGGCGTCGCCTTGAAAGTGCCTGCGTGGACGCTCGCTGCGTTGTATCCCGCCGCTAACGGAATCTTTTTCCTGCCAACCTACGGCACGCTGCTGGCGGCTGTCTCTTTCGATCAGACCGGAACGACGAAGATTGGAAAGTATTTACTCAATCACAGTTTCATGCTGCCGGGCCTGATCACCATCTCCTCAACGATCATCATTGCGTTGTTGTTGAGTAAATTCGTGGTCTGACTATGGAAACAACCGGACTACTCGATCCCTTTCCGCTCTGGTCGATCCTGCCGCTCACTATTCTTTTTGGTCTTGCTGCGTTTGAGTTTGGTTATCGACTCGCACATTACCGCCAGCAACGTCACGAGGAAGAAAAGGAATCGCCAGTTGGTGGCATGGTGGCGGGCACGCTCGGCTTGCTGGCGTTCATGCTGGCTTTCACTTTCGGACTGGCCGGATCACGTTTTGAAGATCGACGGCAAGTCGTTTTGTCTGAGGCAAACGCGATTGGGACCACTTATCTTCGTGCGGCGATGCTGCCGGAACCGATGCGCACGGAAGTAAAAAACCTTCTTCGTGAATATGTTGATTTGCGGATCGAAGCGGTGCAGCAGCCGGAGAAGTTAGACCAGTTGATGTCGAAATCGGATGAGTTGCACGAACGGCTTTGGGCGCAGGCCGTTGCCGTCACGGAGAAAGATCGTTCACCGATCGCCGCGCTCTTCGTTGCTTCACTCAACGAGGTAATCGACCTGCATGCGACGCGGATTATGGCCGGACTCCGAAGTCGTGTGCCGGGAATAATATGGATTGTTTTGTATGTGCTCGCGATCCTTGCGGTGGAGATGATTGGCTATCACGCAGGGTTGGCGAACAGCAGGCGCTCGATTGCCGCGGTTGCGCTCATCATCGGTTTCTCCTTAGTCCTATTCCTGATCGCCGACCTCGATCGCCCCGGCCAGGGCATGCTCCGCATCAGTCAACAATCAATGATCGATCTGCGGAAGTCGATGAAGTAGGCCATAAATTAACACCGAAGGTGTTCGCTAATTTGAGCCCAGGGTTCGAGGAACGAGAACCCTGGGGACCATTACATTAAAAGGCGTTCTAACCCTGAAAGGGTTAGGCGGTTGGCGAACCCTTTCAGGGTTTCAATAATGATTTTATTTAGGTAACCCAGGGTTCTCGTTCCTCGAACCCTGGGCTGAAATTAGCGAACACCTTCGGTGTTAAGCAAGATAGCGGGAGACGCTCGAGCCGATGGGGACCGTGAGCAAGGGTGCGGCGCCGTGACGTAAAACTCTTTCGCTGTGACTGCCGCGAATGCCGTCGAGGAAGCCGTTGCGGCCGTCAGTCGCCATAACGATCAGGCCGACTTTGTGTTCTTTCGCGGCGTTCACAATGCTTCCGATGACCTCGCCCGATCGCAATTCTTTATCCCACGTCCAACCTGGCACTTCAGGATAACGACAGGCCGGCATCGTATTAGCCGTGCCCACGTGCATCAGGATGAAGGCTCCTTGCGGAATGTTCAATTTTTCAATCATTAGCGCAGCAGTGTTCACGGCTGCTTGAGGATTAGGCGTCTGAGCTATCGGAATAAGAATCTTGCTTAAACTCACTGACCCATCGCGGCTGGATACAAAACCCTCAACATCGCCCGGAATCAAGAGTGTCATCTCCCCAGCCTTGCGTGCAACCGGCTCCGCGACAGACTTGCCGAGCCAGCGAACGCGACCATCACGCTGACTCGTCGCCAGCACGATCAAATCGGCCGGATGCTCATGCAAATAGCGCATCACCGCGTCAACCGGCTCTTCCTGGGTGGCCACTACCTTACTCGCCTCGATACCCAGCTCGCCTACAGCAGATCTCGGACTGCCCTTCGGTAACGTTCCCCAACGCTCGAGCGTCTCGCGAATTCCCGGAAAGTCGGACCACTGCGAAGGTCGATCCTTCGCAACATTAAGCAGCGTAAATTTGGATTTCGCCAACATCGCAACTCTGAGTGCGTGGTTAAATGCAACGAGGCTGGCCTCTGAAAAATCAGTGGGGTGCAACACACTGCCAATGGGAGAAAAGCCCGGTCCAATATTTTCTGTCATGATCTTATACCTGAAACATTCGTCTAAAAGTTTCGCGTTCGTAAACGGCTGGATTGGGAATTCGTGCGAAGCTCATGTTGCCTCTCATCTCGTCGAGCGAGCTCCATTCGTTCGCCACCATCCATGCTTCCACTTCAGTTCGCAGCGTTTGCAGATACTGTGGACCATGCCGCATGAGCGCGGAGACAATTTGCAAAACATGAGCGCCCGCCATTGTTCCCTTGATCACGTCGAGCGCCGTGTGTATTCCGCCAGTGATTCCGAGTGACGCCTTGACCCGCCCTGACAATACCGCCGTGCCACGCAGACGCAGATCGAGATCGGCAGAGCTGGAAAGTTCTACCCGGCGCAAAACTTCAAGCTCCAGCACGTCAAAATCGACTTTATGAAAGCGCGTGAAGAGCACGATCGCGTCTGCCCCAGCTTTGTCGATCTGCAGAGCGAAGTTGGCGAAAGCGGTAAAGAAAGACGAAATTTTGACCGCCACGGGAATGCGCAATTCTCCTTTCACCTCCCAGACGGTCTGCAGCAACTGGCTCTCAACTTCAGCAGCGCTGAGCTCTGGATCGCTGGCCGCATGGTAGAGGTGAAGCTCGATCGCATCAGCCCCGGCTTGTTCCATGAGCCGCGCATAATTCATCCAGCCGCCCGGTGTGCTGCCGTTGAGCGACGCCATCACGGGAATGCCGACCGCTTGCTTAACGCGACGCAAGTGTTCGAGATACTCATCCGGTCCCGGCGCTGATTCAGGCTCGGGAATGTAACTGCTTGCCTCCGGAAACGAGTCGCCATACGTTTCGATCGAGAAGAAGTCAGACATCTGCTCGCCCGTAATCTCCTCCTCATACAGCGAAGGGAGGATCAGCGCCGCCGCTCCGGCATCTTCGAGTTGCCTCACGGTATCGAGGTCTTCAGTAAGTGGACTGGAGCCGACAATCAGCGGGCTCTTCAACGAGAGACCCATGTAAGTCGTAGCGAGATTCATTCGCTGTCCTCCCCGTCGTGATTTCCATTTCCGGCTTCTATCTCGAATGCCGGCACTTTCATTCCTGCCAGTTGCTGGTAAACGGAGTAACGTCTCTCAGCCGCGGCTTGAGAGTCCGCGACAAATTGTTTGTAGCGCGCCGGATCGGCCCGCTCGATCATTCTGAAGCGCGACTCATTGCGCATGTAATCACCGACCTTTGCTTTAGGCGGTCCATAGTCGAGGTTGAGGGGCGGCTCGCCTTTCGGGATGCGATTCGGATCGAACCGAAACAACGGCCAGACTCCTGACTCGACTGCTAGTTTTTGCTGCGCTGCGCCCTGGGCCATGTCGTAGCCGTGCGCAATGCAGTGGCTGTAAGCAATGATCAGCGACGGCCCGTCGTAGGCTTCAGCTTCGCGAAAAGCCTGAACGGTTTGGATCATCTTGGCTCCGAACGCGACGCGTGCGACGTAAACGTGCCCGTACATGTTCGCGAGCAGGCCGAGATCTTTCTTGCCGACAGGTTTTCCCGCGGCGGCAAACTTAGCGGCCGCGCCGAGTGGTGTCGCTTTGGATTGCTGGCCGCCGGTGTTTGAGTAGACCTCGGTATCGAGTACGAGGATGTTGACGTTGCGGCGGTTTGCGAGAACGTGATCGAGTCCGCCGTAGCCGATGTCGTACGCCCAGCCGTCGCCTCCCACCAGCCAGACGCTCTTCTTCACGAGATAGTCTGCGAGTGTTTCGAGCCGCCGTGCTGCGGGTGTTTGAATGCCTGCGAGCTTACTACGCAAGACCTTGACTCGTTCGCGTTGCGCGATGATTCCGGCTTCGTTTTCCTGATTGGCTTCGAGTAGCTCGGTTGCGAGTGTCTCGCCGATATTCGGTGCGAGGTGCTGAATCAACCCGCGCACGGCGGCGATGTGAGCGTCGATTGCGAGACGGAAGCCAAAGCCGAATTCAGCATTGTCTTCAAAAAGGGAGTTGGCCCACGCCGGACCACGCCCGTCACTGTTCGTCGTGTATGGCGTGGTCGGAAGGTTTCCACCGTAGATCGAAGAGCAGCCGGTGGCGTTGGCGATCAGCAATCGGTCGCCGAAGAGTTGGGTCAACAGTTTCAGGTATGGTGTCTCACCACAACCCGCGCACGCGCCTGAGTATTCAAACAGAGGCTCGAGAAACTGCGAGCCTTTGTGGTCGAGGCGCACCACGTCAGCGCGATCGAGCTCCGGTAGATTGAGAAAGAAGTCGTAGTTGGAACGCTCCGCATCGCGCAACGGCGCCTGCGGCTCCATGTTGATTGCCTTATGCTTGGGATTAGTCCTGTCTTTGGCCGGGCAAACGTTAACGCAGAGGTTGCAACCGGTGCAGTCTTCCGGCGCAACCTGAATCGTGAACATCTTGCCTTTGTATTCAGGCGCTTTGTAAGCAGTCGACTTGAACGTCTCTGGGGCCGCGGTGAGCGCAGACTCTTCGTAGACTTTCGCGCGGATCGCCGCATGCGGGCAGACGAGCGCGCACTGGTTACATTGAATACAAACCTTCGCATCCCAGACCGGGATCTCGAGTGCGAGATTGCGCTTCTCCCACTTCGCAGTCCCGACAGGCCACGTACCGTCGACGGGAAAAGCGCTCACCGGCAGCAGATCGCCTTTCCCTGCCATCATCACCGCGCTTACTTTTTGTACGAAATCGGGAGCAAGCGCCGAGACGAGTGGCGGACGCGAATTCGTGGCGGTGACTGTGGCAGGCAGTGGGACCTCGTGAAGATGGGCGAGGGCCAGGTCCACTACCTCGCAGTTTCTACGTACGACTTCCGGACCACGCTTGCCGTAAGTTTTCTCGATCGATTTCTTGATGTGCGCAATCGCTTCGTCGCGTGGCAGGACGCCGGAAATACCGAAGAAGCACGTTTGCATGATCGTGTTGATGCGCCCACCCATTCCGACCTGCTTTGCTAGCGCATATGCATCAATGACAAAGAATCGAATCTGCCTCTCGATCATCTGTTCCTGCATCTCGCGCGGCAGACGATCCCAAACTGTGGCAGGATCACCGGACGCGTTCAGCAGGAAGACTGCGCCCGGAGCCGCGTACTCGAGCATGTCGATCTTGTCGACAAACTCAAACTGGTGACACGCAACAAATGCTGCCCGGTCGAGCAGGTAAGCCGAGCGAATCGGACGCGGACTCGTACGCAGGTGTGAAACGGTGATCGCGCCTGACTTCTTCGAGTCGTAAACAAAGTAGCCCTGCACGAATCGATCGGTTTCGTGACCGATGATCTTGATCGAGTTTTTGTTTGCACCGACTGTTCCGTCAGCGCCGAGGCCATAGAACAGCGAGGTCGACACGTCGTCTCTCTCGGTGCGAAACGAGGGATCCCACGGAATCGAAGTATTTGTTACGTCGTCGATGATTCCGATCGTGAAGTGGCGGCGTGCGGTTGGATTCTGCAGCTCGTCAAAGACGGCTTTCACCATCGCGGGCGTGAATTCTTTGGACGAGAGTCCGTAGCGACCGGCGATCACGTTTGGAACAAGTTGTGTTTCTCCTTCGGCGCGTGCTTCGGCGAGCGCCGTGACGACGTCGAGATAGAGTGGATCGCCAGGCGCGCCGGGTTCTTTGGTCCGATCGAGAACGGCAATGCTCCTCGTCGTCTTTGGCAGCACGTCGATGAAGGCCTGGCGTTGGAACGGGCGATAGAGACGGACTTTGACCAAGCCGACTTTTTCATCGTTGGCAATCAGATACTCAACCGTCTCATGTGTTGTCTCAGCGCCGGAGCCCATGATCACGATGATGCGTTCAGCGTCCACTGCGCCGACGTATTCGAACAAGCCGTAGTGGCGGCCGGTTAGCTCCGCGAGTTTTGCCATCACGCGTTCGACGATTCCCGGCGTTGCGTCGTAATAACCGTTTGCCGCTTCACGCGCCTGGAAGAACACGTCGGGGTTCTGCGCAGTGCCGCGCAAGACCGGACGGTCGGGAGTGAGCGCGCGCTCGCGATGCGCGTAGATGGCGTCTTCTGAGATCAGGCTACGCAGATCGTCGTCGCTGATCCCTTCGATTTTTGAGACTTCGTGTGACGTGCGGAAGCCGTCGAAGTAGTGCAGGAAGGGAATACGCGAGTCGAGCGTCGCTGCGTGTGCGACGGCGGCCATGTCGTGTGCTTCCTGAACGGAGTTTGAGCAAAGGAGCGCGAAGCCTGTCTGGCGACACGCCATCACGTCTGAGTGATCGCCGAAGATCGAGAGCGCGTGGGTGGCGAGTGTGCGGGCAGTCACGTGCATCGTGAAAGGCGACAGCTCACCCGCGATCTTGTACATGTTCGGGATCATCAGGAGCAGACCCTGAGACGCGGTGAAGGTAGTTGCTTGTGCGCCGGCCTGTAACGCGCCGTGCAGTGCTCCCGCGGCGCCTGCTTCGGATTGCATCTCCGCGATTTCCGGAATGGTTCCCCAAATATTCGTCTTGCCGCGGCTGGCCCACTCATCACAAAGCTCGGCCATCGGTGAACTCGGCGTGATCGGGAAGATAGCGGTCGTCTCACTAACCCGGAACGCCACCGAGGCCGCCGCCTCATTACCATCAACCGTGATGAGGTTCTTAGACATGTTTTTTACTCTCTTTTTGTATCCACAGATTACGCCGATTTCTGAATATCTATGTGATCTGTGGATGGATTGATCGGACTCAGCGCCGCCTCATCCTATTGTGTTCTCAAGCCTGCCAGTACTGTCAGAATTGCCAGTAACAAAAGCACAAAATCATTTTTTGTTTCTGTGCATTTGTGAACCTCTTCTTCCTCTGTGCCTTTTGTAGCCACTGTTATTTCTGACAGGTACGGTTGGCGCGTGCTCTCAATAACATCTTAAGCTGTGACAACCCCTGCCTGGATCACGCTAGCCCTTTTGATCGCAATGTTTCTTCTTCTCGTGTGGAACAAACTGCCGATCTGGTTAGTGTTTGTCGGCGCCATCACCGTGGCGATGACGTTACAACTCGCATCGCCTGCGGACCTGCTCAAAGGCTACAGCAACACCGGAGTGATCACAGTCGCCGCCCTCTATCCAGTCGCTGCCGGCATGTATGCGACCGGGGCGATCTCGCTCGTGTCTGAACGAGTGATCGGGCTGCCGAGATCGATAATGACCGCGCAACTGAAGATCTTCGTTCCCGTCTCGATCGTCAGCGCGTTTCTCTACAACACGCCGCTGGTCGCGATGATGATCCCGGCTGTGCGCGATCTTACGCGTCGAACTGGCTTGCCCGGCGCAAAACTGTTCATGGGCCTGAGTTATGTCGCGCTTCTCGGCGGCACGATCACTTTGATTGGGACCTCCGTGAATTTGATTATCGCGGGGTTGATCTCAGACGCAGTATCTAGAGGTGAATTGCCTGCGACGGATTTTAGCCACAAAAAGGCACAAGAGAGTGGGAGGTGATTTATATGGCTACCGCAGATCATGCAGTTGCTGGGTTGACCGATGTTGGCTCGCCGCGATCGCCGCTCGGCAGTTTTGTGCGAAGTCCGATGAACTGGTTGTTGCTGTTCATCCCGATTACCGTTGGTCTCGAGCACCTGGCCCACGTCTCTGCGCCGGTGCTGTTCTTCATGGCGGCGGTGGCGATTGTTCCGATCGCTGCTCAGATTGTAGGCGCCACCGAGCAACTCTCCCATCGTACCGGCGATGCTATCGGTGGCTTGTTGAATGCGACGTTCGGCAATGCGCCGGAATTGATTATCGCGTTTGTAGCGCTGAAGGCGGGCTTACTCGAAATGGTGCGCGCGTCACTCGTGGGCGCGATCCTCGCCAACCTGATGCTTGCACTCGGCGTTTCGTTTTTACTGGGCGGTCTGCGCTATCACGAACAGCGGTTCAACCAGACAGCCGCGCGCGCGTACAGCACGATGATGTTTCTCGCCGCAGTCAGCATGACGGTGCCGAGCGCGTTCAGTCGTGTGTTTGGGCCAAACGAGGTGATACGCCAGGAACAACTGCTCAACGTCGGAATCGCGGTGTTGTTGTTGATTGCTTATGGACTCTACATCCTGTTTTCACTGCGAACACACACCGCGTCTTTTGCGAGCGTCGATACCGGGCATGAAGCTCATCACGAAGAACAATGGTCAGTAGCGCGTGCTGTTATCACTCTGCTGGCTGCGTCAGTGTTGGCGGCGTGGATGAGTGAGATTCTTGTGGGCGCCGCAGAAGAGACTGGCAAGGCGCTGGGCATGTCGCAGTTGTTCATCGGTATTGTGTTCGTCGCGATTGTCGGCGGGGCCGCGGAAAGCGGATCTGCGATAGCGATGGCGCGCAAGAATAAGATGGATCTGTCAGTCGGAATTGTATCGGGAAGTTGTATACAGATTGCGTTGTTTGTTGCGCCGATACTGGTGCTGGCGAGTTATTTCGTCGCGCCGAAACCGTTGGAGCTCGCGTTCGGCCGCGCGGAGATTGGCTCGTTGTTCATCGCGGTGGCGATCGGATCGATGGTGAGTGGTGATGGGCAGTCAAACTGGTACAAAGGCGTGCAACTGATCACCGTTTACGCCATCATCGCCCTGATGTTCTACCTGATGCCGCAACTCTCCGGATAACAACTGTAGGGGCGGCCCTCCGTGGCCGCCCCTACAGTTGTTTTCAATCATCGCGCAAACCTGTCAATACTGACAGTTCCCCGCCTGCTGGGCCACCAATAGACTAAACACTCCCCGACCAATAACGCATGAAAGGAACAAGGTTTATGAAGCGTGTGGCGGTGCTATCTGCTCTGGTTTTACTTTCAACGATTACGGCTTTCGCCCAGGATGATTACAAGAAATACGAATTCTTCGGGGGCTATTCAGCCCTGTTCTACGACAACCTCGCGGGTGATACGGGGAGTCCGGCAGTCGATGATGTCCTTGGCGATAGACAAACTTTGCGTGGCTTCAACCTCGCATTTGGCGCGAACTTCCATAAATACGTCGGGGCCAAATTCGATTATTCGCTCCATCTCCGTGAAGACAATTTTTCACGTCCGGCGGGAAGCGGCACGGTTGATTCAACCGTACAAAACTTTCTCGGCGGCATACAGGTCAAGAACAATTCCAACGATGGACCAACATTCAAGCCTTTTGGTCACGCGCTGTTCGGCGTTGCCGTTCAGAAACTCGACGTCGATAGCCCGCAATTGCCGGCGCTCTTCGGCATCAGCGATTTTCACACCAACGAGACGAGCTTCGCCATGGCTTTCGGTGGCGGTCTCGATATCAAGCTGAACGACAAGTTCGATGTACGAGTTGTTCAAGTCGACTGGAACATCATCAAGCGTGGCGATCAGCAAACCGGAATCGTGCTCGTGCCGACTCCGTTTCAAACAGTAGGGTCACCGTTTGTCATACCCGGCACGCGGCAGGATAACCTGCGCCTCAGTATCGGCATCGTGATCCATTGAGTAGGTCTTTTCAAGCGGGGCCTCACCCCCTATCCTCTCTTTAGAGGTGAAAATAAATGATCGCGAGTAAACCGGTAGTGAATGACCTGAGTGCTTTTGGAACTGCACGAGCCACGATTACGGGCGCTCCATTAGACGAGACTGAAGCGCGCAAGATTCATGCGTTCTGGCGCGCCTGCAATTACCTCGCTCTCGGGATGATCTATCTCGAAGGCAACCCGCTACTGCGCGAGCCGCTGAAGCCGGACCACATCAAGAACCGTTTGCTGGGCCACTGGGGCGCGAGCCCGGCGCTGTCTTTTATCTATACCCACCTCAACCGCGTCATTAAGGCGTTTGACCTGGACATGATCTACATGGCCGGGCCGGGGCATGGCGCGCCCGGAGTTCTCGGCCCGGTTTATCTGGAGGGCTCGTATTCTGAGATTTACCCGGATAAGAGTCTGGACGAAGAAGGACTGCTTCACTTCTTCAAGGAATTCTCCTTTCCTGGCGGCATCGGCAGTCATTGCACACCGGAAACGCCGGGTTCGATTCACGAGGGCGGGGAACTAGGTTATGTACTGTCGCACGCATGTGGAGCAGCCTTCGACAATCCGGATCTGATCGTCGCGGCGGTAGTCGGCGACGGCGAAGCGGAAACTGGTCCACTCGCAACTTCGTGGCACATCAACAAGTTTCTCAATCCGAAACGTGATGGCGCAGTACTCCCGATCCTGAATCTCAACGGTTACAAGATCAACAATCCGACACTTCTCGCACGCATCACGCACCAGGAACTGGAAGATCTGTTCAAGGGCTACGGTTATACGCCGCTCTTTGTCGAAGGATCGGATGCAGCGTCTATGCACCAGGCGATGGCCGCCACCCTCGACCACTGCGTCAAAACCATTCGCAGTTACCGTGAAGAAGCTACGGAACGACCGCGCTGGCCCATGATCGTGCTGCGCTCGCCGAAAGGCTGGACAGCGCCTTCAGAAGTCGACGGCCGGAAGGTGGAAGGTTTGTGGCGCTCGCACCAGGTGCCGCTCTCCGGCGTGAAGAAGAATGCGGCACATCTCAAACTGCTCGAAGACTGGATGCGCAGCTATAAACCTGAAGAGCTGTTCGACGCAGGGGGCGTTCTGATTTCCGAGTTGCGTGAGTTAACGCCGACCGGAAAACGCCGCATGGGCTCGAATCCGCATGCCAACGGAGGCGAGCTAAAGAAGAACCTTCGTTTGCCTGACTTCAGGACGTACGCGGCGAAGTTCGATAAGCCGGCCCAGGTCGAGTTGGAAAACACCAAACCTCTCGGCAAGTTTCTGCGCGACGTGATGAAGTTGAACATGGACACGTTCCGGGTCTTTAGTCCGGATGAAAACACGTCGAACAAGCTGGATGCGATTTACGAGGCGAGTAAGAAGTTTTGGATTGCTGAGTACTTTCCTGAAGACAGCGATGGCGGCGAGTTGTCGCCCGACGGCCGCGTAATAGAAATGCTCAGCGAGCACACGCTCGAAGGCATGTTGGAAGGATATTTATTGACCGGCCGGCACGGGTTCTTCTCGACGTATGAAGCATTCGCGCATGTGATCGACTCGATGTTCAATCAGCATGCGAAATGGCTGTCGATCTGTAACGAGCTCTCGTGGCGCAGGAATATCGCTTCGCTCAATCTCCTGATCACCTCAACCGTCTGGCGGCAGGATCACAATGGTTTTACTCATCAGGATCCGGGGTTCCTTGATGTAGTCGTCAACAAGCGCGCGGCAGTCACGCGTATCTATCTGCCGCCGGACGTCAACAGTCTGCTGTCGATCACCGATCACTGTCTGCGTAGTGAAAACTACATCAACGTGATCGTAAGCGATAAGCAGATGCACTTGCAGTATCTGGATGTCGACACGGCGATCACGCATTGCACCAAGGGCATCAGCATCTGGGCGCAGGCGAGCAACGATCAGGGACAAGAGCCGGACGTCGTGATTGCCTGCGCCGGTGATATTCCGACTCAGGAAGCGCTCGCGGCTACAGCGTTGCTCCGTAACGAATTCAAAGATCTAAAGATCCGTTTCATCAACGTGATCGACTTGTTCAAGATGCAAACCGATCGCGAGCATCCACACGGCTTGAGCGATCGCGACTTCGATAGTCTGTTTACGATCGACAAGCCGATCGTTTTCAACTTCCACGGTTATCCATGGTTGATTCATCGACTTTCCTACAATCGGACCAACCACAGAAATCTTCACGTGCGCGGCTACAAGGAGCGCGGCAACATCAACACGCCGATGGAGCTCGCGATTGAGAATGAAATCGATCGGTACACGCTCGCAATCGACGTCATCGATCGCGTTCCGAAGCTGCAATCGATCGGCGCTCACGCCAAGGAGAAATTCCGGAATGCGCAGATCGAGTGTCGCCGGTATGCGCATGCGTTCGGCGTCGACAAGCCCGAAGTGACCGAGTGGCGCTGGCCGTTTTGACCTTGAGGATTTCTCTGTGCCACCTCTGTGTTCTCTGTGTCTCTGTGGTTAACTAATTCGCATCAATACTCACCACAGAGACACAGAGAACACAGAGGTTGCACAGAGAAGAGCTATTGAGGAGCTGTTATGAAAATACGCTTCCTTGGCGCGGCCGGTGACGTAACCGGGTCGGCATATCAAGTCATTACTAAAGACGCCAGCATTCTCGTCGACTGTGGTTTCTTCCAGGGCCGCAAGGAGGAAGGCGCGAAGAACCGCCGCAAGGCGCAAATCGAAGGTGGCAAGCTGGATGCAGTCGTTCTTACTCACGGACACCTCGACCACGTCGGACGCTTACCGCTGCTTACTCGTAATGGATACAAAGGTCCGATCTATGCGACCAAGCCAACCCTCGATCTCGCCACTCTCATTCTCAAAGACTCGCACTCGCTTCAGGCGCAGGATCTCAAACGTGAGAACCAGAAACGCGCGCGCAAAAAGCTGCCGCCACTCGAGCCATTGTTCGAAGAGGCAGACGTTCGCAAGCTGGGGCCACTGGTCGCGCCAGTCAAATACAACCAGCCTTTTGAAGTCGCGCGCGGTATTGAGGCGCGGCTCGTTGATGCCGGGCACGTGATTGGATCGTCGAGTGTTGAGCTGACCGTTTCTGAGAATAGTCACAAGAAGGTTGTGGTGTTTTCCGGCGATCTGGGGCCACGCGGTGCGCCGTTGCTCAAAGATCCCGAGCCGTTCAAAGAGGCGGATGCGGTGATCATGGAATCGACTTACGGCGATCGTACCCATCGCTCGCTTCATGACACGGCAATCGAGGGAAGGGAAATAATCGAGCGGGCGATTCAGGATAAGGCGAAAGTGCTGGTGCCGATCTTCGCCATCGGGCGAACGCAGTTGCTGCTCTACCTGCTAGCCGGAGCGTTCAGGAAAAAGACGTTGCCAAGGTTTCCGATTTATCTCGACAGTCCGATGGCAGTCCAGGCCACGAGCATTTACCGCAGGAACAGTGAGCTCTTCGATTCCGAAGCCCTGGAGATGGTCCGGTCAGGCGAATTGGCGCGTAGTTTGACGAGTGCTCGGCCTTGTGTGAAGCCCGGTGAATCGAGGGCGCTGAACAGTGTCAAAGGGCCGTGTTTGATCATGGCGGGCAGCGGCATGTGTACCGGCGGACGCATCATGCATCACTTGCGACACAACCTGCCGATACCGGAAACGGCCGTATTGATTGTCGGGTTTCAGTCTCCCGGAACACTCGGGCGGAAGCTTGTAGATGGCGCCAAGACGCTGATGATCTTTGGTGAAGAAGTGCCGGTGCGTGCGTCGATCCACACGATGGGCGGCTTCAGTGCGCACGCCGATCAGAATGGTTTACTCGACTGGTACGGCGTGATGGCGCCTTCACGCCCTCGCACGATCATCACGCACGGTGAAGATCGTGCGCGACGCGCCTTCAGTGAACAGATCAAGCAACGTTTCGGAGCGCAAACAGAATGTCCCGCTCTGGACGACGTGATCGAGATTTGAACCATAACGCGTCGAGACTGAACGCCAAAACGCCTCGAGACTGAACGCCATAAACGCCGAAGGCGTTCGCTAATTTCAGCCCAGGGTTCGAGCTTGCGAGAACCCTGGGACTATCACAAAAAAGCGTTCTAACCCTGAAAGGGTTCCTCAATTGGCGAACCCTTACAGGGTTGATCTTGAATGTTGGTTCCAAACCCAGGGTTCTCGTTCCTCGAACCCTGGGCTGAAATTAGCGAACGCCTTCGGCGTTATTAGTAAACGCCTTCGGCGTTATTAGCCAACGCCTTCGGCGTTATTAGTGAACGCCTTCGGCGTTATTAGCCAACGCCTTCGGCGTTAACCGACGAGGTGAAATTATGAGCACAACTGAAGCAGTAGGAAGTGGCGCAGTAAGCCTGAATGATGAAGAGGCGGTAAAGAAGGTTCTCGTTGATTCTGTGCTGGGCCTCTGGGATGTGGTCAATAATCTTACGCGACTGAAACCGTCGCATCGCGATCGTTATCGAGTGACGATCTTTGGGTCGGCGAGGGCGAAGCCGGGAACGGTTGCTTACGATGAGACGAAACGCGCTGCGAAGATGTTGGCGGAAATGGGCTGCGACATCATCACCGGCGGAGGGCCAGGCTTGATGCAGGCTGCAAATGCAGGCGTCGATCTTGCGGGCGAGGCGAAATCAATGGGTATTCGCGTCGACCTGCCGTTCGAGCAGGAAGTGAATCCCTTCGTCGAGCTCGCGTTCGAGCACAAAACGTTCTTTACGCGGCTACATCACTTCGTGCTTGCGTCTGACGCATTCATCGTCGCGCCGGGTGGCATCGGTACGGTGCTGGAGACGATGATGATCTGGCAGCTACTTCAGGTCCGGCACCTCGAGCGCACTCCTTTGATCATGGTGGGAAAGATGTGGCCGGGTTTAATCGAGTGGGTGCGAGACGCGATGCTCTCGTTCGAGACGCCGCTGATCGATGCGGCAGATGTTGATATCCCAATTTGTGTGGCGAACGCCGATGAGGCAGTGGCGATCATCAGAGATCACAGGAAGACACAGGCAGCGCAGGCCTGATTAGTTCTCGATAGCCTGAGTGGAATATCTCGGCCGCTCGATGCGGAGCTTGCGCATCCTTGAACGCAGCGTGCTGGGATGGATGTTGAGCAACTCTGCCGCCCCGCCTGGTCCTTCGACCTTCCAATGAACTTTCTTTAACGTTTGCACTATCAGGTTGTGCTCAGTCTGTTCGAGCGTCCCGCCAACCTGGAATACGCCGTGCAGCGCGGCCTCTTCGTGCAGGTCCAGCTCCAAAGCTTGCGAATCAAGATCGTCGATCAGGCGCAGTTGCGATCCCGGGCTGATGATCACCGCGCGCTCGATCACGTTTCTCAGCTCGCGCACATTCCCGGGCCAGGGATAGTTACGCAATTTCGCCATCGTGTCCTGTGAGATTGTGTCAATCGTTTTGCCGAGCTTCTGGCTCAACTGCCTGACGAGATGAGTCACGAGTATCGGTATATCTTCTTTCCGGTCGCGCAGAGGCGGAAGCGTAATCGGAAAGATGTTGAGCCGGTAATAGAGATCGGAGCGAAAGTCTCCCTTGCGAACGGCTTCTTCGAGATTGCGGTTCGTAGCTGCGATCACGCGTACGTCAACCTTTAACGTGTGAGTTCCTCCAACTCGCTCAAACTCACCTTCTTCGAGCACGCGCAAAAGTTTGCTTTGTAAATCGAGTGGAAACTCGCCGACCTCGTCGAGAAAAAGCGTACCGCCGTGAGCGATCTCGAAGCGTCCGGGGCGACGAGCATCGGCACCCGTAAAAGCGCCTTTTTCGTGTCCGAACAGCTCACTCTCGATCAGCGTCCCGGGTAAGGCGGCGCAATTAACTTTGATGAGCGTATGATTTCTGCGAGGACTAAGCTTATGAATCGCGTGGGCCAGTAGCTCCTTGCCCGTGCCGGTCTCACCAAAAATCGAGACGGTCGTATTGAGCGGAGCGACTTGTTCCGCCCGGCTCAGCACGCGTCTAAGCGGTTCACTCTGTCCGATGATCTCGCCGAAATTGCTGGCGTCGCGAATCTCCTGCTTCAGGTAGATATTTTCCTGGTGCAGTTGATCCTTCAATCGCTGCACTTCAGCCAATGCCGTTTTTAAGGAGGCCTCGGCTTCCTTACGTCGCGTGATGTCGCGCACGATCGCAAGGATCCGGTCGCCTTCGCATCTCACCATCGATGCTTCAAAGGTTCGCGAGCCTTCGGGAATTGGAAGTGAGTATTCCATGAGAACCGGTTGTTCGGTTTGCAAGACTTTGGCAAAGCTGTAAGCAAACTTGGCGGCGAGGTCGGGGGGAAACACTTCAGAGTGCTTTTTGCCCAGAAACTCTTGCGGCGGTGCGAAGAGGAGGTTTTCATCAGGCGTATGGTAATCGAGATATGTTCCTTCACGATCGAGCACGAACATCAGATCCGGTATGGCGTTCAAGATTGCGCGGTTGCGTTCTTCACTCGCGTGCAGCGCTGCTTCCCGGTGCTCCAAATCGGCGCGCGCATGCGCCTGCTCCAACTCCCACGACAGTTGATAAAGGTAACCGGGGCGCTTCACGAGACAGCTCGAAGCTCCGAGTTTTAGTCCCTGCCGCGCGAACTCTTCATCTGCTTCATTACAGATCAACACGATTGGTATACTCGGCTTGTTGCCCGGGCTAACCGCTCTCAAGACGTAAAGCGCGCTTGGTCCCGGCAATTGAAAATCGAGCAGGGCTACGTCGTAATCGCTGCTGTCATCTTGCAAGGTTGAAATTGCCTCTTGTGTTGTTGTCACAACGTCGAGATTGATGTGATCGGCGTGTACCGCGAAGTGGCGGCGTGTGCTTTCCACGTCGAGCAAATTCGCCTCGCCATAGAGAACTCTGAGCGGCGTAGCGCGACGTGCGGCATCGGCGAGGTAGTGATTGAAAGCGCTCTCGAGTAGCAACGGCAGTCTGTCGAGATAACCTTTGCGCTTCACTACGTAATCGTCGGCGCGGGCCTTCAGGGCGGTAACAGCGGTGTCCTCGTCCCCCATACCGGTGACGATCACGACTGCGAGCGGCAAAGAGTTTTCACGAATGTGGTTGAGCAGCGAGAGACCGTCGCCGTCGCGCAGGTGCATGTCTGTGAGGACCAGATCGATTGGATCGGACGCGAGGCGTTGCAAACGCGCGTGCGCGTCCTTAACGCTGAATAGAGTTTCGAGAGTGATGTGAGATGCAGTCCTCGACAACACCCTCACCGTGAGGTCGGCATCCCGCGGATCATCCTCGACGTAAAGTACTCTCATACTAACAACCTTAAAGAGCTTTTCTCTGCGGTCCTCTGCGTATCTCTGCGTTCTCTGCGTTGAAATAGCCCATTAACGCAGAGAACGCAGAGATACGCAGAGGACCGCAGAGGATTAGTTCTCAAAATGTCTTACCCTTTGGGAATCTCCAAATAGAAAGTCGCGCCGGCGCCGGGCTTACTCTCGGCCCACGCGCGCCCGCCCATACGCTCCATCGCCTTTCGCACGATCGCCAAACCGATGCCTGTGCCGGGATAGTCGTTCGCGACATTGAGCCGTTGAAAGATGTCGAAGATCTCTTCGTGGTGCTCCATGTCGAAGCCGATGCCGTTGTCGCGAACCCAGAGCACACAACTCTCCGCACCTTCTTTCGCTCCGACTTCAATGCGCGGCGCTGGAACTTTACCCGTGAACTTGATGGCGTTGTCGAGATAGTTTCGCAACGCCTGCGCAAGTCCACTCACGTCGGCCAGTACAACCGCTCCATTAACCTCGACGACAAAATCAATCGGACGCTCTGCCAATTCGCGTTTTTTCTCTTCCACCAACGATGTAACAACCGGCGCTAATTCAATCGCATCAGTCCGAAGCTCACGACGCTCCAACCTCGAATAGGCGAGGAGATCGTCGATCAACTGGCTCATCTCATCGGTTGAGTTCTGGATCGTCTGCAACATCGTGCAGCCGTCGTCTTGTAAACTTTCACTGTAGTCCTGAAGGAGAAGGCGGCTGTAGCCATCGATACCACGGAGCGGCGCTTTGAGATCGTGCGCGACCGAGTAAGCGAAGGATTCCAGCTCTCGACTCTTTGCATTCAGCGCTGCGGTGCGGTCGTCGATACGCATTTCCAGCTCTGCATTCAGTCGATCGAGAGCTTCCTTAGCGCGCCGCCGTCGCCGCTGTTCTATCAAAAGAGCCGTAATAATTGCGGTTTGCAGTACTAAGAGAAAAGCGATCAAAACGATGCGTCCTTTGTATTGCTCCCAGACCGTAAATTCCCTGGAAAGAATCACGCTGTCGTTCGGAAGGCTGCTCTCACTGATTCCCCAGCGCTTCAACTCGCGCCAGTCAAACATTGGAACGGAGGAAGCGCTGTCGACCGGAATATCCTGCGCGCGTGTATTGTGCAAAATCCGGCGCAGGAGTTCGGAGATCTCGAGTCCGTTCCGTTCCGAATCCTGCACGTAACCACCGACGAGGCCATAGTTAACGTTTCGACTTCCCATACCGTAAATCGGTACTGACGCCACTTGTCTGATCTTTTCCAACACCTGATAGGTCTGCAGAGGTTTTTCAGGCTCAGTCGCAAAGCGATCCCAGACGTAAAGAATCAGTGATCCTTGCGGCAACGCCTTCACGCGGCCCAGCAATTCATGAATGGGAAGATCCGTGAGATAAGTAATGCGCAACCGCTTCTCGTAACCGGCAAGCTCTTCCCGCGCGATTGTTTCGAATCTCTTGTCGTGCTCGGGCGTTCCGCTAATAACAAACAGATCTTTCGTTTCCGGATGTAGTTTCAGCGCGAGATCTAGCGTCTTCCGATGTGTGTTGGCGCGGATGATTCCGGTAAGCCCTGGACCAGCGGCAAGAACTGCAGGGGCCGGGCGCTTAACCGCAACGAAGACTATCGGACTATTCGAAAACAGATCGTTGCGATACTTGAGGAGGAAATCGAGGGCGGGGTCGGGCGCGGCGACTACGACATCGATTTTTTGATTCTTATACTTCTCGCGCAGGTATTCGTGCAGCAATTCCGTCTGATGGTCGCCGGGAAATCGTGTTGAGTCGAGGTATTCACTGAAAAGTTCCCACTTGCTCGAAGGATCCGATGAGAGGCCAGCCTGAAGGCCTTTGTCAAAGCTGATATTGCCGAGGGAATCCTTGCTCTCCCAGTAGAGTACAACCACCCTTTTAGTCGCATCCTGAGCGCTCGCAACCGAAGTCATCAAAAGAAGAAGTAGTGCGATACAGATGCTTCTCTGCGGCCCTCTGCGTATCTCTGCGTCCTCTGCGTTTAATAGCGCTTTCAACGCAGAGAGCGCAGAGATACGCAGAGAGCCGCAGAGATGATTGTTTTCTGACCTCTTGAACAAAGCTTCCCCCCGCTAGTACATAACCTTTATTGCAAACTGGATCTGGCGCGATGAGCCACTCTCGCCGGTTGGAAAACGTGTGCTCGTGATGCGACCGAATAAAGGAGTGCCAACCGTATTACCTGGCCGCCCGAAATTCGCATGGTTAAATAGATCAAAGACTTCGGCCCTAAATTGAACCCGAATTCCCTCTGCAATTTCGGTGACCTTGATCACAGAGAAATCAACATTATTGAATGTCGGGCCTACGATTACGTTACGACCTAAGTTCCCGAAGCGCGGCACGGCTGTAAACACCGAGGTATCAAACCACTGGTCCGCTTCACCGGAAACCTCGACCGGCCCACTAACATCCGGACGAAGCGTGTTGGCGACACCGTTGACCGTGCTGTTTGTCGTTACGACATTGAACGGATTGCCACTCTGCGACTGCACGATCACTCCGAGTTGCCAGCCTGAGACCAATTGATTCCCACCGAAAGGCAGCTCGCAGAGTGAGCTGAGGACGAAGCGATGTCGCGCGTCGAAATCAGAAGGTCCGCGCTCGCCGGGCAGGTTATTGCTGTTTTGTACGAGGATGCCGCCCGTGCTGAACGAGGTGTAGTCGATCGATTTAGACCACGTGTAAGACGCGTTGAATTGCCACGCACGGTTTACGCGCCGTGTCGCTGTTAAGAGCAGCGCGTTGTAGTTTGAATTGCCGGAGCTTCCGACTTCAGTGATATTGCCCAGCGTTGTGCCCGGAAGTATCGGGCTCGTTGCCGAAAGCGTTCGATAAGGACGCGCGCCATTTACTGGCTGGTTGATGTTGCGCCGCGTGATCAGGTTTGTGCCCTTCGAGCCGAGATAGCCGGCCATGAAAGCGGTCTTGAAAAACTCGCGCTGCACGTTTAAGTTCCACGACTGCACGTAAGCATTGCGATAGTCGTGATCGATCGATACGGGCGCGAGCCCTGCAGGACCAGCTACATCGATCGCGTTATTGAGACGGATCGCGCCGCTGAAAGTGAGCGGAATCGCGAGTGGCGGATTTCCACCCAGGCCCGTCACGATACTGGTCATCGGTTGATCGACATACACCCCGTAAGCGGCCCGGACTACCGTTTCATCTTTGGCGAACGGCAGCCACGCAAAACCCAAACGCGGTTGAATATTTTGAGAGTTCTCTTTGTACACCTTATCGATATCAGTACCAACACGCAGCAGGGAATTGCTGTTTGGATCGAAGACAATGAAACGGTCGTAGCGCTCATTCGGCGTCATGTTCCAGTCGTAGCGCAGACCGCCTTCGAGAGTCAGACGCGGGTGAATTTTGTAAGTGTCCTGAGCGAAGAAGCCGAGCGCGTCCTGCGTGATACTGGTGGATTGATTGCCAAGCGTGACCGCAAAAGAGTTTGCGGTTGCGGCGATGAAGGCAGCGACGCTCGGAAAGTTGAACGAGCCGGTTGTTTGCCGGAAGTTGTTGTTGAAAAACTGCCGGTATTCGCCGCCGAGCTTCAATGAGTGCTGACCACTTAGCCAGTTAACAATATTGGAGATGACGAAAGTCGTGTCGCCACGCCCGGATGGTTGATTCGCCGGTCCACCGAAGTTGAGACTGCCGCCGGCGATACTGATCTGAGGCAAACCTATCGGATCGTTTACGCCGTTCCGAATGCCCAGCTCCGCGGGGTTGAGCTGCGCGAGCGGTGTGCTCGTTGAGGAGAAGCGATTAAAGCCGAGGCGTAGCTCGTTCAGCACTGACTGGTTGAACGTGTGTGTCTCGTTGACCGTGAAGATCTGTCGCAGCGCCCGCTGGACGAGACCAAATCCGGGTATCGTGTTGCCGGTGCGAGTCGGCTCACTTGATTCAAAGTTTTGAACTGCGTAGTAGCCGTGCAGCCGATCTCGTTCGCTGAGATTGTAGGCGACGTCTGCAGTCCACTGATCGACGTCGACGGGCGCACTGGCTGAACTCACGAAGCGCGACGTTCCCGACGAGTCGACAAAGTTGGCCCGTGGAACCAGGGCGATCAATTTTGTGATCACGGGATCGGTTGTCGACGCGCGCTGGGCGTCACTGAGCGCCAGACTATTGATATTGAGTCCCTGGCGTTGGCGTAGTCCTTCATACGAGGCAAAGAAAAACAGTTTGTCGTGGGAGATTGGACCACCAAGGTTTCCGCCAAACTGGTTACGTTTAAAAGGCGCGGGATTGTGAGAAGTCAATTCAAAGAAATTGCGTGCATCCAGCGCGTCGTTGCGGAAGAACTCGAATAATTCGCCGTGAAATTGATTCGCGCCGGAACGAGTGGCGATGTTGACCACTGCGCCGGAGCTACCACCGAATTCAGCATTGAACGTGGAGTTGTCAGCCTTGAATTCCTGAATCGTGTTTATTGAAGGCTGAAAACTTATCGAGCTGAAGGTGAGGTTGTTGAGAGTGACGCCGTTGATCATGTAGTTAACGGTTTCTTCACGATTTCCCGTCGTGTTGATTGCGAGTGCTCCCACGCCGCGCCCTGGCGAGGCGGAAAAAGCGCCCTGGGGAGGAGTTACGGAACCCGGTACAAGCAATCCGAGATCGAGGAAGTAGCGGCCATTGAGCGGCAGGGCCCGAACCATGTTTCGATCGATCACATGCCCGACGGAAGTGGTCGAACGCTCGATCGGATCGTTAGCGGAAGAGACAGATACCTGTTCTGAAATGTCTCCGACTTCGAGTTGAAGGTCCTGAGTTATCTTTCTTCCGACCTCGAGTCTGAGTTGCTCGATCGCCTGCTTCTTGAATCCCCCCGCGCTCGCCACAATCGTATATTCGCCGAGTGGCAGTGCTACTAATTGATATCTGCCACTCGCGTCGGATGTGGTAACGCGCTCAACAGCGATCGACGAACTGCTGGCTACGATACGTGCATTGGGGATAACTGCCCCATGTTGATCGACTACTTGTCCTTCGATTGAAGCTGTTGATTGAGCTGCGACTGATAGGACCAGGACGAGAGGCAGAGATATACCTAGAGCGATTCCGAAGACGGGGATTCGGAGCAACGACCAGCGCATAGGGGAGAACAACAACTTTCTAAAGTCGCTTTCTACAACGACCGTGAGTTCGCGCTTGCGGCTGTTAATCCTGTTTTTCAGGACTGCGATTGCCCAATGGAGTCGGGGGAAAACTCCGTGCAATATGTTTACTAGGAGGAGGTCGCATTATAGGTGGAATCCGCAACTGCTCCTATCCGTAATTCTACGGGTGGGGGAAAGCCGGAGCCGCGGATTAACGCGGATGAACGCCTATCTGTGTCAAGCCCACGGTAATCCGCGGCTAAGTTAACGCAACGAGCTCGTCCTGAGTTGCTACATCTTTTACGGCGGTGATCGTGATCTTTCGCTTTAAGACAACAGCGGTGAGGTCGTCGTTTTGCGCCGTACCTTTCGAGAAATCTTTGACCGCCGTATATAGCCTCGCGATCACTTCTTCCGGCGCGCAATCTCGCGCCGCGTGAATCGTCTCCTTCAGTCGCACTAACCCGAACTCTTCCGACTCCGGGTTCTGCCATTCGTAAAAACCGTCGGTGACGAGGATGATCATGTCGCCCGCCCGCAAATAATTCAGGTGCGAGTCTTCGTAGCTCATGCCGTCGATCATTCCGAGTGGAATTCCCTGGGCCTCGAAGTTCTCCCACTCATTCGCCGCGCGCCGGTAACAGAGAATCGGACCGTGGCCCGCTGAAAGCACTTTGATATTTGAATTGGCGGGATTCAGAAAGATGACTGCAAAAGTGACGAAGCGATCGTCTGCAAGATCACTTGCGAGCAAGGTGTTGAGTCGTTCGAGAATCTGCTCCTGCTTTTGATCGGCAAGGAAGCTTGCACGCGCGTACGCACGGCAGAGGGCGCTTACGAGCGCCGGGCCGATTCCGTGACCGGTTGCGTCGCCGATGCTGATCGCGAGTTGGCCGTCAGGCAGGAGTTGCCAGTCGAAATAGTCGCCGCCGGTTTGATTGGCGGGTTGGTTCCAACCGGCGATCTCGAAGTCGTCGAGTTGCGGTGGACGCGCCGGCATCAGGCCCTGCTGGATCGAGCGTGCCAGATCGAGATCGTGGTTGATTTGTTCGAGCTCGCTTTGGAGCCTCGCTTCGCGCAGTGCTGCGCGCACGTAACCGCGAATCTGTTTCGCGACTGCGGCGGCGATGACGCCGGCGAGAAAAATCAATGCGGCGTAAACGATGTAGACAGGAAAGGGAAATCGATCCGGCGCAGCGGTTGAGTCGCCAAAGTTAAGCTCAACGTAAAACGTAACGAGCAGATAACCGACGGCCGAGAGCAAGCCGGTTATGAATGTAAGACTCGGACGCAGTCGCAAGGTCGAAAGCGTGATGAATAGAAAGTAAATGATGATTGCTGGTGCGACGAGGACTTGATACGGAGTCATCCAGCCGTTCAGCAGCAACACGAAGAGCGCGACTGTCGGGAGTTGGCTCTCGATCAGGATGTTGAATACCCACAGCTCGGGGACGAGATCCTCATCGTCGCGGAGGGCAGCCTTGATCGCGCGCAACATCACTGCTTCGTGAGCGATGGCGAGCGCGCCCACCGTAGCCTGGACAAACAGCAGTAAGTAGTTGTGAGTTGCGAGTCCGCGAAGGATTACAAAAACGAGGAACGCGCCGAGTATGCAGAGCAACGCGACGACACGATACGACTCACTCTTTAATGAAGCCCTCTGAAACGCTTTCGACTGTAGCGCATCCATAATCCTGCTCTAAAAAGTCATTTGCTCCAACAGCGGGGGCAAGCCACTCTTCCTGACTTGTTCTTTTTTACGTGTCTTAGAGGAATGAACAAGTCAGGAAGAGGGGCTTGCCCCCGCTCTTCGAGTTATTGCCAGCCGCCGCCGAGGGCTTTGTAGAGTTGGACCACGCTGAGTAGCTCGTCGCGGCGTGCGAGGGCCAGGCTTCGTTCAGCCTCAAAGAGCTCACGGTCGGCATCGAGCGCGTCCAGCAGTGTTGCTACACCACCCGTATAGCGTAAGTAGGAAAGACGAGA
>Ga0105238_10001163_pt1 | contig 26501 bp, 10 predicted proteins | sample KBSC34metaG_FD_81526 | JGI IMG/M metagenome (GOLD analysis project Ga0105238, IMG submission 81526) | Corn rhizosphere microbial communities from Kellogg Biological Station, Michigan, USA - KBS C3-4 metaG | ecosystem: Host-associated > Plants > Roots > Rhizosphere > Soil | place: Michigan, USA...
GCAGGTTAAGAGGCGAATTGCATTCTCACACAAAAAAGGAATCTAAATATGAAGATCGAAAACCCGGTCACTCGGCCGCTCAAGGCCTATGCGTTCGACCCGAGTGCGGGCAAGCTCCTCGGCAACGAGATGTCGATGGACGTCCGGTTCCAGGAGCTTGATCCCGGACCAGTCGTACGTGACCGCTGGGCTCCAAATGCGATCGCCATCGTCGACTACGACGGCGCGAACAAGAGGTACTACAAGCCAGTCGACCTCGATGACAGGAATATCCTGCTTCGTGGCGGACTCAGTCCGAATGAGGGTAATCCGTACTTCCATCAACAGATGGTATACGCGGTCATCACGGATACCATCCAGCATTTTGAGGAGGCGCTTGGACGCCGCATTCACTGGCGCCGCGGCCTGCGCGAAGGCGATCTCGAGGCTGCTGCACGCGAGGACATCTATACGCTCAATATCTATCCACACGCTTTCGTCGGACAGAATGCGTTCTATAGTCCAAACGCGCATGGCATTCTCTTCGGCTACTTCCGCGCCGGTACGGGAAACGTCGGGCGTAACCTAGCGGGCCAGCCGGTGTTCACTTGCCTCTCGCACGATGTTGTCGTTCACGAGACTACGCATGCGATTGTCGACGGCATTCGAGCATTCTTCACAGAACAGACAAACCTGGACGTGCCGGCGTTTCACGAAGCATTTGCCGACCTCGCCGCGCTCTTTCAACACTTCACCTACGAAGAAGCGCTGCGCGACACGATGGAACGGACTGGCGGCAAGTTGTACCAGTACCAACTCAAGCCGGATGCCGAGATCACGGGCTACGACGACTACGCGACCGCAACCGCGCAGCAAAAGAAGGATCCGTTGCTCAGCGCGCAGATCAGCGCGCGCAATCCGCTAATCGAAATCGCACAGCAGTTCGGTGAAGCCACCGGTATAAATCGGGCATTGCGCTCCGCTCTCGGCACAAAACCAAACTCAGACGACATCCAGAAGTTCACGGAACCGCACGCTCGCGGCTCGATCCTGGTGGCCGCGGTCTTCGATGCATACTTCGCGATCTACCTGAAACGCACTGCCGATCTGTGGCGCATCTTCCGCGCCGGCGGTGGTAGTGCGAATCCCGTCGACATCCCGGCCCCGCTCGCCGCGCGGCTTTGTGAAGAAGCGCGCAACCTGGCCCAGGTTTTCTTTACGCTATGCGTCCGCGCGCTCGACTACAGCGCCCCGGTTGACATCACGTTCGGATCATATCTGCGGTCGATCGTGACCGCAGACTTCGATCTCCATCCGGTGGATCACATAGGCATCCGCGACGCGATCATGCAATCGTTCCGGCTGCGCGGCATCATGCCAGAGGAGGCGGGATTCTTTAGCGAAGACTCCATCTGCTGGCCACGTGCGCCGGAGACTCTCCCTCCGGTAGTCGGTCTCGATTTTGGCGATCCGAACGGTCTGACCAGGGAACAGAAGAACAAGGCCGGCGACGTTCTGCGGGCCTACATCAGTAAGAACAGCCGGCTACTCGGCTTCTCACCCGGGGCGCCGGTGATCGTACCCTCCTTCCACCCGGTATTCCGCATCAATTCCGACGGCAGCCTGCGTACGGACATGGTGGTTGAGGCTGTGCAGACGATCGAAAAGCTCTTCAACCCAGCGGCGCCGAAGTTCGGGAAGATCCAGTTCCGTGGTGGCGCTACACTCATCATCCGCAAGCCCGTGGTTGGCGAGCCGAACGCAGACAAAAACGAATCGCCGATTCGTTACGTGATCTCGAAGAACCTTAGCCCCAAACGTGAGGAGCGCCAGCGGCGCATGGGTGAGCACCTCGGCCTCGACGGCAAGAGCGAACGGAACCGCTTCCAGATCAACTTCTCCATGCTGCACGGAGGCAGCTGACATGGCCACGAAAACGAACAAGTCGAAAAAAGGTGAACTGCGGATACGTATGTATCGCGTCGGCTTTGGCGATTTTTTCCTCATGACCGTGCCCACGGAAGATGGGCCACAGCACATCCTGATCGATTGCGGCGTAACCCCAGGCAAGACGAAGAAGGGCGACATCGGAACGATCAAGGCGGCCGTCGCTCACATGGCGGAAGAGACGGAGAAGAAGCTGGCGCTGATCATTGTTACCCACCGGCATCAGGACCACATCATCGGCTTCAGTCGCGCGGCCGAGATTTTCAACGACTTTAAAGTCGGCGCCCTCTGGATGTCGTTCTGGGAGACGGAGTATGACCCGAATGAAAAGAAGGAGAAGAAGAAGTCGCTGGCCGCTGCATTCCAGGACGAGTTGACCGCGCTTGCTATGAGCATGCAGAGCCGCCTCGCGTTGGCGGGCAAGGACGATCCCGAGACGGATGAGATCCTGGCCATGCTTCAAAACGCAACCGGCGTCGATCACGCTGAGTTTGCGGCAAAGGGCGGCGCCGCGTCTGCGAAGAAGCCCGGCACAGGCGGAGGCACCAACGCCAAATCGCTTGAGTTCCTGAAGTCGGGCCTGGGCCTGCAGCCGCAGTACTACGTGAAGGGTGACAAGCCGAAGTTGCCGAAAGTTCTAAAAGATGCCGGACTTACTGCCCAGATCCTGGGTCCGCCGCCAACTGACGCAGTAGACTTTATGAAGCTTATGGATCTCAAGAAAGGCGTCGGGCAATACCTCGGAGAAGCCGAGGAGGGCCACACCACTACGTTTGATCCTTTCGGGAGATCGTGGCATGCGGAGGCGAGCGATTACCCGCCTTCGGCGTTCCGCGAATTGTCTCGTGAATCGAAGAATTCGCCCAGTGGCGTCATGGAGGCCGCGATCCAGGCCGCGCAACCGAGTCTGCTCTTCACGGCGGCGAAGACGCTCGATAACTTCCTTAACAATCAGAGTCTCGTCGTGTTCTTCACGTTCGCCGGCAAGAAACTTCTATTCGCGGGAGACGCGCAAGGCGGTAACTGGGAGTACTGGCTGTACGGTGGCACGCCAGAGAAAGCTCCGTCGGCGGATAAGATGGACAAGGACAGCGCATCGATCCTCAGCGACCTGGACTTTTATAAGGTCGGGCACCATGGCAGCACGAATGCAACGCCGGTTAGCGCGGTGGAGACAATGGGAGGAAACTTTGCGTCCATGTGCTCGACGCAGGAAGACAGCTTCGGTAGTGTGGCGAACGAAAGCGAAGTGCCGCGCGTTCCGTTGCTGGAGGCCTTAGCGACAAAGAGCACGATCGTGCGCAGCGACGAATACGCGATCACTCTGCCCGGCAGCGAAACGCCGGCTATCAAAGGCGCTCCGAAAAAACTGCCAAAACCCAAGCGCGGCCGCTTCGAACAAGGGCCGATCTACATCGACTACTTCCCGTAGACGCGCGTTGGTACGGCGAGTAACACTCACGGATTGCTTTGCACAAAAAGTCCTTGTTCCGGGATTTCTCTGTGCAACCTCTGCGTCCTCTGTGTCTCTGTGGTTTGGTTTTACTTTGGAATTCATCAACCACAGAGACACAGAGGTTGCACAGAGAAGAGCACGACTAATACTTTTTGTGCATAGCCCTCACAGATATGTATTGGGGTATTAGTGTGTTGCAGCGGATCCGCGCAGCGATCGATTAGAGCGGGGGCAAGCCCCTCTTCCTGACTTGTTCTATTCTCAGTTGCGCAAATCGACTAAATGGAAACTTGAATCGAAAAATAGAACAAGTCAGGAAGAGGGGCTTGCCCCCGCTGGTTGAAAAAGTAACCAGCAACACACTAATACCCCACTACCCAGATTTGTGGATAGTGGGTCAGTTTGAAAATACGCCGAAGGCGTTGGCTAATTCGAGCCCAAGGTTGGAGCGCCAGCGACAACCTTGGGTTGTGAATTCTAAACACGCGAAACCCTGAAAGGGTTAGCGTTTGGCGAACCCTTACAGGGTTCAATTGATCGTTAACAACAAACCCAGGGTTCTCGCTTCGCTTCGAACCCTGGGCTGAAATTAGCGAACGCCTTCGGCGTTAAAATCGATCGGCGTTAATTCAAACTGAACCGGTACTCACAGATATAAAACATTGACAAGCGAATAGTGCGCGTGTACTGTGCCGCTGCTTTTATCTGCCAGTACGGCGTCGTGCGCGCCTGAAGGCGAACACAGTTCTTTTCTACACCTGTTCACCTTGTTCTCCAGACGCGCTCTCTACCATTTCCCGTATTAGCAACAATTTGCCCGAACACAACTGGTTCCCCCATGAGCAACGTACTCCTGGTGCCGGTGCACCTGGATGCTCTCGTCCTGGATCACGATCAGATGGTCGTGGAAACGACAGCCGACTTTAGTCGCCTGCCTTTCTGTACAGGCAAACGAGACATCAATCCTGACGTCCCCAACATCAGCGAAGAGATCGTCTCGACGCCATTTCAAAACGAGAACCTTCTCCTCAAAAAAGGCATTCATCTTCACTGGTCGCTGCCCGACTCGCTCACGAGAGCGCGACCAAGCGCGGAGAGCCCGGGCGTGCAGGAATTCCCGCGCGTGCCGAATCGTTGGCTCGTCACACGCTGCAACCAAAACGGCGTCGCGGAGAAAGACTGGCTGATCGAAAGCGATTTCCTTTTTCCGACTTTGGACGGAAGTCTCGCCGGCAACGGTGTGCCGATGCCGTACCGCAAGGACGAGAAGCAGCCGTTTCGTTACATGGGACGGATCGTGAATTGGTCCGATCCCAGCCGCGAGAAAGGTGAGTACTATCCGAAGCTGACGGCGGTCGGTTACGGTGAGCCGGCGTTCGCTGCTTTCTATCCCAACTGCTACAGCGTGTTCGGTTTTCACGACGCTGAGTATTCCGGAATAAACGACAACCGGCAGTATTACGTTGTCGGATGGTACAACAAGCGGGGCCAGGACGTTTTGGCCACACACGTCCGAGACGCTCTGCTATTCCAGACAGGCGACTTCACAAATCTGACGAATCTCGCTGTCAAACTGAAGGCCCATTCCGGTCCGATAAATAACTACATCCACACCAAGTTATCGGCGGAGACTCAGAATCGACTCAACTCATACCCTGGTAGCGGCGCTCTCTCTCCAGAGCTTCAAAAACTTCTTATTGACGATCTCAACAACAACATACTCAAGGCAGGGCCGGATGTTTACAGACAAGAGCGCTGGGTCGGGGCTCTAACGCCGGAGACAACTGCGTTAGCCCAGAAACGGTTAACGGGATTTGAGTCAATCTACGTCAACCGCAAACTCATGGAGGAAGCTTTTCGAGACGAGATTGGTTCCCGGACCCCGACTTTACTGCGCATCCTGGAAGACCGGTTCAAGTGGACGTTCACGCAGCCCGATGACATGGAGTTTCCGGAACGAATCGTCTGCTACGCGCGCCTCACCGTAGGCCAGGCCATGTTGCGCGCGCCATTCGGACCAACCACACTCGCCATCGGCAACACCGGCACGGAAGCGTTGTCTGCCTGCATGGCGCAGAAAACAACCAGCAACGCTCCAAAACGCATTGTCGAAGATCAACTGGAGGCGTTACATCTCGCGCCAACACTCGAACACCGACAACTCGACATCCCCGCGAAGTTTGTCGAAGGGCGTCACGAGAAGGGCTTCAACGCAGTTTCCGGCGGCACTCTTTGGACAGTCCAACCCGAATCAAGTGCTAACGCGCCCGCCGAAGCGCGCGGTATGTCGACCAGCGTCGCGCTTCCGAAAACGGTGGGCCGGCTGCTCAACAAAGTCAACAAACATCAGTCTGATTACGACCGTGCCTCGCAAATTATCGAATCGCTGCGCGTGCAACTCTTCTCTGACTGGTACAAGTACATGCTCTGCTCTTACCCTCCGCCGGGCACGCGCGAAGCTTATCCGGATATCGACACGGTTCTGGACTACATCAATCGCAGCAGACTCGCTTTGGATAAGCAGATTGCAGACACGGGAACGCTCGCGCTGACAGAAACGGAAACTGGTGTTGTCGCGCGAGTCACGTCAGGCAGTGATGCTTCTCCTGCGAGCGCGCTAGCCAAAGCCATCAACGATCTGCAAACGTTACTCGACTCACAGCAAGGCAAACCACGCTACCTACTCAAGCAGACTTCCGGCCCACGATACTGGCAACCGACTGAGCCGTCGATACTGATCGATGGCGCGATTGCTGATCCATCCGATAGACACGGCCAGGACGGACGGCGCAGCGACGGGTTGCTCGAGGGACAGATATTCTCGAGCCAGGTTCTGTCCAATGAGCTGACGCAACTGACTACGCGCCTGATAAGGGAAGCGATCGCGAAGCTCCCGAACTCCGACAAGATCTTCGCGTTCACTAAGTGGAACGGGCAGCCCTGGAATCCGCTTTTGTTGGAGTGGGAAGTCGAGGTATTCCCAATTGAGTATAAGTCGAACATCGATCCGGCAACCGGACGCTATCAGGAAGACTTCATCACTGCGAATTATCAGCTCGTGGAAAACGACGTCGATCTGTCACTCAGGCAGGGCCGCGGCGCCTGGACCCTCGCGGCGAATGTTTACCGCGGGCGCAGTATTCTCACGCCGCACGCGGGTGAGCAACTTGGCAGGCAAGCTCAATCTTATATCCAAAAACAGGTGCTGCCGCAGTACTACAAACAAGCGAAAGTACTGAAGTCGAAGCAGGGAAGCGAAGATCTCGAGTCGGTCATAAACGCGGCCTGGGAGTGGTACGAAAGCAAGAAGTCGCCGCTCCTGCAGGGCAACAGTCGCGGTGACGATCCGACGATCACGGCGTTTCACGCGTGGCGAGCGACGAGAGATCCCGAGAGTCTTTCGCAATCGCTCGGCGGATTCAACGACGCTTTGCTCATGCACAAGCAGACGCTTCAGTTGCACGTCGCAGATCCACTCGGCTTCGCGGATTACGAATCGTTTGCAAAGGGCGTCGAGAAAACCGTCAGCGATTCCATCTATAACGCACCCGAACCGGTGAATGACTTCAACCCGATCCGCTCCGGCATGATGAAAATTCATAACCTGCGCATCATCGACACCTTCGGGCAAATCAAAGACCTCGACGTGAAAACTATTTTCCCGGCCGAGACGCTGGATGACGGAACTGAAGATCCGCTGATCAATCTTCCGCCGCGGCTGACCCAGCCCGCCCGCGTCAACTTCCGCTGGCTCTCAGCCGAAGAGGATGAACAGGAGATGAACGATCACCCGGCGACAACGCCGATTTGCGGCTGGGTGCTCTCGAACAATCTCGATCACAGCTTGATGGTTTATGACAACGCCGGGAAGGCGCTTGGTTCTTTGATCAAGAAAGATGACAGTGTCGCGTGGGCGCCTGCACCCGGTGGCCGTGGAACACCGAGGATAGACGATATACCCAATCGCCATCTGAAGAAGATGGTGAAACATATCAAGGAATGGGGCGCGGCCTTCCTGGGAGACTTCATCGTCGCCATCGACAGCGCTGTCGAAAACATCGAGCCCGAAAATTTCGCGCGACACCAGGATCTCGCACTGCTCGTGGGCCGGCCGCTCGCGCTCGTGCGTGCATCGGTGAATCTCGAGTTGAAGGGCCTGCCCGCCACCCACCAGGGATGGAACGAGTTTCGTCAAAACATGCAATTCGACACGCGCGACGACAATGGCTTCACGGGGGTGTGTTTTCCTATCCGCATCGGCGAGTACCGTCAGTTCAACGACGGCACGGTCGGTTACTGGAAGGAGAAGGACGACGGTTACGAGGACGAAGTTTTCTTCGCTCCGCAAAGCGACAAGGACGTGACGGTTAAATGCGCGCACCTGAAGACACACAGGACAGATCCTGAAGCGATGGTCTTCTATCAAACGGTGCAGTCGCCGCCGCAGATGCTGAGCTTGCTGATCGATCCGCGCGGCGTGGTCCATGCGACGACGGGTATCGTTCCCGTCAAAGCGATCAGCATCCCGCCGGACCAGTACGCTGAGGCGTTGCAGGCGATCGAGATCACCTTCCTGAGCACGCCTATTCTCACGGACGTGGGCAAGATTCACCTGCCTTTGCCTGAAGAAGCGGGATATCAGTGGTCGTGGCTACAGCAGAGTTTTGATAAATGGTCGGAAGTTTCCACTCGCGGTCTGCTGCAAAAAGAGACTCTCGAAGCCGCATTCGACAAAGACGCCGAAACCATTTGGAAAGATCTGAAGAAACAAGGTTGGATCGATTTGGTCGACTCCAGAGATGACACACGCGCGACCGTAAGGGCGAAAGACGAGAGAGGCGATGAGCTATCTCCCACTCTGACAGACAAGACCGCAAAGATCGAAGACATTCTTGACCGTGCACACGTGGGGCCGGTCGACCCATCGGCGAAGTTCTCCGGCCCGCAGGAGATTCGCGAGGGTTGGCTCAAGCTAAGCTCTGCCGCGCAACCGGCTTTGCATAAAAAATCATGAGACGGTTCTTCTCTGTGCAACCTCTGCGTTCTCTGTGTCTCTGTGGTGAGTTATTGCTGTGCATTAGTTAACCACAGAGACACAGAGAACGCAGAGGTTGCGCAGAGAAATCAATAATCCGCGAACAGTAACGAAGGAGAAATCATGGCCGCCATCATCAGAGCCAGCCACCCCATTAGCTTCAACCTGCTTAACAGCGAAGGTCATTCAGTTCTCGGCATCTTCGACGAGAAAACGGGCCAGACGTCGACACTTGAAATCATCAATACGTCGCGCCGGAATTTGCAACTGAAGGACCTGAAGGTCACAAAGGCCACTGCGGAGAAGCACCACTTCGAGCTGAAGTTCAGGCCAGGCACGCTGAACGCGACCACGTCGGCCCAGATCACCGCGGATGCTGGAAACGCCGGCTGGGACCTCTTGCAAAAGACTACCGCTGACGGATGCACCTCTTTTTACCTGCTGAGTGCGAAACCTGGAGTTTTCCAATCCGGAGCCACCATGTCGGTGAGGTTGCACAAGCTCAACGCTGACGGCGCCGGCGGAGCGCGCGGCACCAAAGTCGAGCTGAAGTGGAGGGAAGGAAGTTTCGAGTACGTTGCCGACGGAAGTGCGGCTGAGGATAGAGATCTCGTCGCCGGACATCGTGTGAAGCACCTGGACATCATCAACGAACGAGGTGAGAAATACATTCCGTTACACGTCGGCTTCGCCGGCACGAATCAGGTGTTGAACGACGGGAGTCCCAATGAGCGTACGCTGCGCATCACCAACACGCTCAAACAGGGCAGCATCAGTTTGATCCAGCCCGGTCACACGGCGCACTCAGCCACACAACTCGTGTTCTCGTTCGAGAACTCGAATAGGGAATGGACGCTGGGATCCGTGGCAGGCATTAAGATCGAGTCCCGTGAAACGGGCAAGCAGTTCACGACCAGACCGGACCTGCAGGCCACTCCTCCCGTGTGGGTACTGTCGCCCGACAATCTCATCACTCTCGAGCCGGGACAGTACGTCGACATAAAGATCAAAAACATCACGACCACGCAACAGGCTGGTCCAACCAAGCTCTATCTTCACTACCGGAACATTCCCGGTTACTGGGACGGTGACTTCGTAGCGGTCATCGAAAAAACTCCGGTTGTGTACATGCAGAACAAGGTTGGCGTGGGAACGGAGCGACCGCAGGCCACATTACACGTCAACGGCGATTTACGCGTCGATAAAGAGATGACGGTCGACAAAGTGCGCGCCGTCAAAGAAGTGTCGACGGCGAAGTTGTTGCTCGATGCGAACGCAGAGATCAAGTACGGTGACCACCATCAGGTCAACGCCAGCGGCAACGATCTGCTTGTCAAAGGGACCGGCAAGGTCACCTTTTCACTTAGTTCGTCTGATGGATTGTCAGGCAAGGTCGTGATGTCGCCCGGCGTCTCCGACCCACACAACCCTGACAAGGTTCTCCGCGTGCAGGGCGGTCTGCGCGTAGATAACGAGGTTTCGATTGGTGGCGGCCACGTTTTCCAAATTGACGCGCCCGAAATTCACGGCGGCAGGCTGCAGGTAGAAACGAACGGTAATATCGGCATCGGCACGCCAACCCCCGGCGGCTGGATCAATTCAGGAAGTTACTTCAAGGCGGATAAGGATGGACGGATAGTCCAAATCCATTCAACCACACACGAATCGGTCCTGATCCTGAGTACAGACCAGGACCAGGACGGCGCTCATCTCGGGGGAATCTACTTCACTCGTACGAGGGGTGGGTCGGACGCGCACCGTGAAGTAGCCGCTATTAAATGCAGGCAATTGTTCGGCGACAAAACCGCCGGCGGCATTCTTCAGTTCTATACCAAGCCTGCCGGTAGCGCCACCAACATTCCGGCAATGGTTATCCGCGAAAATGGCCGGGTTGGCATCGGCACAGACAACCCGACGAGGGCCGCACTAGAGGTTAAAGCAGCGGCGAAAACCACTCCTGAAAACGGCTACTTTTATCTGAACTATAGAGGCGAGCTTAAAAAGGAAACGCGCACCGATCTCCTGCTGGACTATTCGATATGGGCTCACCACCGCATCGCCGGTGAGGAGTTTAACGCCATCTCCGATGAACGGATCAAGAACATCCACGGCCGCTCCGACGGCGCCGCAGACCTTTGCACGTTGCTCGGTATCGAGATCACTGACTACAGCTTTCGCGACGCGATCGCGAGGGGCAACGGCAACTACAAGAAGGTCATCGGCCAGCAGGTCGAAAAGGTTTTTCCGCAGGCTGTGCACAAGGCTACGGACGTAGTGCCCGACATCTACCAGCAGGCGTCGATTCGCGACGGCTGGGTGGCCCTCGCGACGGACCTCAAAAAAGGCGACCGCGTTAAGTTGATCACGGAGAAGGACGAAGGCGTCCACGAAGTGCTCGAAGTAACGGACGGCAAGTTTCGTGTCGCGTTCGCGCACGAAGACGACGAGGTTTTTGTCTACGGCCGCGAGGTGAACGACTTCCTCACCGTCGACTACGACGCCATCTCCATGCTTAACGTCTCGGCGACGCAACAACTCAAGAAGAACATGGACCAGGAGATCGCGTCCCTCCGTGTTGAGAACGCCGAGTTGCGAGCCGCGAACGAGTCACTTGCCAGGCGCCTGGAACTACTCGAAAGCAAACTCAACGCCGCCCTCGGTGTGATGGCCGCAACCAACGGATCGAACGGAAACGGACGACACTAACCGGAGGCCACTGATGCCGCTCATAGTCGACAAGAACACAAAGTACGGCCCACCGCTTGTCACCGACAAGTATCGTCCGCTCGGAGAGATCACATTCCGCAGCCGGCCCAAAGAATTCTTTGGGACCTTGATGACTAATCGCGCGAACATGCTCAACAGTTTGGGCCTGCTGCCGCAAGACTTGCATCTGTCTGTTCCGTATTGGGATGACATAACGCGTTCCGAAGCCGGAAAGAAGCCTCCGCTGGTAGTGATTTCAAGCAATCGCTCAATCTGGATCCAGGCGGCATTCCAGTCGGCCGCGGACAGGCTGCTGTACCTGGGTGCAGATAACTTCGACAACATCAGCGATCTGCGGGCGTTAGACATTCCGAAAAATATGACGCGAACGCCGCCGAAGATGTCGCCGCCGATTTACTGTCCCAAAAGGATCGGCGACGCCGCCCCTCGGAACGTCTACATTGTGGTCCATATCTCCGAATACAACTTCTACAGACAGTCACTCTCGGAATATCCCGTCACGATTGTCGGCTGGGCTTTTCGACGCCCGCGACGGCGCGGAGAATGGCTGTGCGGATTTGGCCCCAGCCGTTTTGCGGCAATTCAATTTTGCAAATCGCTCAGGAAAGAGGCGACGGCCGGCGGGACGGCTCCGTGGAATTATGCCTGGCTCATTGACGACAATGTCGTAACGCTCACAGGTTTTCCCGGTTTCCAGGCTATCGAGAACACCATGACGGCGAACCACGTCTGCGCAGGTTTCGAAGGCGGCACCGCGAATAAAACTTTCGATCAAAATCAAACGTGGGCCCACACTGAGATCGACAAGAAGCGTGGCGGTCAGTCGACAACAATGCCGCCTGACAAGGAAAAGGGCCTCGTCCAGCAGGTAGCATTGTGGAACATTGACTACCTCACTACGAACCATCTCAATTTCGGACCGACCTACCTTGAATCCGCTGAAGACCTGAGTTTCGGTTTCTATTTCGACGCTGAGAAAACCAAATACCGCTATTACGGCGGCGTGAGCGTTCGCAAAGAAGAGGTGACCGTATACGACAACAGTCCCGGCTTCCTTAACCTCAAGAGAGAGAAGGCGCGTTTGACAAAATTGGTCGCTGACCGGGAAAGCGCCAAGGTCATTAAAGGAGCCGCTCCACCTCCGATCATGATTAAACCGAAGGAGGAGGCGGAGGACGGCGCGCACGAGATGACACTCGGTAGCTTCGTAGTCAGTAGAGTGCTGCCGAAAGCTGACAAAATAAAAAGGGACGTCCTCGAGACAGAAAGCGTGGAGTCGGCAGAAGGGCTTAGGAACACGGCTAAGTGCCAGGCTGTTGAGCAAATCACCTGCCTCGCGATCAAAGAAGGATTCGTGCTTCCCAAAACCGCGTTGGAGGGAACGTTCAAGATCAATGGCGCTAAAGCGCAAAAGGTTGAGCGACTCAGCACAAAGAGGAGGTCTTAGCCGCCGATGGATCTGAAGCAGCTCGCCGACAACTTCCGAAACGAGGCGGGGTCGAAATCGACGATCACGCTGGACGGCGCGGTCTTCACGGACGCGGTGCTCAAGTCAATTCGCTCCGCTTTCGCGCTTTCCGCCGATGCGAACCTGACGATCGTCGAAGCTCAGGCGTTGCATGTTCCCGAGCCGGCGAACGGTGTGTTGACGATCTCGGGTGCGAAGGTGTCGGTATTTAAAAAAGACAAAGTTCCCGTGAACCTGACGTTCACCTCGCCCGCGAGTGGATTACAGGCGACGATCGTGGTCGAGTTGCCTGACAAGTGGAACTTCAAAGACAGCTTCGACGGTCTCGACACCTTCCCGTTCAACTTGCTCACGACTACCGGAGCGCGCTTCGTCTACACGACTGTCGCGCAGTCGAATTACAACTGGCCGGGCGATGGGGCCGGCAAGATTGATCTGGAGCCAGGTCTCAACTTGCTCTCCAACGTCACGCTCCAACATCTGCCCACGTTACAAAAACTTCTGAAGCCCGTAATCGGAGATGTAGTCGGAGACGGATCTTTATCTCTGAAACTGCATGGTCTATTCACGGCGAAGGACGGCCAGGTCCTGCCTGTCGGAAAACTGCGGGCTCCGCTTGGCGGCGGCAATTTGGAAGTCGGCGCCGGCTCCGTCAAGTTGAACGTTAGCAATCCGGCTATCGCCCTGCAGATCGGAGAGGCGACGGAAGACTATCCGCTGCAACAGATCGATCTGTTGGTCGAGGCTGAGTTTCAAGAGAAGCTGAAAGTTGCGATTGCCGTTTCTCCGGCGGGTGACGTACTGGAAGTAAATACCGAGCTGCTTCCAAACTACCGCACGATCACCGATCTGATAGTAATGCTGCCGGGTGGCGAGGACTTCAAAGGTTACATTCCCACTGAGCTCAAGATCGTTTTTGACAAGGTCGCGCTGAATAATTTTTCCTTACACATCTCGTCTGAGCCGAGAGTCACTTACACCGGCTTGTCCATAGGCGCTTCAGAACCGTGGACCGTCTTGCCCGACATGCTGGAGCTTAACAAGCTGAACCTGGAAATCCAGACTATCGATCCGACACAGGACTCGAGCTGGACGCGAGTGCAAATCGAAGCTCAGGCAAAGTTTCTGCCGAAGATCTTTGACGAGGCCGATTTCGATTTCATTGTCGAACTTGAAAAGGAGACGTCGTGGCAAGTGCAGCGAGTCAGCGGCGCTTATTACGGCTCGGTCAGGTTAGAGAAGATCGTCAAGGGCGTCCTGGGCCAACAGGTCCAGGTCCCGCGCGCGCTGGGTGACATCGCGTTTTCGGATTTTGGTGTTATCGCAAACAGAGAAGCGAGCCAGTTTGGCTACACCTTCTTCGGTAGCGTTGAGGCCGGCTTTCCGATTCTCGACACGCAATTGACTTCAGCCCTCAACCTTGTGGTTACGAAGAACAGCAAGGGCGACAAGGTTGTGCTCGGCGGCGGGCTCATGATCGGCGAGCAGGTCTTTACAGTGTCGCTCAAGTTCGGCGCGGGCGACTCGAAGCTGACGGCCGAGTGGAAGAAGGAGGGGCCGCCGTTAGGGTTTGGCGACATCGCCACTGCATTCGGTTGGACCTCAATGCCGGAGCTACCCGAGGGTCTCGATCTCGCATTGAAAGAAGCTACGTTCAGCTACGACTTCGACAAAAAGACTCTTGCGCTGACTGCCCAGTCGGCAAACTACGGCCAGATCGTTTTTGCTTCAATCGTTGCGCCGTCAACCAGGGAGCGCGTGTATCTGTTCTCGCTCGACATTCCGCTCGACGTAAAGTTCTCGCAGTTGCCGCTGGTCGGCGAAAGCCTGCGAATGGATCCGCCGGTGGGCATCAGCGAATTGCAGATCAACGTCGCTTCCGACAAGCTCTCTAAAGAAGATCTTACTAAGCTGAATGCTCAGTTGAAGCACCCGCTGATCCCGAAGGAGCTCGGAAAAGGCGTCACGATCGCCGCCAACATCGAGATGAATGGCGCGCACGAGGTCGTATTGCCGCTCACAAGTCGCGATAAAGAACAGCCGAAGTTACTTGCAACCGCAACAGCCAACAATCAACAGGCGGAGCCGAAATGGTTCGAGTTGAAAAAGACGCTTGGCCCCGTACACTTCGACAAAGTCGGGGTGCAGTACCAGAATGCGAAGCTCAGCTTTTTACTGAACGCTGCATTCACCGCTGCCGGCCTGACGCTTTCAGTAGACGGTTTGAGCGTCGGCTCTTCGCTCAAGAAATTCGAGCCTGACTTTGACCTGCGCGGGCTCAGCGTTGAATACAAAGCCGGCGACGTCGAGATCGGCGGCGCATTTTTGAAGACCGGCCCGAAAGGATCCGAGACTTACGACGGCGCGGCAGTCATCAAGACGAAACAGGTTGCACTCTCCGCGCTCGGCTCGTACGCGAAAGTCAATGACGAACCGTCATTGTTCATCTACGCCTTTCTCGACTACCCGCTTGGTGGTCCAAGCTTCTTCTTCATCACCGGTCTCGCCGCAGGCTTCGGCTACAACCGCAGACTGATCGCTCCCTCGATCGACAACGTCTCCAGGTTTCCGTTGGTCAAGCAGGCGGTTGAAGGCCGGGCAGTCGCGCCGAAGGGAGTAATGGAGGCCCTCAGAGATCTGCGAACGTATGTGCCGCCGTCGTCTGGGAGCATCTTTCTTGCGGTCGGCGTACGGTTCAACTCGTTCAAGCTGATCGATTCGTTCGCGCTGCTGACCGTCGAGTTTGGCGACAAGCTAACCGTAAATCTCCTCGGCCTCTCAACCGCGATCGTGCCTACGCCTGAGCCTAACAAAACGGTCACGCCATTGGCGCAGGTCCAGATCGCCTGGAAGGCGACTTATGATCCGGACGAAGGCTGCCTGGGCATCGACGCGCGGCTCACTCCCAACTCTTACATTCTCTCGAAGGATTGCCGCCTTTCGGGAGGCTTCGCGTTTTATAGCTGGTTCTCGGGTAAGCACGCGGGCGACTTTGTGCAGACTCTCGGCGGCTACCACCCGGCGTTCGAAGTGCCGGCACACTATCCGAGAGTGCCGCGTCTCGCGTTTGACTGGCGCGTCAGCAACTCACTCACGATTCAGGGCGACGCTTACTACGCGCTGACCGGATCGGCGCTCATGGCCGGTGGACATCTCGAAGTCTTGTACAGGCAAGGCGAACTTCGCGCCTGGCTCAAAGTAGGCGCCGATTTCCTCATCGCCTGGAAACCTTACCACTACGACGCGCGGCTCTATGTGAATGTCGGCGCGTCTTATACTTTCAATATCAATCTTCTTTTTGCTCGCGTCAGGGTCACGATCTCGGTCGATGTCGGAGCGCAGTTGCATTTGTGGGGCCCCGACTTCTCCGGAACCGCACGGATCGACCTCTCGGTGATCAGTTTCACGATTGCGTTCGGTGCGGGGGCTTCGCAAACACCGGCGCCGATCAAAGGGTGGTCCAACTTCCACCAGTCTTTCCTGCCGGCGGAGAAACACGTTTGCAGCATCGCGGTGAAGGACGGCCTCGTGAGAAACATCGAGGCCGGCGGAGTCGAGCGTTGGGTCATCAACCCGAAAGAGTTCTCTCTGGTAGTCGACTCAGCAGTGCCCTTCAAGACTGCGAAATCCAAGTCCGGCGAAGAGCTGGTTCAAGACGCCACTACAGAGTTTGGCGTTGGTCCAATGGCCGTCAAGGCGGGCAAGTTGCACTCCAACCTGACTGTCACCGTCATGCGCGGTGACGTTCGCGTCGACGACAAGTTTAAGTACTCGGTAGTAAAGAAGAAGGTTCCTGCGGGACTATGGGGCGAGAGTGTAGCGCCAAGCGTGACCGGCGACCGTTTCCTCGATCGAGTTCCCGCTGGTATCGAGATCGTGCCGAGTAAACCTCCGGATGGGGGCAAGACTGCGAGCGTCACTGTGAAAGTGCTGGCTCACAGAGAAGATCGTTATCCCGACGTGTACGCGTGGGGGCCGGCTTCGCTTGCGCCGGCGGGGGACAAGGGAGATGCGCGGGCAAAGAGGAAGAAGATCCGAGACAGTATCGTGAGTAATTCGAAGCGAGCTCAGCTAATGGCGGAGTTGAATGTTCAGATCGACGTCAACGTCAAAGAAAGCATTGCGGACGATTTTGTAAGCGCGCCTCAGATTGGAACTTTTTATGTCAAGTGAGATTGAGCAAAAAGCCGTGTCGGTGACGTTCCAGCAGTTCCATCAGCCAACGCTGGCGGCGGGCGATTACAAGATCACCGTCGAGCAGTCAGTGAAGATCGACGCCGACAAATCAGTCCCTACAGTTGATGAAACCAAAGCGTTCTCCGAAACGAAGCTTTTCACGGTCGCCGGAGAGCGTTTTGAGCTTAACCCCACTGACGTGCTCGGCGTGTTCCCGCCCGAAGGTAACCTGGGTGAACATTCAAACGTCTTGCCCCACATCATTCTCAACCGCAGCACTCTGCCGTGGGAACGATTTGCCGAGACGCGCTCGAGCGGTGAACAGAGACCGCCGGCCGGCATTCCCTGGCTCGCCTTGCTGCTGTTCGACGAAGATCAGAAACCGCAACCGAAGACGGTGAAAGTCAAAGATCTGCGGGAGACAGGTACAAAGTTCCCTGAAATAACACTCGAGACCGGGCAGCACGCGGACGACCTCGTCACCGTCATCGACGTACCGCAGACACTATTGGAATTGATCATGCCGACCGCGGAAGAACTGAAGCTGTCGGCCCACGTGCGTTTCGGCTCAGACGATAAAGGCAAGCTCGTCGGAGACGAGTTGGCGATACTTATCGCGAACCGTCTGCCGCAACCAGGCAAGACCAGCACTGTCCATCTCGTTTCCGTTGAAGGTCGCTTCAAGCTGGAAGGTTCGTCGCTTGAGTTCGATTATCAGAATACCCTCGAAGGTAATCTGATTAGATTGGTGAGTCTCAAGAGTTGGAGCTTCGCCTGCGAAGACAAGAAGAAAGATTTCAAAGCGTTGCTGCTGGGCCTGAACGCTAAGCCCGCCACGTTGAGACTTCCTGAGGTCGCGAGGTCTGCGGAAGATTTACTCGCAAGAGGATACGTACTCCTGCCGCATTACTTCCGTGAAGGCCATCAAATCGCCTCCTGGTATCACGGGCCGTTGACGCCTGGAAAGGTCTCGTCTCCGTTGACGCCTGGAGACCACGAGGCTTCGCAATTCGTTCTCCCGGCGCGCTCGTCCGACGAGTTGATTCGTTACGATCCGGCGCTCGCGATGTTCGACGTATCGTACGCGGCTGCCTGGGAATTGGGCCGTCTACTTGCTTTGCAGGACAAGGATTTCTCAATCGGGCTTTACCAATGGAAGCGCGAATACGCGCAGCAACAGGCGCGGAAGGAACAGAGGAAAGAAAGCAGCCATCTACCGTATCAGAGCGCGCTGGAGGTTCTTGTTCCGGAAGCAATCTCTGCATGGTTCAAGAGCCTGAGGCGATTGGAGGGCGTGCCCTTCAATTACCTCGTTCCGGATGAGCGAATGCTCCCGGCGGAATCGATTCGTTTCTTCCGCGTGGACCGCGCCTGGCTTGACTGTCTGGCCGATGGAGCGTTCAGCATCGGACGCGTAGCGAGTTCAGATTACGAGGCTGATAAGTCGCACGGCCTTAAGAGTCCCGCGGCCGGCATTGCTCCGAAGCTCACGGGATTCTTGTTGCGCTCGGAAGTGGTGTCGGGTTGGCCCGGACTGCTCGTCGATGGCTATTCCAATGACAGCGCCGATAAGCAATCGGTTCGAATGCTGCGGGAGGACCGCCTCTCGACCGGAGTGTTGTTGTGTATCTTCTCGGGTGAGGTCGGACGCGTGGATATTCACTTGAAGGCCGAGACGCTGCACTTCGGCCTAACGAGTAAGGACGGCGCATTCTTCAAGACTCTGCGCAACGTGAACGGTGCTCAAGTCGGGGAACCGGTGAAGCTGGAGCACTGGCGCAAGGATTCGCCGCGAACGCTGAACGTCGCCGCCTTCGCAGATACTATCGGTCAAAAGCTCAACCCGCCATCCTCGTTGACCTCCGCACAATTCGCGTTTCAGATGGTCGAAGGTGTAGAGAACATCATCTTCCGCGTGTCGTAACTTTGAAAAACCGTGTTTCCAGTTGGTGTCGGCCGCGTGGCAGACCAGTTGCTTCTGTTTACGAAAATCGCGAAAGGTATTTTGAAATCGTACAACCAGCGGTTTGTTTTGAAGTGCGAGGAGGGTGCGATGTTTCGTATTTCAGTGATATCGATCTTTTTGTTTTCGCTCCTGGCTGGAGCCCGTGTGGCGAGCGCCCAACAAGACTACGTCGATCAACTGATAAAACTGGCCGAGTTAAGCGACAGTCAGCAGTACCGCGAGGCAATCAGCGGTTACAAGAGACTCGAATCACAGCCGGGAGCGCCCGATTGGCTCAAGGCGGGAGCCGAGTATGAAATCGCGGAACTGTACGGGGAACTGAACGAGACTGACAACGCCATAGCCGCTCTCAATAATGCGGTGCAACTCGGCTTCGACGACTGCCTTACCCCGCGCGCCAGCAAGCGTCTGGCGACAATTTCGAAGAATCCGAAAGCGGCGCAGGTGCTAGCAGCGATGAAGATCACCGAAGGCGACTTTCGTGAACTGGTCTGGTTGAAGTCGGAGGTTGAGCATGCGGAACACGACGCCCGCATGATGATCACTGACAATATCAACCGCGTCGACCAGCAGTCGACGGAGATCCCTCAAGCCGAACTGCCGACGCGACCAACCCATTCGGCGGGAGTTTTATACTGGCGTCAGCAGCTACTATTGATCCAAAGAGCGCAAAGACAATTTGTGAAGAAGTCGGACGAGGAGCGCATGGTGCATGCGGCAACAATGGGAGTCATCAATGGCGCATCCCAATCAGCAGTGCTCGAATCCGCTCGTCTGGCGCGAGCGAGCGCTGAGTCGCGGAAAGCGGAAATCCGCAAGCGTGCTTTCGTTCCGGTGACAACCTCCTCAGCGCTGGCAAAGCCGTGTTCCGAGTGGCGGTAACTCACAGTAAAATCATTCCTCACCATGGCTAGCTTGCCTCAAAAGTCAGATTCTTAAGGGCGCAACTGTAGGGGTGGCCCTCCGTGGCCACCCGTTCAGGAGTATGCTCTAGTTTTGCCGCCGGGTGGCCACGGAGGGCGACCTATATATTTTTGAGGCAAAGCGACCATGGCTCAGAATCAGCTCAGCCAGATATTCGTGCTCGCCAACGAGTTCAAAGAGGGTGATCTGAGCGTCGGCGGCACACGCGATGACCGCGTACGCCGAGAAGCAGGTGAAGCGCTGGCGGCTCTGTCGCTCGGAGATATTGGCAGAGCCGAATTGGTCGACGATCAGGTCACTGAGGCTCTTCATCGGTCTTTGGATCCGCAACTGGCCGGCAACGTGGCCCAGCTTACGATCGCTGAGCTGGGGCGCATTCTCCTTTCGTCCCAGGGCGCGAGTTGGATCGAACGTCATCGAAATGGCGTCTCCAGTGAAGCTGTTGCCGCAGTGGTGAAGATCATGACTAATGAAGAGCTTGGCTCACTGTCTCGCAAGCTCTTCAATCCGCTTCCGGGAACGGGTGTCGCTATCGGATCCCCCGGACATTTCGGCTCGCGAATTCAGCCCAATTCTCCTGGCGACGATGAAACTGAAGTTTTGCTCTCAATACTCGAAGGGCTCGCCTACGGTTGCGGCGATGTGATTCTCGGTCTCAATCCTGCCAGCGACGACGTCGACACAATCATCAGGCTCGAGCAGTTGCTGCAGAGTGTGGTCGAGCGGCTGCAGTTGCCAACTCGTTTCTGCGTGCTGTCGGACATAGTTAAGCAGACCACTGCGCGCTCCGAAACAAGAGTGGATGTCGGCTTTCAAAGCCTTGCCGGCACGTTGAAGGCGATACAGGGAATGGTCGGGCTCGACGTTGATGGGTTACTCGACCTTGCACCCGGATTTGACGGGCTCTACTTCGAGACAGGTCAGGGTTCCGCAGTGACCAATCAGGCCGCGGAGGGTGTCGATATGGTTACGCTCGAAGCGCGAGCCTACGGTGTTGCGAGACTCATTCATCAACGGACAGGAAGTTGGATGATTGTGAACGATGTAGCCGGTTTCATCGGACCTGAAGTCTTTCGCACTGGGGAGCAATTGCTACGGGCGTGTCTTGAAGACACTGTGATGGCCAAGCTTCACGGAATAACAATGGGACTCGACGTCTGCGCCACTTTTCATATGGGCATTGGACCAACTGAATTGCGGACGCTGACGGAACATATCGTGGTCCAAGCCGCCCCGGCTTATTTGATGGCGGTCGCGGGTAACGCGGATCCGATGCTCGGCTACATGACAACTTCGTTTCGCGAGCATCCGAGGTTGCGCCGCCAAACCGGGCGCCGAATCGCCTCTGCTATGCAGAAGAGACTAAGCGAGCTTTCCACAAGTGCGGATGCGCTGTATGCGGCGTATCACAAGGCTGGCGGTGACACTCGTTCGCTCGATACGCTCCGCGTCGAAGGAGCAAAAAAGATTCGTGCGCTTGCGGAACGAGGATTCGATCTTGGTTATGACTGCGACGAAAACTACGATGACCCGCCCGAAGTGACCGCTCGAATTACGGGAATCTATTCAAATGCGAGACGCGCGCTCTACGCAACACTCGATGAGGCGGTGATCTCTGATTCGTCGCCGCGTCACATTCGAGTGCACACAAGATCTTCAGACCGGGATGACTACCTGGCGCATCCGGGAACGGGCGAGTTGATCGACGACGAAGATGCTGCTCGTATCGAGACGCTCTATCCCGTGCGCCGGCCGCAAGTGCAAATTGTTATTTCCGATGGTCTCAATGCCAACGCGATCAATGAGAACCTGCGTTCGGTGCTACCGGCCGTACGGCGCGAGCTTCTCGCGGCAGGGCATCATATTGGGGAGATAGACATAGTTGTTGAGAATGGGAGACTGCGGGCGGGTTATAACGTCGGATCGCTGCTGGAAGCGGAAATGATCATTCATCTGATCGGCGAGCGACCTGGGACCGGGATCGATACGCTTTCGGTATACTTAACCTACGGTCTGGACCACAAGGGCCAATCGCGCTGGGGATCGGCGGCAGGCTTCGACCATTCATGGACCACGGCCGTTTGTGGAATTCATACCCGCGGCAAGTCTCCCGAAAGAGCGGTGGAAGAAATCGCGAGATTAGTGGATCGAATGTTCGCGGAACGATGTTCGGGCGTGGCTCTTCAATCCAGGCCCTTAACGTAATCACTCTTCTCTGTGCAACCTCTGTGTTCTCTGTGTCTCGGTGGTTAACTAATTCAATAACTCACCACAGAGAACACAGAGGTTGCACAGAGGAAGTAAGGATGCCGCCGGGCAATAGCAACGCTAAACAGTGATCGCAGTCCTCACGACAACAACAGTCTTAGATCCTCGCCAGTAATGTTTCTTATGACACTGTTGTCCGCGTTAATGATGGCGTCGGCTAGTTCTCGTTTGCTTGATTGAAGTTCGAGGACCTTTTCCTCGACTGTGTCGCGCGTTATGAGTCGATAGGCAAAGACGCGATTCGTTTGCCCGATGCGATGGGCGCGATCGATAGCTTGTGCTTCGACCGCAGGATTCCACCAGGGATCAAGCAGAAAAACGTATTCAGCCGCTGTTAAATTAAGACCCTGGCCGCCGGCTTTCAGACTGATCAGAAAGAGTTTGCAATCCGGATCGCGCTGAAATCTTTCAACCGCAACTCCACGGTTGCGCGTCTTGCCGTCGAGATATTCATACACCACATTCTGATCGTTCAATCGTTTGCGGATGATGGAAAGAAAGCTTGTGAACTGCGAAAAAACGATCGCTTTGTGTCCTTCTTCAGTTACTTCGCTCAAACGAGGCAACAGTACATCGAGCTTTGCGTTTGGCGTGACGTCGTCAACCGAGCCGGCGATCAACGCAGGATGGCACGCAGTCTGTCGTAGACGCAGCAGCGCTTCGAGGATTTGAATCTTCGACTTATTGATGCCCTGGCGCGAGACTTTTTCCAATAGTGACTGGCGGTAGTAATCGCGTAATTCTTCGTACTGCCGTCGCTGTCGTTCATCCATTTCACAATAAATCGTCTGTTCGAGTTTTGCGGGAAGTTCTTTTGCGACTTGTTGCTTGGTGCGACGCAGGATAAACGGACGCAACGCTCGCGCCAACATAGTGCGCGATTCTTCGTCAGGTTTCTGTGTCCCATTTGTGGAAGATTGAAATACTACCGATGAGCCAAGCATCCCCGGATTCAGAAACTCAAATAGACTCCACAATTCTCCGAGATGATTTTCTATTGGTGTGCCGCTCAGTGCGAGACGCTGTCGACCTTTCAAAAGCCGCGCGGCTTTCGCTGTTTCCGTGTTGGCATTCTTGATCGCTTGCGCTTCGTCGAGAATCACAAAGTCAAATTCGACTTCATCGTAATGGATCACATCGCGCCGCAGAGTCCCGTAAGTCGTCAGGATTAAATCGTAGTTCTCAAAGTGAGCATTTCCTTTGACTCGCTCGCTGCCGGTATGAGTAAGGACGCGTAACTTCGGCGTGAACCGTGCTGCTTCCTGTTGCCAGTTGAAGACTAGCGATCTTGGAACAACTACCAGCGAAGGTCGAGAGTCCTGGTTGCGGCGCGATTCCAATAGCGCAAGCACCTGGACCGTCTTACCCAAACCCATGTCATCTGCAAGGCAGCCGCCAAATTTGAATTGCTGCAGAAACTTGAACCAGCCCAGGCCTTCGCGCTGATAATCGCGGAGTTGGCCCACGAATCCGCCTGGCGCCGCGACCGGTTTGATCCCCTTAAAGTTCTGCCATTCCTTGCGAACGCGCGCGAACGTCTCATCGCAGGTGATTTCCGGTCGAGCTGCTAGTAGAGCATCGAGCATTCCAGTCTGCGTTCGTTGAAAACGCAGGTGGTCTTCTTCGGTTGAGCCGAAAGATGCGAGAAAGCCATATTGCTGTAGCCACTCTTCTGGTAACACGCCAAAACTTCCATCACCAAGCGCGATCACCTTCTCGCCGCGTCGCAAAGCTGCAAGCAATTGCGGAAGTCTCACTTCGAGATCCTCGCCAAAGTTCAGTGAACCATGCAATTCAAACCAATCAATCCCCGAACTTACCGACAGGCTGGAAGAAGCTGGGTTGCGATAGAGTTTTCCTTCCGCTTCGACGCGCCACCCATTTGCCAGCAGACCGGTTACCGTGCGGGGCAGATTACGCGGCTTTATGCGAAACGTCTCTGAGTACTGGGAGCCTCTTTTGATATTTAAGGCATTGAGGAGTGCTAATGCGTTTTTTTCCGACTCAGCGTCTCGTTCGATGTAAATATTTCGATTTTGATCGTAGAGACCATCACGTCTATCGAAATAATCAATTTCGACTCCTCCATAATCAAAAGAGAGTTTTGCTTCCAGTTCGGGCGTCTGGTGGTACGGAGCAAAGGCCGACTTACGCACAATGAGGTGAGGTTGAGGTGGGAAACTAACGCGCTCGAACTGTAACTCCGGTGGCAGTTCCAGGTTCGCAGTGAACGGTAAATCCATGAGCCTGGAGATCATTTGCCGGAAATCAGTTTTCGGAATTCTTAGTTCACCCGAAGTGCGTAGAGCCACACTCCAGGCGTGCGCGCCCTTCGTAGCCAAACGTGCAATCCGGTAATCCGGTCCAACGACGATCGTTTCAGTTGTCAACGGCACAGCGGAAAAATCGATCTCATCAGAACCATTTCGCAAAACGGGGTTGAGCGTATATTCGTCGTCTGTGCGCTTTACGACTAACCAGAATTGCCAGCAACTGTCGGCATCCCACGCAAGCTGTTTGAGCTCGGCGCCTTTGACGTCAGAACGAAACATACATCGGCCGGTGGCGCACATCCTGGCTAGCAAGAGTGGCTGAAGCGTATTACCGAGGACGAATGGGTTGGGAAGATCAAAACCTCCATAGCTAAAGCTGGTCCAGTAAAGATCCTTACCACCCAGTAACAGCGAAAGGATTTCCTGGTCATTCGGATCGTTCAGGTCGCCTAGCTGATTGTGCCTAATACGCGCCTTTTTGATTTTGCCCCATTCGCCTGTCTTGTTAGGTTCACGGAAAGCTATCTCGACATTCAGCAATCTGGACGTGCGCGACGCGTGTGCATCGACGATATAGTAAATTTCACGATTATCAGGCCAGGGATCACGCTTCGGCGGTACCGAGTTATTTATTGAGTTTGTAATAACGGTGAGCTGTTGTTGCCAGTATGGTTGCGGTTCGTGGGCCGGTTTCTCCTCCTCTTCGATGAATTGCAACTCCTCGAGCGCTTGGTAATCGTATTTAAGTTTGAGTGGGCCGTGCAGATCTACCTCAGAGAGATAGTTCTTGCTATCGGCTGCCAACATTGTCGCCCAGATGTGTTTACAGTCTTCACTATCGAGGAAGTACGGGCAGGTACAAGCGACCTCGAGAGAGTTTGGAGTAAGTGTAAGCTGCACAAGATAAACGAGTGTGCCTCTCACTTCTGCCAGCACGTAAGAGTCGGAATTTTCGAGGATCTTAACCGCGCCCGCACGAAAGTAGGCGAAACCTCGGTCGCGGATCTTGGGATTGAATTCCGGTGAGAATCTGCTCTTGAGTGACATCGTTCAAAAACCAATGGTAGCTGCTGAAGAATTCGTTGTCACTCAGTAGATTGGAGCGCGTGTTTGGTGCTTTCCTCAGACAAGACCGAACGCAGAATGACGGTCGGGTTAGATGCTGTTTTCGTTCAGTTTGAAATAACGCCGAAGGCGTTTGCTAATTTCAGCCCAGGGTTGGAGCGCCAGCGACAACCCTGGGATCCAGATAATAAAACGAACAACCCTGAAAGGGTTCGCCTTGAAGACAAACCCTTTCAGGGTTGTTCGCTTTCATTTCACCACACCCAGGGTTCTCGCAAGCTCGAACCCCGGGCTGAAATTAGCAAACGTCTTCGGCGTATTTTCGAACTGAACAGTACCCGCTCGCGAAAATGTCATCTTCTTTTGTACACTGAACATATCCTTTAAAGCCTTAGTCAATGGAGAGCACCGTAACGTGAGTATTGAGACTGAACTTTCTGAGACTTCATCAGAATCGCGGCCCTCAAATTTTATTCGAGACATCATTATCGAGGACATCAAGAGCGGTAAATATGATGGGCGGGTACAAACCCGATTTCCTCCGGAACCAAACGGCTACCTGCACATCGGCCACGCTAAAGCCATCTGCCTCGATTTCGGATTAGCAAAGGAGTTTGGCGGCAAGTGCAATTTGCGTTTCGACGACACTAATCCGTCAAAAGAAGAAACAGAGTACGTCGACGCGATCATGGACGACGTGCAGTGGCTGGGCTTCCAATGGGATGGACTCTTCTACGCCTCGGACTACTTTCAACAACTATACGACTGGGCCGTCCAGTTGATTAAGGCCGAGAAGGCTTTCGTCTGCGATCTTAGCGCTGATGAGATTCGCGAGTATCGCGGCACGTTAACCGAGCCGGGCAGGGAAAGCCCTTACCGCAACCGTTCTGTTGAAGAGAACCTCGATCTGTTTGCGCGCATGAAGAAGGGAGAGTTCCCGGATGGTTCGCGAACCCTGCGCGCCAAGATCGACATGAGCTCTCCGAATCTCAATTTGCGCGACCCCGTCATGTATCGAATCCTGCACATGGACCACCATCGCACGGGGAATCAGTGGTGTATTTACCCGATGTACGATTACGCGCACGGACATGCGGATTCGATCGAGCGTGTAACGCAGTCCATGTGTACGCTGGAGTTTGATAATAATCGCCCTTTATACAATTGGTTCATCGAACAGCTCGGCATATTTCCCTCGCGCCAATACGAGTTTGACC